>SXGT01867853.1_pt1 | contig 22751 bp, 19 predicted proteins | sample 3176221 | NCBI WGS metagenome assembly SXGT01 (sample SAMN11356862, study PRJNA531348) | freshwater metagenome | isolation source: freshwater sample F1-120 | place: China: Fuxian Lake, Yuxi | collected 2017-12-25
GCTGATGTCTTCGTCACCCGGAGCCAGCACGAACTGCGGCTGCGGATCGATGACCGTGAGGTCCTTGAAGTTTGGCCGATCGCGCGCGTCCTCTGGCGCCAAGCCATCGACGGACTCGATCGAGACCAGCGTCATCCGCTGCTGGCCTCGGGTCGGGATCCCGCCCTGGCCCTCGATCTCGCACCCTTCCTGCAGTCGGTGCTGTCGAATCAACGACATCGGCACGAAGGTGTCGCCACCGGGGATCGAGTCAGGCAAGTAATGGTTCCGTCGCTGCCGCAACCAACCGTTGCCTTCCTTGGTGTATTCGAGCACGCCGAGCACGTCCTCGGTCGGCCCCTGCGACTCCGGCACGAAGTCCATCGGCGGGCCACCGGTCGGCTGGCCGCCGAAGCCACCACCACCACCGCCGCCTCCACCACCGCCACGGCGACGCCGACGACGCCTGCCGCCGCGCCACCGACGACGATCGGGTCCACCGCCTTGATCCGGGGCGGATCCACCGCCCCCTTCAAACTCATTCTCGATGCTCATGGAGTGCATCCAAGCTGCGCGCAGTTGACGCGCACGGTTGCCGCAAGCGGCGCTACTGCGATGCGAGACGGCTCAAGTGCCGCTCACCCAACTACGGGAACCCCCGCCCTGCGGGAGCCATCGCTCGGATTGACGGGAAGCACACTGCCTCGTCGGCAAGCCTGTTCGAAACACAACCACCAGGAACCCCCTGGCGGGACGTCTGCCCGGACCCATCCCAGATCCGGACAGCCTCGCCTTCCGTGCTCGGAGAAACCGTGCCCTGTCGGATTCGGTCTCGAGCCCCGGAACGGATCCAGCCGGAAGAGCGGGTGGCTCCGACGGCGGCCCTGGGCGAGAGTCGCGGGCGGCAATCGCCTCGCAACGGGCCAGGACGGTAGCGACGCCTCGCGCGCGACGCAAGCGCGTGCGTCATTTTCCGCAGCAGTCGTGCCCCCCCTATGCCGCAACGCGGCGTTGCACCTTCTGCCGAAATAGGCTACAGGCCAACGAACGTCGAGCCGCACTCAACCTGCTGTGCTCCGAAACCCGATTTGGGTCAGCGGGGCCTCCCGCCCCCCTACAGACAACGACCGATGATCAACCCTAGCGATCCCGCTCTCCGCACCCGGCTCGAAGACGACGAAGACGAGAAGCCCAGCCCGCAGGGGCAAGACCGCGGCGCGCAACCAGGCTACCTCGAGCGATTGATGCTCGATTCGCGCACGCTGCTCATCAGCGGCCCCGTCAACGATCGGATGCTGAAGGACGCCACCGTCCGCTGCCTGGCGATGGAGGCGCGCGACTCCAAGAAACCGATCACCGTCATGATCAACTCCCCAGGCGGATCAGCGGACGCGGGCTTCGCGATCTACGACTTGCTGCGATTCATGCGCCCCCCGGTGCAGACCGTCGTCAACGGCATCTGTGCTTCGGCTGGCATCCTGATCCAGCTCGCAGCGGAGAAGAACCGCCGGTTCACGCTGCCGGAGTCGCGCTTCATGATCCACCAGCCGTCCACGATGGGCCGCGGCACTGCCAGCGACCTCGACATCACGGCTCGCGAGATCCTGAAGATGCGCGACCGCTACAACAAGATCATCGCCGAGGCCACGAACAAGAAGATGGAGGTGGTGCTCGAAGACGCTCGACGCGACTTCTGGCTCGACGCCAAGCAGGCCCTGGACTACGGCCTCGTCTGCAAGGTCGTCCGCAAGCGCGAAGAACTGCCGGAGTAACCGGAGCCACTGCGGCGAGGGCGAAGTCCCGCAGGGCGGACTTCGCCGAACCACACTGCCACGCTACACGTTGGCAGTCCCCATGACCGTCGCTTCGATCGCCCGCGTCGCCGCCTTGCTGGTGGCCTCCACCTGCGCCCAGGCGCAGTCGAAGGGTTCGATCGTCGGGCTCGTCACCGATGCCGACGGCAAGCTGGTCGAGGGCGCCAGCGTGCGCTTTGTGCCAGATGGGAAGCCAGACATCCCCGCGCTCGTCGATGTCACGCCGCCTTCCGATTGCATCGAAAGCACCACCGACGCGCGGGGCATGTTCCGCATCTCCTCGGATCACACGGGACTGGTGCTGGTGAGCAACAAGGCAGGGCTGGGCGCCCTCGCGTTGCGTTGTTGGCCGGGCAGGGCATCGGCACTGCGACTGTCGCCGATGGCGGAACTCGCAGACTTCGAAGGCGGCGAGATCGCGGTCTTTGCGGCCGCGCGCCTTGAATCGGGCGGCACGACGGAGCGAAGGCTCCTGCCGACGATGCGCGGGCAGACAGTTCGCTTGCCCGCGGGCGACTACGAAATCTGGTGGCTCGGTGCGCGCGGCGCGACCTGGCAATCCGTGTCGCTGCAGGAAGGCCTCAGGGTGGAACTGCGCGCACCGCGCGAGACCGTGTCGCTGACCGTCGAGGACCAGCAGCTATCGCCGGTTGGATTCCCGCATCTCCAACTGCCCAAGAACACTGCGCTGCTCGGCGACGCCGCACGCGCCGTGCTGCTCGCCCGATCCATGGCGGCAGAGACTGAAGCGATTTCGCTTCGCCTCGTCGACGCGCCAGACGGCACACACTGCGCGCTGCTGCTCGGCGCGGCGAACGGCACCTTTGCTGTGGTCGCGAACCCGATGCCCTCAGACGGCATCGTCCTTCTGCCATCCCAGTTGCGAGCCGGCGACGACTGGGTCCTTGCGCATGCGCCGGGACGCGCAGCGCAGGCCCTGCCTCTCATGAAGGCAATGGCAGCAGGCGAAGTGCGTTGGCGCAGCGAGCGCAGCGTGTCCTGCGCCATAACCGACCCCGACGGATCGCCCGCCGGCGCCGCTGCGGTCACCTATCGACCGACGGCTGATGGCCCGGTGACAGCGCGCGCCTTCTGCGACGAACTCGGGAACGCGCGTCTTGGCCCAATCTCCGGGTCCGGTGTCGTTTCCGTCGAGGGCGAAGGCCATCTCCCATTTCGTGCGTCGCTGGCGGAAGAGGATGCTGCGCCGCTGGTGATCCGGTTGGAGGCAGGACTGCGCGTAGCTGGCACCGCTCGCTTCTCTGACCTTGGTCCTGCGAATGCGATCGTCGTCACCTTGCGGGACCCTTCGGGCCGCATGCGACCCGCGACGCGCACTTGCGTGACTGCAAGCGACGGCTCGTTCGCATTCTCCGGCCTCGACTCCACCACGCGCTGGCTCGCGTTTGCATCCACGACGCGCGACGGCAAGACATTCAGCGCGCGTTGCGATGCGCACGGTGGCAGCGATCCCATCGTGCTCGTGCTGGAAGACGAGGACCCGAAACTGAAGTTGCACGATCGCTGACGACGGCTCGCGGTCGAGCCGCCGACATCCCGCGCTCAGTAAAGCAGGGTCGCGAGCTGTCGCCGATAGTCATCGAGTCGCTCGTCTTCCTCGCCGACGAGCAAGAAGCACAACAGCATCGCCTTGCGTGGAAGCCCACCGCCATACGTCTTGTCCGCGGCGACGGCTTCCAGACTGAACTGCATGGCGGCTTCAAGATCGCCGGCCAGCAAAGAACGACGTGCGCTCCATAGCAGCCCCTGTGCACCGGTGCCTGCCGCCAGTGGCGCATCAAAGAACGCAATGACTTCGGATAGACGCTGCGCCTGGTCCGCCAGCGCATTCTCTTCTGGAAAGCCTTCCAACTCGCGGCGCACCGCCGCTGCATCACCACCGCGCGCCGCGAGCATCGCGCGACTCAATCGCTCACTCGGCGAGTCGGGGTCCACCGGCTTCTCGCTGCCCTCGGCTGCTTCCGGCGCCTTCTCGACGGGCCCGATGGCGTTGCGTTGCAAGAACCGCTTGATCTCGGTCTCACGCAGCGCGCCCTGGAACGCATCGACTGGCCTTCCATTATCAACCAGCACGCAGAACGGGATGCTCTGCACTTGGAACGCTTGCGCCAACTCGCGCTCCGCCTCGGTGTCGACCTTGCCGAGCGCGAAGCTGCCACCATAGTCAGCGGCCAGTTGTTCCAACGTCGGCCCAAGCTGCCGGCACGGTCCGCACCACTCAGCCCAAAAGTCCAGCAACACCGGAGTCGTCTTCGAACGCTCGACGACCTCCTGCTGGAAGTTCGTTGCAGTGACGTCGAATACCGATGGTGCGCTCATGCCGCTGTCTTAGGCGCGGCGGCGAGCACGGTCAAACGCGAGGACAATCAGGCGTCGGCGACGCCCATGGAACACAGCATCGTGTCAACCAGACGAAACGCGGCGTAGCTGAATCCAATCTGCGCCGCGAACAGGCAGGACGCCAGCAGCGCACCCGGCAAGGACATGCGGTAGCACGCCCGATGCAAGGTCGGCACCAGCAACACGAACAGCGCGAGCGCGATGCCGTTGGCGTTCTCGCGGCGGCCGACGAGCGCGAAGTCGAGCAACAACGCCAGCAGCAAGGCCAAGGCAAGCCCCATCGCGCGGCCAAATCCCGGCTGATCCGCGCCCGATAGCTTTGCCGCAAAGTGCGAGAACAACGCCAACAGCGCAAACGAAGTGATACCGAGACTGACCCACTGGTATGGCTCGGTCGGAACGAGCCATGGATAGCGCTGCTGCAACTCTGCCGTCCGCTGACTCCATGGCGACATCCGCGCGGCCGGCGCAGTGACGCGCGGCTTGTTGTTGCGCGCGACGACCGCTCGCTTCGTCTCGACCACTGGAGCAGGCGCTTCGACCGCTGGCCCGACGTCTTCGACGACGCGGAACCTGCACTCACGCATGCGCTCCGTCAGGTAGGTGCGAGGCTCGCCGCCGACTTCGACGACGATGTGCTTTGCGTCGAACTCGACCACCGTGCCTTCGATGCGAAGGCCGTCATCGAGCACGAAGGTCACGACGCGCTGCTGTGCTGTCGCAGTAGCGCAGAACAAGGCCATCAGCAGAATGAGGAACGCGCGCATGCGCACGCAATCGGCGCGTTTTGCGCCGACCTTGACCCGTCGCGTCTCGATCGGGGATCTACGCGCACATGCGCGAACCCACGGCACTCTAGGATTGTGGCTTAGGCGCGCTTCCCATGCGCCGAACTCGATCCTCCGACCCATGGCAGCGGCGACATGGCCCGCCGCCTTTCGTGATCACGAGACGAGCACGAGTTGATCACGCAGCTGCGATCGCACGCACGGCCCGCGGGATTCGGTCTAACGCGCCTGTCGCCAGGACAGCCAAGTCGGTCGCCGCGCATCGTCGGCCTCAGCGTTGGCGTCGAGCCACTCGATCTGGGCATCGCGGATCTTGATGTGGCGATCGCGCTCGGGACCTTCGGCAGTCTGCATCGCAGCCGAGTGGTGTGCGGTGGCGGCGAGATTGCGCGCCTCGAACCGATTGGGGGCCTCTGCGGTGGCTTCGTCGGCAAGTCGCAGGGCGACCACGAGGTCGTTTTGCGCGATGCGCATGCCGCATTCCAGCAGCCTTAGTTCGAGCGGTGGCTGGCCCCAAGACAATGCCAAGTCCGCAACCGCTTCCATGGCAGGCGGCGTGGAATCGGGGCTCTGCATGCCCGCGATCATCGTCGCGGTGCGCTCCCGCAATCCGCCGGCATCGACCGATGCGAGTGCCGTCAAGGCGCGCGCGGCAGCTTCGGCATCTCCGAGTCGGACCGCTGCCTGCCAGCACCGAAACCAGTCGTCGGCAGTGCCACTTAAAGCGGCGGCCCGCTCCGCAAACCCGAGTCCGTCGGCGAGCAGGGCGCGCCGCGTGCCAGCGTCGCCAGCCGCACGCTCGCAATGCAGCAGCCATGCCTGGGTTGCCGCCCGCAGTGCCGCCTCAGAAGCAGTGTCCTGCAAGGTTGGACGAAGCAGTTCTACAGCACGCTCGGGGCGACCGCGCAACAACTCGAGCCTGCCGCACACGACCCGAGCCTCATGGTCCTCTTGCCCAAGTTCCAGCAACTGCGCCATCAGCCGCGACGAATCGGCACCACTCCCGTCCGCGATCAGGGCTTCCGCTTCCGCGATCGCAGCGCTTCGCACCGCCGACTTGCGCGATGCCTCCTGCAAGGCTGCAACCCCGTAGAAAGCAACAAAGCCAAGTGCCAGGACTACGACGATGAGGACGGGACGGAGCCGAGGGTTCATGGCAAGCGCGAGGTTCAGACAATACGAACGGCGATCATCGTGAGGTCATCTTCGAACGCGCCGCCGCCGTGCGCGCGAAGCGCCGCTTCGACGGCGACCAGCGTCGCTTCTGCCGATTGACCGGCAAGAGTCGCGAGCAACTTGTGCAAACGGACCTCGCCGTACATCTCGCGCTCCGGCGACATCGCCTCGTCGACGCCGTCGCTATGGAAGAACAGCAAGTCGCCCTTCTGCAACGCGACAACCTCGCTGATTCGGTAGACCTGCTCTCCGTCGACCCCGAGCACCATCCCGGTCGTGTCGAGTGCCTGCACCACTTCACCGCGGCAGTGAACCAGCGAAGGATGGCCGGCATTGACGAAGCGCAAGGACAGCTCCTTTGGATCGACGGCCGCGACCAACATCGACCTGAAGTTGCCCGCTTCCACGGAAGTTGACAGCCTTCGATTGAGTCGCGTGACGATGTCGCTGAGGTCGTCGAGGAGCTCAAGGTAACTGCGCATCGCTGCCTGCACTGCGTGACCGAGCAATGCGGCGCCAATGCCGTGCCCCGTGACGTCGCCGACCATCACCGACAACCTGCCGCCCGACATCGGCACGAAGTCGTAGGCGTCGCCGCTGCCCCCCGAAGCGCCGAAGTAGCGCAGCGCGAGATCGAGTCCGGAGAAGCCATGCGGCACCTGAGGCAGCAAGTGCCGTTGGATGCTCTGGGCGATCTCGATGTCCTTCTGCAGCCGCGCCTTCTCGAGCGAGTCTTGGTGCAGCCTGGCATTCTCGAGGCTCACCGCAAGTTGCGCCGAGATAGCCGAGAACAATGCGAGGTCTCGGTCGGAGAATTCACGCCTGGCGGCGCGCGAGTCCACGTAGATGAAGCCGAGCACACGCTGGTTGGCGACCAGCGGCGCGCACATCACAGCTCGAAGCTTGAGATCGTAGACGGACTGCCCGAGTTCCAACGCCTCGCGATCGGAGTTGACGACCGAGCGCACGGCCGTCCGATCGACCAGACTGCGACGCACGAGCGTGCGGCTCCACAGTTGGTCGGCGGCAAGACGGTTGCCGTCCTTGTCCTGCGCAACCCGCACTTCGAGCGCCTCGGGATCCCCGCCGAGCAGCAGCAGCGCCCGTTCCGCCTGCGTGACCTCGATCGACCGATCGACGATGCGCGCGAGGACCGTCTCGAGGTCGATGTTCGCACTGACGGCCGCAATCGTGTCGAGCAGGATCTGCAGCGAACGCTGGTCAGCGCGCGCCTCGCCAGTGAGGAAGGTCGAGGTGTCGCCGAACGCGCGTCGACCCGCATCCACATGGGGTGCAGGGGACCCCGTTGCGGGCTGCTGCCGTTTCCAGAACCAGAAGCGCTTCATGCTTGGCCGCACTCTAACTCGTTGCGTTGCAGCTTCCGCAACGCCAAACTGCCGTCTCGGCGCGTCGCACCCTCCACGCCCCGCATGACCCCACCATGAAGATCGACAAGTCCACCTTCGACGACCATGCCGTGCTCTCGCTCAAGGGCGAGTTCGACACCTTCCACTGCCCCGCCTTGCAAGAGGAGATCGAGGCCCTGGTCGAACGCGGAATCTGCCACCTCGTTCTCGACCTGCGAATGGTCAAGTTCATCAACTCGACGGCGCTGGGATCCATCATCAAGGCCCACAAGCGCTGCCGCGCCGAAGGCGGCGAACTCGCCGTGGCGCAACCGCTGGGCATGGTCAAGGACGTGATCAAGAAGGTCGGTCTCGACAAGTTGATCACGGTCTGCGAGAGCGAACAGGATGCGCAGAAAGCGATCGTCAAACACCTGAACCAACGCGAGCTGGCCGGCAACGCGCCAGTGGATCACGAGAAGGTCATGATTTCCTTCCCGGATGAAACGCGGAACAAAATGCTGGGCCAGAAGCGCGCGACCCTGATCGGCACGATGTCGAATGTCGATGGCGGCAAAGCCCAATTCCTCTGGAGCGGTCAGAAGCACGGGTTCTCGGTCGATCAGGCCAAGACCTTGTTCTTCAAGGACGGCGAAATCGCCCTGAAGTTCCAGGTGAAGATGATCAAGAAGAGCTACTTCGACCTGAAGGGCAAGGTCACCTCGTGCGAGGCTGCCGGCGACTCGGTGCGCGTGACTACGCAGTTCACGAGCATCGACCCGGCCGACCGCGATGCGCTGTCCCAGTTCGCAGAGGACATGGCATTCCTCAAGCGGCAGTTGCCGAACTGATCGCGGCGCGGGCTCTAGGTCGGGCGGAACCGGCGCGAAAAAAGACCATTCGCGCGGACGCCGCCAGTCACGCTGGCCTGCCAAGGCGCTGGCACTTCATGCTGCCGCGAACCTGCTGCTGGTTGTTGCAGCAATCCCGATGGCCCGTTTCGCAACCTGCGCCAGCTGATGCACAGCGCGCGGGCACCAACGCGAACATGACGATCCGCGGACGCCCTCGACGGTCGACGGTGGCGCGACGTGACGTCGCTGCTCGCCTGCGGCCTCCGTCTCGGCGAGGCCCAGAGCCGCGACTCAGCCGACGCGGAACTTGCCGGCGCGGCGAATCTTGCGCTTGATGACCTTGCGGCCACCGCGGGTCTTCGAACGGGAGCGGAAACCGACCTTCTTCAGGCGCTTCGTCTTGGAACGGCGGATCTTGAGCTTCATGGCGATACTCCAGCGGACGTGAGCCCAGGGGCGGACGCCGCGTCGAGGGCGGAGGAAGGTAGCGACAGCAGATCCTCCTTGCAACCCTGCAGGCGCTAGCCCCGCCGTCAGTCTTGCGGCCGAGCACGGCGCGTGGATGCTGGGGTGCGCATGAACCCTCCTCACCACCTCACCCTTTCTGTCGCCCTCTTCGCGACCGTGGTGTCCTTCGCACCCGCGCAAGCACCACTGGACCTCGCCTGGGTCGATGCTCGGATCGAACGCCTGGAGGCCTTCTATCAAGAACTGCACCAGTCGCCGGAGTTGTCATTCCACGAGAAAGCGACTGCCGCGAGGCTCGCGAAGGAACTGCGCCAAGCCGGGCTCACGGTCACCGAGGGAGTCGGTGGCGAAGGCATCGTCGCTGTGCTGAAGAACGGTGCTGGCCCGACGGTGCTGTTCCGCGCCGATCTCGACGGCCTGCCGATCACGGAGGAGACCGGGCTGCCCTATGCGTCGAAGATCCGCGCGACCGCGAATGGCGGGCAGGCGATCGGCGTGATGCACGCATGCGGCCACGACCTGCACATGACCAACCTGCTTGGCACCGCGCAGTGGTTCGCCGAAAACCAAGCGGCATGGCGCGGCACGCTGGTCTGCATCGGCCAACCCGCGGAAGAACGCTCCGGCGGCGCGAAAGCGATGCTGAAGGACGGGCTGTTCGAGCGCTTTCCGAAGCCGGATTTTGCGTTCGCGCTGCACTGCGAGCCGATGCTGGCAGCCGGCATGATCGGCTACCGCTCCGGCCCACTGATGGCAGCTGTCGACAGCGTTGACGTCACGATCCGTGGCCGAGGCGGCCACGGCGCTGCCCCGCATCGCACGATCGACCCGATCGTCATCGCATCGCAGTATGTGTTGGCGCTGCAGACCATCGTCAGCCGCGAGATCGACCCGATCCAATCCGCGGTCATCACCGTCGGTGCGATCCAGGGTGGGCACAAGCACAACATCATCCCGGACCGCTGCGAACTGCAGTTGACCGTGCGCAGCTATGACGAAGGCGTCCGCTCCCACCTGAAGGACGCGATCGTGCGCAAGGCGAAGGCACTGGCGATGGCGGCCGGCGCACCCGAGCCGGAGGTCCGCTTTTCCGAACCGACCGGCGCGCTGAAGAACGACAAACGACTCACGGAGCAGGCTGCTGCCGCAATGCAGCGGGCGCTCGGCACCGATAAGGTCATCGAGGTCAATCCACAGATGATCGCCGAGGACTTCGGCCAGTTCGGTGACGCTGGCGTGCCGATCTGCATGTTCCGCGTCGGCACCACGGAGACGGAGCGCCTGCAGAAGCTCCTCTTGGGCAACGGCCCGCCCGGCCTTCACACCGCTGGCTTCTATCCCGACTTCCGCCCCTCGATCCGCGCCAGCATCGTTGCCAGCGTCGAAGCCGGGCGCGCCGTGCTCGCAAGGCCCTGACCGCTTCCTGACGAAGGGTTGCGGCGGCGAGAGCCTTTTGGCCGAGTCGAGATCAAGGAAGGCAACCGCAGCCGAAGCCGCGGCTCCGACGCATCTCGCACGACGCAGCGATCCAGCCCTTGGCGTGGCCTTCCGAAGGCCAGCGTTGGTCGAGGAGCTTCAAAGCCCTCATTCCGACGATCCCTCGGGGATGCCTTCGAAGGCCGCGATCCGCCGGCGAGCCGTGGCGTCGATCGGCATGGGGCGCAGGTCCTGGTCGACCCAGACGAGTATTGCTGAGCCGCGAACCAGAATCTCCCCGTCGCCGACCGACTCGAAGTCCATCTCGAGGCTGCTTCGCCCGAGCCTTCGCACCCTGGCGCGGGTCACCACCGCCATCCCCAGCCGCCCCGGTCGGCAGAAAGTCGTCTTCGCTTCGGCGAGCACGAATGCGATGTTCCCGGCGCGCAGCGCCGCAAGCCGCGCGAAATACTCGTATCGTGCCTGCTCGAATAAGCTCAGGTAGACAGCGTTGTTGACGACGCCTTCAGAATCGACGTCGACCCAACGCAACGGGGTCGCAGACTCGAAGCGGAACGGAATCGGCGGTGGCAGATCTGGCACGTAGACCTCGGCAGAAGAAACTGGAGCGATCGCGGGCTCTCACTCGTCGGATGCCCAAAACCTAAGCACCGGACACCCCTCATGTCGCCATGCCGAACCGCGTTCGTCGCCGCTCTCCATGCGTTGACCTTCCTCATCGCCGGCGCCACCGCCCAAGAGCGCCTCGAAGAACGCAAGCCCGGGCTGCAGGTCGTCGAACCAGACGAGCAGGACCGAGACCTGCGGATGACCCCAGTCGTCCGCGCCGTGCAAAAAGCGGCCGACTCGGTGGTCAGCGTCTACGTCAACCACGCCGTCGCGACCGCCGGCTCGCGCAGCCCGGGCCGCGCCGTGACCGAGGGCCAAGGCTCAGGCGTGATCCTCGATGACACGGGATTCGTCATCACGAATTGGCACGTCATCGCCATCGCCTTGGGCGACGAACGCTACTGGTTGGAGTGCAAACTCAAGGACGGCCGCTCGATCCGGGCACGCGTCCTGAGCCACGCGCCACAGCACGACTTGGCATTGCTGCAATTGCAGCTCGAGAAGGGCTCGCGCGTCCAACCGGTGGCGATCGGTCGCTCGGAGGGCTTGATGGTCGGAGAGACAGTCGTTGCGATCGGCAACCCTCAGGGCCACGCCAATACCGTCACCAGCGGCGTGCTCTCTGCGGTCGGTCGCTCGATCCGCGTCCAAGCCCCGGATGGACAGGCCCGTGAATACACCGGGCTGTTGCAGACCGACGCGGCGATCAACCAGGGCAACAGCGGCGGCGCGTTACTCGACATCACAGGTCGCTTGGTGGGCATCAACAGCGCGATGGCGATGGGCGCCGAAAACATCGGCTTTGCGATCCCGGTCGACACGATGCGCGAAGTGTTCGAGACGCAACTGCTGTCCAGCGGCAGCCTCGCGTCCTCAGCCGACGCGCCTTGGCTCGGCTTCGAAGTCGAAGAACAAAACGGGTCGATCGTCGTCGAGTCAGTCCTCAGCGGCGGCCCCGCCGCTGCAGCGGGCATCCGCGTCGGCGACGTGATCGAGCAAGCCGCCGGGGAACCGGTTCGGTCCCGGATCGAATTCGCGCGCAAGCTGCTCGCCGCCGCTTCGGACCGCCCGTTCGTGCTCTCGCTGCGTCGTGGCGACAAGGACATCGCCGCCAACGTCAAACCCATGCCGCGCGTCTTTGGCGCCACGATCGCAATGACCGGCCTCGCGCTCGAAGAAGTGCCCGCCGAATCGGACCGCGCGCTCGCAGAAAAAGTCACGCGCGCCTTCTATCGCGGCGCCAACAACTGGCGCGTGCCGATGTTCCCCACGACGCTGCGTGTCGTGAGTGTGCAAGAAGGCAGCCCGGCGGCAGCGCTCAAGGTGCAGGCGGGCGATGTGCTGATGGCCGCCGTGATGCAGGACCGCTTCGGCCGCGAACGCGACATGCGCCTCGACTCCTTGCGCGACTTCGCGTCGATGCTGCAGCAGTTCCAGGGCCGCACAGTCCGCCTCGTCGTGCTCCGCGGCGATGACGATCTCGTTGGCGCGCTCGACGTGCGTTCGATCGACGACGGCCGTTGAGCGGTCGGTAGTTCACGAACGCCACCAACTCGCGGATCGAGCCTTCGTGCGCGCGAGGGATCCCGCGCACGAACGCAGCGGTCGAATCACGCAGCGTTGCCGCCTCGGATCTCGCCGCTTGTTCGATGAGCATCACGACGCGCGGAACCCCGCGGAACAGGGCGCGATGCACCTGCAATCCGCGGAGACTTGGCACTGCGAGGAGACCTGCTGCGACCATCGCCTCAAAGGCCAATGCCGCGCCGGCGCGCGGATTGGCGGCGCGGAACGCAGGGTGAGCCGCCGGTCCGACCCGATGCGGCTTGTTCCAATGGGTCCGCGCTCATTCTGCTGGCGCGCCAGCCTTGGGTTCGCGCGCCCGGCTATCGGTAGACCCACGAACAGCGCGCCGCCAGCGTGAAGCTCGTTGGCAAGTCCGGATCGTCGAGCGCTGGAGTCTCCATGAGCCCGCGCAGGACATGCGGCTTCGACAACAGCTTGCGCAGGTCGGGCAAGGGCATCCCTTCCAGCATCAAGAAGGCCTTCGGGTCATGTTCTGCGCGATGCTCGGCGAACACGCTGCCGCGCACCGCGCGCCAGTGCGTCGGCAGACCGCCGCGCCCCTGGCCGATGCGCAGCACGAGTTGCTGCGTCGCCTCGTCGACGGCGCGCTGCAGTTCGCGAGTCGGCCGACGCTGCAAGTGGGCCCGCAATGCTGGCAACACGATGCCGCCGGTGATCCATGCGCGCTCGAAGTAGCCCGGCCCATCGACGAACGCGCCCTCGCCAAAGCAAAAGCACCGAAGGTCCGGTCGGTAGCGCGCAGCAATTGCCAACGCCATGGCGTCGGCCGCGGTGGCCACCACCGTGTCGTTGCGCCACACGAGGTAGGCCTCCAGTTCGTGCAAGGGCCAGGCGAAGTCACGCGCGCGCTCATGTGCAGCTTCTGCGACGGCAGGAAAGGCCGCCAGTCCACGCGCAATCTGCTGCGCTGCGCCGAGCATTCGTTCATCCGCGCAGATCGCCCCCATCCACAGCAGCCCCTGCAACCAAGCATGGCCCGGCTCCGGCGTGGCGACACGGTGGTCTGGCCCGTGGCGGAAGGGCAGTCCGCTGCGCATGTCGAGGTCGCGGTCGCACAGATGCAGCGCAGAGCGCCGCGCCCGCAGCAGCAAGGAATCGTCGCCAAGGGCGAGCGCCAGCCGCAGGAGCGCGAGCGTGGTGTCGAACTCGAGGTTGGTCACGACTCCGCCGCTGCGCATGTAGTCGCCAGCGCCGCGCAGCCCCGGCAACTCGACGAGCGCAGCAGCTGCGGTCGCGAGGTGGCGACGCAGTTCCCGCGCGAGTTGCCCTATTGGGGGCAGGAGGCCGGCGCGCTCGTGAAAGCCGCGCGGCAAGCGCGTCACGGCGGCGCAACGCGATGCGAGCTCGGGGCTCTCCTGCGTCCAGGCCTCGCCAGCGCCGAAGTTCTCACAGCCTTGCGTGGTCTCCGTGACGAAGGAATGAACGCGCCGCTCGTCAACCGAGCCATCGGCCCACTCCCACCGCGTCGTCTCGACCGGAACAGACACCGTCACTCCGGGTATGGAACACGATTGCCGCATCACCAATGCCGGCGACGGCGGAGCGTCGCCGACGCCGACTGCGAATCGCCCGCCTGCTGGCACGGCGGCAATCTCGATCCACACGAAGCCGTTGCTCGCACGCAGCGGCAATTCGCGCCACGACATGGCGCGGCCGTGACGCAACGCGAGGCCGGCTTGCACCGTGGCCACCGGCAGCACGACGCCAAACCGCACTGGCGCGTCAATCGACGCCAACGAGAACAGGGTCTGGGCGATGGCTGCGAGCATGCGCGGTAGATGACCGCGCGATCGGCGTCGTTACGTCCGGGCTCAGAAACTGCTTCCCGGGTCTCCTTCAGCCGTCGCGCCAATCCGATGTGTGGTAGGCGAACGGATCATCGAGCCACCGCAGAAAGGAATCGTGGTAAGGCGCCGTCAGCACGGAGCGCATTGCGTCGCGTGAGAACCAGCGCACGTCCAGCACTTCGCCTGCCGCAACCGGCTCGCCTATCGCTTCGCACGAGAAGAAGAACGACCGCCAGACGTAGCGTCGCAGACCCCGATTCGCCCGCTCGCCTTCCTGCACGAACAAGAACCGCGCCGCGGCCGCGATGCGCAGCCCCGTCTCCTCGTGCACCTCGCGACGCAGCGCTTCCTGCAGCATCTCGCCATGCTCCACCTGGCCGCCAGGCAGGTCCCAGGTCAGCTGCTTGCGACCATCGATCACGCGCTCGTTCTGCACCATCAGGATCGAGCCGTGCCGCTCGACGACCGCAAAGGCGCCAAGAAAGTCATGCTCACGCAGATGTGGTTCGCGGATGTCGTCGGCGGCCATGGTAGCAAAGCCTATGTGTGACCACGGCCCCTGGGGAGCGAGCGGTAAAGGTCGAACAACTCCGCCGCCACGGCTTTTGGCTCGAAGCGCCCAAGTCCGGCGGCGGCGCGACGGCACAGTTCGCTTCCAAGGCCAGGCTCGACGCGCAGTCGGTGTAGAGCAGCGACGATGCCTTCGACGCCTTCGCGCTCGGGCACGAGCAACCCGTTCCCCCACGTCGAAAGCGCATCGCGTATCCCCGGGACGTCAAAACCAACAACGGGCACGCCGGCGGCAAAGGCCTCGACAGCAACGAGTGGCAAGCCTTCGCGTCGGCTCGGCAGCACCAGCGCGTCGTAGGCCGACATGCAGGCCCGCGCGTCAGGGTGTGCGGGCAGGATCACGCAGTTGGCTGGCGCCTTGGCCGAGAGCCACTTCCGTTGCGGGCCATCGCCGTGCAACCGACCCAACGCGTCGGGCATCCGTCCAAGCGATTCGAGGAATAGCTCAGGTCGCTTGATCGGGACCAGACGTCCATAGGCGCACACCACGAACGCGTCCTGCGGCAGCCCGAGGCGCCGCCGCGCCTCGTGGCGCGACAGCCGTGTCGGCATCGGCACCGCCGGCGGCACGACGCGGATGCGTGAGGCAGCCGCAACGCCGAGGCTCGCGAGCTCGTCGCGGCAACTCGGACTGACTGCGACGAGCGCCGCGGTTTGCCGCGCGAGCCTCGCCTCGAGCCGAAGCAGCGCCCAGGACAAGAGCCGCCCGAAGTAGTCGCGCAGGACGATGCCGTGAAACGTGTGCACGGTCTTGGCGATGTCGCAGGCCATCGCCGCGCGCCTGCCTGCATGGCCCGCCGCACTCGTGTGCGTGTGCACGACGCATGGCTTCACGCGCCGCATCAACGCCATCAGCTCAGCCGTCGCTCGGCGTTGCGCCAGCCAGGATCGCCGGTTGCCGAGCGACTCGACCACGACGAAGCCCTCGCAGTCCGCATCGAGTGCCTCGCCATGAAGTTGCGGGATCCCATTCGCCGCGAGATCCACCGCGGTTTCGTCCGGCAGGCAGCGGCCGACCGCGAGCACCGTCTTGACGCCGAGCTTCCTCTGCTCATGCCAAAGCGCCACAGCTTGCATCGTCGGCCCGCCGACATTGGGCCGCGTCAGCACCCGCATCACGCGCATCGAGCTTCCTCCGTGCGCAGCCAGGTCTCGAACGCGACGACGAGGAACAATGCGTGGCCAAGATCCGCCACGCCGCGTCGGTGCAGGTCGATGGCTCGATCCAAGCCCGTTGCACAAAGATGCGGCCGCTGCCGCGTGCGGACGTCACGCAGCAGGTCGAGCATCGGCAAGGCGCCACGGAACCAGCGATCGAGGGGCAACGAGAAGCCGCGCTTGCGTTGCGCAAAAACCGCCGCAGGAAGCGCGTTCGAGTAGGAGCGACGGAGCGGACGCTTGCCGAGACGATCTGCCACCGGGATCGCCGCAGCGGCGCGCACGACCTCGGCATCCAAGAACGGGCAACGACCCTCGATCTGCGCCGCCATCGTCGCGACATCCAGTTTCGGCAGCAAATCGGCGCGCAAGTAGAACGAACGATCCACCGCCGCCGCGTGCGCGAGCCGTGCGGAAGCCGTCGCGCCGCGCGCGCGCGCTGGCTGCTCCAAGAGCGCATCGTCAGCACCGGCGACGTCGGCCAATCGCGGCGCCAGAGCTTGTGCACGAAACATCGGCGGCGTCACCTCGAGCAAAGCCGCATAAGGATGCGGCGAGGCCAACGCGCGCAAGATGCGAGCGTCACGCCCCATCGACCAACCGCGCACGCATGGCAGCGGCAACCGGAACGCCGGCATCCGAGAAACCGCACGGTGCCGCGAGTAGCCGAACAGCAACTCGTCGGCGCCCTCGCCCGAGAGCATCACGCGCACTCCGTCCGCCGCGGCGGCCTTCGCGACTGCGTGCGCAGCGAGCAGCGACGGATCGCCGAGCGGCAAGCCCCACATCGCGGTGAGATCAAAGAGCGCGTCGAGGACTTCGGGGCCGCCATCCACCGGCACGAGCCGATGCCCACAATGCGAGGCGACCGACGCTGCGATGGCGCGTTCGTCGGCTGGTTGCCCTTGCGCGACGAACTGGTAGCTCCGCACCGAGCGGCCCTGCGCAGCCAGTTCGGCCGCGAGGCAGCTGCTGTCGATGCCACCTGAAAGGTAGAGCCCGATACTTGGCTCGCAGTCCGCGCATCGTGCGACCGCGCGCTCGAGCGAAGTTCGAAAGGGCAAAGCCTCGGCGCCGTCCTGCTCAAGAGATCGCGACTGTGCTTTCGTGCCGAATCCCTGCGGCTCGTCGGCGGCCCGAAAGCGGCCAGCCTCATGCGCGACGGATCCCGTCGAGCCGTAGCGGAAGAACCGGCGAACGGCGTCCGACCCCAATGCGAACGGCGCCCCCAAAGCGCGCAATGCCGGAATCGTCGAAGCAACCGCCACTGGTCGCCCCGCGTCGCGCAACACGAACATGGGCTTCTCGCCGAACACATCGCGCACCGCCGCCCACTCGTCGCGGGCCGCGTCGGCAACGACGAGCGCATGATGCCCCGTCATGCCGAGGAGCGCTTCGACGCCGCCCGTGGCGAACAGCAGCGGCGGCAGCCAGGCATCGTTCGGCAGAGCGCGCCGAGCGGCCCTCGGCCGCGTCTTCGACCAGAGGGCGCGCGCATTGGTCACGGCTCCGTTGAGCACGCCGGCGAACCGAGCACCGCGCAAGACGGCCGGTTGCGTGCTGCTCATGCCTGAGATTGCAAGACGCGCACAGCCGAGCGCGAAGTCGCCGATGCGCACGATCCGCGCATCGTCGCGGCCGCGCCAGCGCAGCAGGTCGAGGGCATTCTGCAGCCGCGCATCGGCATCGCCCGCCTGTTCAGCGAGCCACGAGATCCGCACGCCGAAGATGCCGCACACGGCGAGCGTTTATGCCCCTTCTCGTCGCACCGCGAAAGAGGCGCCTCGATCCGACGCGGCCTTTGTCACCTGGCGATTCCGCTGCACGCCTCAACCTCACGGCAGGGAGGCCGAATTGCGCGCGACCGCCCCGATCAGAAGAACAGTGTCGCCAGCAACAGCAAGTGCCAGCAGAGCAGCAGCGAGTAACCGATCAGCACGATCCACAGTCCGATGCGCGCCGCGCGGAAGTTCTTCGTCAGCGTCAGGAAGCCAGCGCAGACGCCGATTCCCAAGGTCTTGAACAGAATGAACACATGAGGTCCGTAGGCAAGGACCCGGTCGACGAGCGGATTCAACTCCTGGCCGCCGTGCGCGAGGAACAGCAGCGTGAAGTATGCGTCGGCGAGATTGAGCAGGACGACGCCGAGAACTGCGAGCAGCAGGCCGGAGCCGTAGCGGTCGACGAAGACTTCCTGCTCGTCGTCGAGCCGACGCACGTGCTGTCGGCGACCGCCGAAGAACGTGTAACGCGAAAACATCGCGGTTGGTCGGCGACGCCGGTCGATCGTGCGCCGTTCGGGCGCAGCGCAGGCGAGGGCGGGGGCGGTGTGGGTAACCAACATGGGAGATTCCTACGGAAGATAACCCATCCGCCGCAATCCAAACGCCCTCCACCGAAGTTGCTTGACTGAACCGCCGATGCCATCGGCCGATGCGCGATGGATTTTCTTCGCCGCAACTGCGCGCCGTTGCGGCGCAAGTCGCCGCTCGCCATCCTGCGTGCGTGGCCTTTCCTTCGGTGCAGCTCCAGGTCCGCGTCCGCGGTCGCCATCCGTGGTTCTATCGCAAGATGGTGCGCAAGCCCGAGACGCCGATCCCGGCCGGGAGCGTCGTGCACGTGCGCGACAAGGAGCGGCGGCTCGTCGGCAGCGGCTTCTACAATCCGCGCTCCGACCTCGCGCTGCGCGTGTTCACGGGCGAGGCGATCACGGACGCAGTTGCGCACTTCTCGCACGCGCTCGATGAAGCTCTGAGTCTGCGCGAACGCACGCTGCGGTTGCAGGACGTGACCAACGCCTACCGAATCGTGCACAGCGAAGGCGACGGGTTCCCAGGGCTGATCCTCGACCGGCTCGGCGACGCGTTCGTGGCGCAGGTCCATGTGCTCGGCACCTTCCGCCAGATGGAGACACTCGGCGAACGGCTGCGCCTTCTGCATCCGCGGTGCAAGCTCGTGATGTTGCAGGACCCCGAGTCGGCGCAGCGCGAGGGCATGGAGCGCATCGGTCCGCCGACGCCAGTAGCCGTCGAGATCAAGGAGCACGGCATCCGCTACGCAGTGCAAGCCGGCGGCGGCCACAAGACGGGCTTCTTCGCCGACCAACGCGACAACCGAATGCTGGTCCGCGAGTTGGCGCGTGGCAGAAACGTGCTGGACCTGTGCTGCAACTCCGGCGGGTTTGCGATGAACGCCGTGGCCGGTGGGGCCAAGTCCGTGCGGGCCGCCGACCTCGACGAAGAGATGGTCGCGCAGACCAGCGACAATGCCGCCCGCAACGGCCTCAAGCTGAAGGTCGAACACGCGGACGCATTCGACCTGCTGCGCGATCTGCAGCCAGACCTTCACGACCTCGTCGTGCTCGACCCGCCGAAGTGGGTCAAGTCAAAGGACGAGATCGAACAAGGACTGCAGCGCTACCGCGACCTCAACCGCCTCGCGCTGCAGAAGGTGAAGCGCGGTGGCCTCGTGGTGACGTGTTCTTGCTCAGGCTCCGTCGATGAAAACGCGTTCGTGCGAATGCTGGACGAAGCCGCTGCCCAGGCAGGACGCGGCGCGCGCGTGCTGATGTTGCGCGGTGCAGGCCCCGACCACCCAGTCGCGCTCGACTGCCCGCAGACGCGCTACCTCAAAGTCGCCGTGCTTCAGGTTCGCGAATGATCGAGATCGACGCGCTGCTCGCGGCGCGCCTGTGCACGCCGATGCAAGCGTGGCAGGAAACGACCTTGCGTCGTGCCGCAGTGCTCGCGCCCATCGTCGAGCACGAAGGCGAGGACGCGCTGCTGTTCCTCGTGCGAGCATCCTCGCTGCGCAAGCACGCAGGTCAGATCGCGTTTCCGGGCGGCGCAGCCGACGATCGAGATCTCGACCCGGCCATGTGTGCGCTGCGAGAAACCCATGAAGAGATCGGCGTCGAGCAAGGCCACGTGACGTTGCTCGGCAGCCTGCGGTCATTGACGAGTTCTTCGAACTACCGTGTGCACTGCCTCGTCGGTCGCATTCGCGATCCGCACGAACTGCGCATCGATGCCGCTGAAGTCGCTCGTCTGCTGTATGTGCCGCTGCGCGAGCTGCTCCCGGCAGCCCGTTGGACGCACGAGCGCGGACCAGGCGCTGCAGCAGCGGGCCTTCCTGAAAGCCCCCACTTCCGCATCGGCAACGATGTGATCTGGGGCCTGACCGGCCGATTCACCTGGGAAATCCTCGAAGCCCTGCGCGGCGTGGCCTGAGCGCCTGGGGCTCGCGCATCAACCGCGCAACTGCGCGCCGATCTCACTGCACGTGTTGCGCACGGCTTCGAGGAACCGCTGCTCATCCTTGTCATCGAGCGTGCGATCGTCAGCGCCGAGCGTGACGGTGAAGTTGAGGCTCTTGTGGCCGGCAGCAACGCCGTCGCCACGGTAGACCTCGAAGAGCCGGACTTCCTTGACGAGCTTCTGGCCCTTCTGCTGCAAGAACGCGCACGCGGTTGCGGTCTGCACGCCCTCTGGCACGAGCAATGCCACATCGACCGGCAGCAACGGGAATGCAGGCAGCTGCCGGAACGACGGCTCGGTTCGATCCGACGCGAGCAGCGCGCGCACGTCGATCGTCGCAATCGCCGTGGTCGCTGGAACAGCGAGCCTTCGCGCGACCGCCGGGTGAAGGTGCGCGACATACCCGACCGGCGCGCCGCCGCGGTCGATCGAGACCGATGCGCTCGGGTGCGCCCAAGGTTGGTGCTGGCCGTGCCAAGTGCGCGTCAGCTCCGCCGGATAGCCCGTTCGCAGCAGCAACGACGCGATCGCCTCGCGCAGTTCCGCGAAGGGATGCACGCCATCGCGGCGCGACCAGCAGAATGCGAGTTCGCGCACTTCGTGCGGCAGCTTGTCGGCGTCGCGACGTTCTGGGTGGTAGCCCTTGCCGTGCTCGAACAGCAGGGCCTCGGGTTCGCGGCGAAGGTTCTGCACGAGGTTTGACAACAAGCTCGGCAGCACGTGACGGCGAATGCGCGTGATTTCGGGCGCGACCGGGTTGGTGACGCGCACGTATTCATGGTCCTGCGCCATGCACTGCTCGAGCACGGCATCAGGCGTGAACGTGTAGTCGTAGACTTCGTTCGCGCCGACCTCGGTCGCGGCGAGTTCGCACAGGCGCCGCACCAAGAACAACTCCGGCTCGCGCAGCGGCGGCACCACAACGCTCTGCAGCGGCTGCTCCGGGATGTTGTCGTAGCGGAACATGCGGCCGACCTCCTCGATGAGGTCGTCTTCGATCGCGATGTCCTTGGTCGCGCGAAAGCTCGGCACAGTCACCGCAAAGCCAAGTTCGGTCCTAACCACGGCAAAGCGCAGCGACGTGAGGATGCCCTCGATCTGCGGCGCAGGGAGCACGACGCCGAGCTTCTGGTCGATACGGGCCTTGCGCAGAGCGATCGACTTGGGCTCGTAGCGGAAGCCGGCGGGGTCCATCAGCGGACCAACGGGCTTCGCGGTCGGGCACCACTGCTGCAGCAAGCGAGTGAAGTGGTGCACCGCGAGTTCCGCGTTCGCCGGATCCTGCGCCTTCTCGAAACGCGCGCTCGCGTCGGTGCGAAGGCCAAGGCGCATGCTGCTGCGACGGATCGTCGCGGCGTGAAAATTGGCGGACTCGAGAAACAGCGAGGTCGTGAGGCTGCCCACCATCGTGCCCTGGCCGCCCATGATGCCGGCGAGCGCCTCGGGCTCGTCGCCTGCGCACACGAGCAGGTCCGTCGACTCGAGCACGCGCTTCTGCTCGTCGAGCGTCGTGATGTGCTCACCAGGCCTTGCCATGCGCACGTGGACTGCGCGGCCTTTCAGGTGCGCGGCGTCGAACGCGTGCATCGGCTGACCCAAGTCGAGCATCACGAAGTTCGTGAGATCCACCGGCAGGTTGATCGAACGCTGCCCCACCGCGGCGAGCAGCATGCGCAACTCCCACGGCGACGCACTGGCAACAACGCCGTCGATGCGCAGTCCGCAGTAGCGCGGACACGCCTTCTTGTCCTCGATGCGGATCTCGACCTTCTCGCCCGTGCCTGGGAACGCGACGGGCTCGCAGACCTGCCGCAGCGGGCGGCCGTAGATCGCCGCGAGTTCGCGTGCGAATCCGTAGTGGCCCCAGAGATCCGGGCGGTGGTTCACCGACTTGTTGTCGATCTCGAACACCGTGTCGAGCACAGGCATCACGTCGACGAAGCGCGCGCCGGCGGGCGCGGAGTCCGGCAGCACGAGGATGCCGCCATGGTCTTGCGACAGGCCCATCTCGCGCTCGCTGCAGATCATCCCGTGCGAATCGACGCCGCGGATTTTGGCGGGCTTGATCTTGAGCGCGCCCTTGCCGTCGACGTCCGGCAGCGAATGGCCCGGTTCGATCACGACGACCTTCTGGCCGGCGGCGACGTTGGGCGCGCCGCAGACGATCTGCGCGACCCGCCCCGCGCCGAGGTCGACGCGGCAGACGCTCAGCTTGTCGGCGTCGGGATGACGGTCCTTCTGCAGCACATGGCCTGTGACGAGCGACTCGAGACCCGCGCCAAAAGCGTGCACGCCGTCGATCTCGGCCGTGCTCATCGTCAGGTCCGAGAGGATGCGCTGCGGCGTGAGGTCCGAGAGGTCGACGTGCCGCGAGAGCCAACGGAATGAGATCTTCATCGCAGGCGCGCCTTCACTTCGGCACCGTCGGGAACTGGCGCAGGAAGCGCACATCACCGCCCATGAACAGACGGATGTCGTCGATGCCATAGCGCAGCATCACGACGCGTTGAAGCCCCATCCCGAACGCGAACCCGGTGTACTTCTCGGGATCGATGCCGCCC
>SXGT01429814.1_pt1 | contig 22744 bp, 22 predicted proteins | sample 3176221 | NCBI WGS metagenome assembly SXGT01 (sample SAMN11356862, study PRJNA531348) | freshwater metagenome | isolation source: freshwater sample F1-120 | place: China: Fuxian Lake, Yuxi | collected 2017-12-25
CACGTCGCGGACATAGACCGGGCGGCCATCGCGCGCGGTGATCAGGATATTGCCGATTTCCGTCGGGCTTTGCAGCGTCTGGCCCGCCATGACGGAAATCTGCCGGCCCCCGTCGCGGATCTGTCCCGCCTCGAAGGCCCGGTTGGCACCGGCCACCTTGGCCGACAACTGCTGAAGGGTTACGCCATAGAGGGCCAGCTTCTCAGGATCAGGCTCGATCCTGATTTCCTCCGGCTGGTCGCCCGAAAGATAGGTCAGTCCGATATCGTCGAGCTTGGTGAGTTCCACCCGCAATTCGCGCGCCACCCGGCTTACTCCGTTGGCGGTCCAGCGTTCGGCGGCTTCCGGTTTGGGCGACAACGTGAGGACGACAATGGCCACATCGTCAATGCCGCGGCCTACGATGAGCGGCTCGGGGATACCCACCGGGATGCGGTCCATGTTGGCGCGTATCTTTTCGTGCACGCGCAGGATCGCGGCGTCCGCGTTGGTGCCGACCAGAAAGCGCGCCGTGACCATGGCGCCGTCATCCTTGGTTTGCGAGTAGACGTGCTCGACGCCATCGATGCTCTTGATGATGGTTTCCAGGGGCTCGGTCACCAGCTTCACCGCATCTTCGGCCTTCAGGCCGTCGGCCCGCACATGGATATCCACCATGGGGACGGAAATCTGCGGCTCCTCTTCGCGCGGCAGGGTAACCAGTGCGACGAGGCCCACCATGAAGGCCGCGAGCAGGAACAGTGGCGTCCGCGGCGAGGCCATGAAGTAGCGGGTGAGTTGGCCGGCGATCCCCAGTTTCACGGCGTGGCTACCTTGTCTCCGTCGCGGAGGCCCGAAAGGATTTCGACGCGCGCGCCTTTCTCGGTTTCAAATTGTTCTCCGGCGATCACCGCCACGTCCATGGGCTCGGCACCATTGACAAGACTCACATAGTCAATGCCAAAGCGCGTGGTGACCGCTTCAGGTGGAACACTGATGGCACTGCGCTGATCGACGGGGATCCACACCAAGGTGCGCTCGCCGGCGAAGAAGTCGCCCAGTCCGTCAACTTCAACGTCAGCCAGGACGCGTCCGCCTTCAATTTCGGGGTAGACTTTCACCAATTTGCCCTTGCGGGCCTTCTCAAAAGTCACAGTTGCGCTGCCCACGCCCCGGCTGCCGACGAAAACGTCGTCGCCCTCGTTGATTTGCGCCGCATGGCGCTCCGGCAGCGAGAGCCTGAGAAAATAGCCGCCGCCCGCAATCCTGGCGATGGTTTCGCCTGGCATGACGACGGAACCCTTGGTCACGGGAACGGACAGCACACGGCCGGAGGCAGGTGCCAGCACATCCCCTTCGGCTCCTTGCTGCACAATGACAGCCCGCTCCGATTGGGCCGCGGCAATCTGGTTCGATACCACGTCCACCCGCGTCTGCAGGGTGTCGAGGCGGCTCTTGGCAATCGTCCCTGAAGCAAAAAGCGATTTGCCGCGCGCCAGCTCCGCCGATGCATTCTGCATTTCGGCCTCAAGCTCCTTCAGCCGCGCGTCAAGCGCACCCATATGGAGCGCAAGCTTGTCATCGACTACTCTGGCAATGACGGCACCGGCCTGCACCGGACTGCCCTCTTCAACGTCGAGCCCCACAATCGTGCCCCCGATCCGGGCCCGCGCCTGGACCATGTCACGGCTTTCCACCCGGCCGAACACGGCCTTGAAATCGGTTTTGGCCTCAAGCTGAACGACAAATTCGCCTGAATGTGCGGGCCCCGCCCCCTGCACCAGGAATGCGAATGGGACGATCACGCCAAGTACCGTCAAAATTGAAACACGCGACATGGGGAGGCCTCTCCGTGACAATTGACTAATATTCTTATATCAGACAATACTAACCTATGAATATAACTGATTTGGCAAATTCTTCTGATCGCGCAAGCGAATTTCTCAAGTCCCTGGCGAATGCCCAACGGTTGCGCATACTCTGCCTGATCATGGAAGGCGAACGGCCGGTTGGCGAAATTGCCGAAGCCATCGGTGCCAACCAGAGTTCCGTCTCGCAGAATCTGGCGCTGATGCGGCGCGAGGGCCTGGTTGTGCCGCGCCGCAGCGGGCAAACCATCTACTACGGCCTGGCCGACAAGAAGCTGATCAAAATGTTTCGCCTGCTGAGCGACATGTTCTGCCAGCCCGCCAAGGACTAGCGGAACGCTTCGCCCTGGCGGATGCCGAGGGCCTTGAAGACCATTGCGGCCGGGCAAAAGCCGGTAAATGCCGCCTGCAGCATGTTGAGCCCCGCAAATACTGTCAAAAGCAGCCAGTACTGGGACACGTAAAAGCCGAGCGCCACGGAAACCAGCACCACGCAGCCGGCAAAGGCCAAGACCGCCCTGTCAAGATTCATTCTATCACTCCATCCATCTGGTGCTCCCGGGCAATACCCATTGGCAGCACGTTACCATTATATACATATATTAGAATATCATAATATAAAAGACAAGGGGCGGAGGTGCGTCACTTTGTTCAGGCCGTTGGCCAAGGCTGGTTCCGCGCAAAAAAATCCCGCCTCGGGCCGTCAGCCGGAGGCGGGATTGTCTGGTTTAGGCAGGCAGCTGGAAGAACCAGTTGGCCAGAAGCACGACCGCAGCGCCCGCGGCGAGGGTAATATAGGGCAGCATGCCCGCCTTCCTCTCGCCCATGTCGCCTTCGGTCAGGCCCAGCTCATCGAGCGCGCCTTTCGGGAACTTGCCGCCGTCCTGGATGTAGTGGCGGAAATAGAACACCGGAAAGATCAGGGCCGCGAAGATAAGGCCTGCCCACAGGGCGGTTGAGTAACCCCATACTTTCGCGCCGGCGCCCAGGAACAGGGCGTTGACGAAAGCAAGCACCGTGTTGAGGCCGATCAGCCAAGTTGGTGCCTTCCAGGGCCGTTCAACGTGCCCGGAGTCGATGCGGTGAATCCAGCCCGCATTGAGGTTCAGGAAGTTGAAGATGATGTAGCCCACGTTCGAGATGGCAAGCACGTAGAAGTAGCCTGCAAGGTCGGAGGCAAGCGCCAGGAGGATCAGGTTGAAGGCGAAATCCGTCCACATGGCGCGGGTTGGCGCGCCATGTTCATTCACGTGGGTGAGATAACGCGGCAGCCAGCCATCCTTCGAACCCTGATAGAGGGTGCGCGAGGATCCGGCCATGGCGGTCATGATGGCCAGGAACAAGGCCAGGATCATCAGGATCACGAAGATCTGCGTGATGACCGGATGGCCGCCCACCATGTTGCCAAGGGCTTCGGCGATGCCGGTGCCGTCAACGATGCCCGGTGCCAGCATGCCTGCATGGCCCAGAACCCCCTGGAAAGCGAAGGGCACAAGGAAGAAGAACAGGCAGCACAGCAAGCCGGCGTAGAAGATCGCCTTGAACGTGTCGGTCTTCGGGTTCTTGAGTTCGCGGGTGTAGCATACGGCCGTTTCGAAGCCGTAGGTTGACCAGGCCGCGATGTAAAGTCCCCCGAGGAACAGGGTCCAGCCGCCGATGCTCCAGGTGCCGTCAACGCCGGAATAGCCGGCCGTCGGCGGAACCAGCCCGGTGACGTTGGCCGTGTTGATGGCGCCCGTGAGGATCGGTACGAGGCCGACCAGCAGCAGGGGAACCAGGACAATGATGGCCAGCCATTTCTGGGCAGCAGCCGTCGAGGCAATGCCGCGATGCTGGATCCAGAACATCACCAGCATCAAAATGGCGCCGATCACGAAGGTCGTATTGAAGTGCATGACGCCGAGGCCGGGAATCGGAATGCCGGCCAGCTCCCAGGTGCGGATGGCAGGCGTCGCCGCGGCGGTAACCGCCGCAATCGCATCGGCTGCCGCCTTGCCTGCATTTGCCGGATCCGCCAGCCAGGCCAAAACTTCCGGCGAGGTATCGACGAAAAGCGGGATGGGAAACAGGGCGTTCAGGATATAGCCCGCCGCGATGGCGCAGCCCAGTGACAGCACGGGGCTCCAGGCGAACCAGTTGCACCACACGGAGAGAGGCGCGATGAACTTCGAATAGCGCAGCCAGGCTGTTGCCCCGTAGACGGAGGCACCGCCCGACTTGTTGCCGAACATGCCGGCGATTTCCGCATAGGTGAATGACTGCAGGAAGCCCATGATCATGGAGATGATCCACACCATGAAGGCGAGCTTGCCCGTGGTTCCGGCGATGCCGCCAATCGAGAAGAGCACGAGGGGCGGCACACCAGCCGCGACCCAGAAGGCGCCCTTCCAGTCCAATGCGCGGACGAGTTCGCCCGAGCCCTTTTCAGTTGACATAGGTATTCCCTCCATTGTTCCCCAATACAAAACCAGAAACGGCCCCTTCTCTGGGAGCGTGTCTCTAATTCCAGGAAACAATAGTGAATGCTATTATATCGACGGTCAAGCGGAACTATGCGATATTGACAGTTCATCTTTCAGTTGAATGGCAATTCATTAATCCATGCTCGCAACCGCGCCCCAGCCCAGCCTCATTTTTCGTCCCGGTATCAGAACCTTGGCCCCCGGGGTTGAGCGTTACCGGGTACTGGGAGCAGGCTCGACAGTGGTTCCGGTCAAGTCCGGTGACGCGCTGCTGCTCACCGACATGGAGGGCGGCCAGGCCTGCGAGGTCGCCTTCTGTGATGAGGCGGGGCGTTTTGATACATCGGCTCTTGGGGTGCGCGCCAATAGCCGTGGCGAGGGCCTGAAGGCCCTGCTCGCCGAGGACACGGAAAGCGCGCAACGCACGAAAGCAACGCTTCAGCGCCGCGCCATTGATCTGGGCAAGGCGGAAACCTTGCGCCTCTTTGGCGGGGATTCGCTTCCTGGCGCCACGGCTGAACTCAAGGTTTCGCGCGACGGTCTTCTCATCGTTGCCGCTCCGGGGCAGCCCATGGCGCCGGAGAACCAGGATACGGCCACTGACATCGAATTGCGCATCACGCGCAGCGGCAGGGCGGCGGAGCGCGGCAGCCTTCTGCCCGAGCCGCTGGCCGATCCCCTGCAGGACATCCGGATCAAGGCGGCGACAGCCGTGGCCTATCTGGTGCGGGCGGGCGAATATATCCAGGTCATCGATGTATCGGGCCGCCAGTGCACGGATTTTCAGGCCCTGTCGGCGCGCAAGGTGGACAAGGGACTGGATCTGGCTCTCGATTCCACCATCACGCGGACGCTGCTTGGCCGCAGCTACCCAACCCCCGGGCTTCCCTCCAAGGCCTTTGACCGCGAATTCGAGCCGCTTGTCGAGATTGTGCGCGATACGGTCGGGCGGCATGACGCCTTCGCCACGGCCTGCAACTCGCGCTACTACGACGACATGGGCTATCCCGGCCACGTGAACTGCACCGACAATTTCAACTACGCGCTGGCGCCCTTTGGCATTGCCCCGCGCAAGGGTTGGGAAGCGCTGAACTACTTCTACAACACCAACATCAACCACCAGAACCAGCTCTATCTCGACGAGCCGTGGTCACGGCCTGGCGACTATGTGCTGATGCGGGCGCTGACTGATCTGGTCTGCGTCTCCTCGTCCTGTCCCGATGACATCGACGCCGCCAACGGTTGGGATCCCACCGACATTCACATCCGCACCTATTCCGACAAACACAGGTTTTCAAGAGCAGTGGTAACCCGCATGACGCCCGACGCAGACCCCCAGCTAACCCGCGAGACCGCGTTCCATCCGCGCTTCTCGGCCTTGACGCGCAATACTACGGAATACCGCGGCTACTGGCTTCCCCAGCGTTTCAACAATGACGGTCCGATCGAGGAATACTGGGCTTGCCGCGAGCATGTGGCGGTGATCGACCTTTCGCCGCTCCGCAAGTTCGAGGTCACCGGACCGGACGCGGAAGCGCTGCTGCAGTATTGCCTCACCCGCGACATCCGCAAGCTCTCGGTGGGGCAGGTGGTCTATTCCGCCATGTGTTACGAGAACGGCGGGATGATTGACGACGGCACCGTGTTCCGTCTCGGCCAGAACAATTTCCGCTGGATCGGCGGGGATGAGTTCAGCGGCCAGTGGCTCCGGCAGCAGGCCGAGAAAATGGGTTACAAGGCCTGGGTGCGTTCGTCCACGGACCAGCTCCATAACATAGCGGTGCAGGGACCGAAGAGCCGCGACCTGCTGAAGGACATTCTCTGGACCTCGCCGGCACAGCCCGCCATTGCCGAACTGGAATGGTTCCGCTTTGCGGTGGCCCGCATCGGGCATTTCGAGGGCCCGCCCATTGTGGTCTCGCGGACCGGCTACACGGGCGAATTGGGTTACGAGATTTTCTGCCATCCCAAGGATGCGGTTGCGGTGTTTGATGCCGTGTGGGAGGCGGGCCAGAAATACGGTTTGAAGCCCATGGGCCTGGAAGCCCTGGACATGCTGCGCATCGAAGCGGGCCTGATCTTTGCCAACTACGAATTCACCTCGGAAACCGATCCCTTTGAGGCCGGCATCGGTTTTGCCGTGCCGCTCAAATCCAAGGCCGATGACTTCATCGGCAAGCAGGCGCTGATCCAGCGCAAGGAGCATCCGCGCCACAGGCTGGTTGGCCTCGATATCGATTCAAACGACGCCGTGGGCCACGGCGACAGCGTCCACATCGGCCGCGCTCAGGTGGGCGTGGTCACCAGTTCAACGCGTTCGCCCATTCTTGGCAAGAATATCGCGCTGGCACGGGTTGACGTGCTGCACAGTGAGCCCGGCACCGAAATCGAGATCGGCAAGCTTGACGGCATGCAGAAGCGCCTGCCCGGCCGGATCGTAAGGTTTGCCCATTACGATCCGGAGAAGACCAGGCCGCGAGGTTAGAGGTCTCGATTGATGGGCCCTCACGTGTTGTGTTACAGTGCGTGCGTTCAGGCGCAGGGGGATCACTGCCATGGCAAAGGTATTTTCCGTCGCTTCATGGAATGTTGAGCACTTCAAGGATGATCTTGACCGCGTAGGGCGTGTCGTTGATTTCCTGGCCAATCAGAATCCGGATGTCTTTGGCCTCTATGAGGTTGAAGGGAAGGACATCTTCAAGACAATCACGGAGAAAATGCCGGGATACACTTTTCAGATTACCGAAGGACCGCAGACACAGGAAATTCTTGTGGGTGTAAAGAAAACCATAACTGCCTTCATCACCCAGAAAGTTGAGTTCAAGGCCGGAACAACCCACATGCGTCCGGGGCAACTTGTCACTGTAACCAAGGATGGTGAGAACTATGCGCTCCTGTTTCTCCATCTTTCCAGCGGAACCAACCCACGCGGCATGGGTCTGCGTGATGACATGCTGGAACGGGCGTTCGAATTTCGCAAGGTGCTGGATAAATCCGGAAGCGGCGCAGAAAAGGCCCGATACATTTTCTTGGGTGATCTCAATACAATGGGTATGGAGTATCCTTTTGATCACAGCATCGATGCCGAAATCGAACTGAAGAAATGGGACAAATACGCGACCCGCAAGACAATTGACATGCGGCGGCTTCCGAAGACGCACCCAAACTCCTGGTCAAATGGCACAAATACAAGTATCCCGCCGTCGAATCTTGATCACGTCTTTGCCTCATCGAATTTGAAATTCCGCAGCTTCAATATCCCTAATGGCGGTTCGGCGAATGTGGATGTCAGAGGCTGGGTCAACGAAGCGACTGATGCAGGGAAAAATCAGTGGATTTCCCGATTTTCAGATCACTCGTTGCTCTATTTTGAAGTGACTGACTAGGTAGCCTCAGTATAGCGGCATTTACTGTATCGTATGAATGGTCGACGACGTCGCCGCAAATTTAGATCGAAAAAATTTCCTCCAGTTTGCGCTTCATGACGGCGGGGTCCACGTCAACGCCGGTCCAGTATTTGACGCCGATGACGCCCTGGTTCACCAGCATGCCGAGGCCGTCGAGGGTCTGGCAGCCGCGCCCTTCGGCATCCCTGATCAGGTTGGTGCGCGGCGGGTTGGGAATCACGTCGGCCACCACCAAGCCCTTGCGCAGGCTGCCAAGCTCGATATCAAGCCGCGCCTTCACGTCGGGTGTGAGCCCGATTGACGTGGCATTGACCACGATGTCGGCACCCGCCGGTATGGCATAGGTTCCCTTCCACACCGCAAGTTCGGCTTTCACCTTTGTTTTGCCATTGAGGAGGTCCACCAGGGTTTGCCCGCGTTTCGGATCACGGTTTACCATTGTGATGTGCCTGGCCCCGGCGAGCGCCAGTTCCACGCCGATGGCGCGCGCGGCCCCTCCGGCACCAAACATCACAATGGTTTTTCCAGCAGGATCGATGAGTTCGCGGAGCGACTGGAGGAAACCCTTGCCGTCGGTGTTTTCGCCGATCAGCTTGTCGCCGCGCGCCACTGCGCAATTCACCGCCCCCATGACGGCGGCCGACTCGCCCAGCCCGTCGAGATGGGGAATGACCGTCACCTTGTGGGGAATGGAGCAGTTGAAGCCGGCCCAGCCCATGGCACGGGCCCCCTTCACGGCGTCGCCGAGCTTTTCCGGCGGCACCTCGCAGTTGATGTAGCGGTAGTCGAGGCCATGGTGGCGGTAGGCCGCCTCAACCATGGCCACCGTCGGGTTCTCCGCCGCGCCTTCGGAGAAAGAGCCGGTCAGCTTGCTGAGAAAACTCTTCGCCATGGCGTCCCTCCCGTTGCTTTCCGGGAGTTTAGCGGTTCTTCAGATAGGCTTCCATCGAATCATCCAACTCGTCCTTCCACGGCGTGTGGTGTTTCGGCGACATGGTGCCGGTCATCAGCGAGCGGTAGGAATTGTTGCGGAACCCAATGATATCCTCCATCTTGTGGTGCTCCCACTCCATGAAGGTCTTGTTGACGTTTTCGATGTCGAAGTTCGGATAGTCGGTGGCGCCGATCAGTTCCTTGACATAGTCGCCCTGGAACCAGATCATCTGTTCGGCATTCTCGAGCTTCTCCTCGCGCTTGCGCCACTTCTTCGAATCCTTCTGCATGGCATCGGATTTCGGCAGCTTGATGCGCCCCATGATGATGTCGCGGACATACCAGGCTTGGGCATCGAACATGTTGAAGGTGTAGAACTGGTCCTGCATGCCGATATAGAAGAATTTCGGATTCTGCTCCCAGACGACGCCTTTGTAGAGGCCAAGCGGCCACAGGCGGTTTGCCGTCTTGAGGCGGAGGTCTTCCGGCAGGTAGGGGAAGTAGTGCTGGTAGCCGGTGCATAGGATGATGGCGTCCACCTCCTTGGTTGACCCATCCTTGAAATGGGCGGTCCTGCCCACGACTTTCTGCAGCAGCGGACGCTCCTCGAAGTTCTTCGGCCACTTGAAGCCCATGGGCTTGGTGCGGTAGGTGGTGGTCACCGACTTGGCGCCGTACTTCCAGCATTGCGAGCCGATGTCCTCGGCCGAATAGCTTCGCCCGACGATCAGGACGTCCTTGCCCTTGAATTCCAAGGCATCGCGGAAGTCATGGGCATGCAGGACGCGGCCATTGAAGCTGTCGAGGCCCTCGAAGAACGGCGCATGGGGGGTGGAAAAGTGCCCGGAGGCGCAGATCACGTTGTCGAATTCCTCCGTGTACATACGGTCCTTCATCCGGTCGTGGGCGGTGATGAGGAACTTCTTCTTTTTCTGGTCATAGGTGATCATGCGTACCGGCGTGCTGAAGCGGATCCACTTGCGCACTCCGGCTTTCTTGACGCGGCCGACGATGTAATCCCACAGCACGGCGCGCGGCGGATAGGAGGCGATGGGTTTGCCGAAATGCTCCTCGAAGGTGTAGTCGGCGAATTCCAGGCATTCCTTCGGGCCATTCGACCACAGGTAACGGTACATCGAGCAGTGAACCGGCTCGCCGTATTCGTCGAGGCCCGTGCGCCAGGTGTATTTCCACAATCCGCCCCAGTCATCCTGCTTTTCAAAGCAGACGATTTCCGGAATTTTCGCCTTCTTCTTGGCCGCCGACTGGAAGGCCCTGAGCGCGGCAAGCCCCGAGGGGCCCGCGCCAATCACTGCAACACGTGTCATGATTTGGTTTTCCTCTTCTTAATCACTCAATCGGGGAAGATGCCGGGGCTGGTGGGGGTCCCGTCGTCAAATTTTGAAAGCCAGTCAACGGTGGTCTGGCGGTAGCGGGTCAGCCCCTTGTAGTCGACCAGTTCCGGCGGCAGCGAGCGCAGCACACGGGGCAGGCGCCTGGCCCATTTTGGAATAGTGACCACTTCCTCCATCTTGATGAGATAGCAGCGGATTACGAAAAGAATGGCATTGGAGCGCGGAAGCCGCCACAGGCTTTGCAGTTCGCAGCGCAGGTGCACTTTGTTGCCGACGTTCTCCGGCGTCACGGTGGCGCGGTCCGGGCCCCATTTCGGGTAGTTCTCCGGGCTGGTGTCAAGGCGGGGGTTGATCGTCATGGTCCAGTTCAGCCGCCGCACCGGCTTGCCCTGCTGCAAATTGAGGAGGAACTTGAGGGCGCGTTCGAACACGCCCATTTGGTGGGCGAGCGGCACCGGGCCGTGCCACTCCATGAAATTCATGCCGATGTCAAAGTCGAGGGACCAATCGGCCTGGGTGGTGGCGATGCCCGCATCCATCCACAGGTTATTGTCGCGCTGGTCGACGATGCAGAAATCACCCTGGGCCTGGCGGGTGATGTACTCCATGGGCTCACAGGGCAGCGTGGAGACGTCGCCGAAGACAAATTTCTGGTCAATGCCGAGGGGCCGGTTGATCCAGTGCCAGTTGTCGCCGTCCTTGGTCAGCGAAAAATGCTCCGGATAGCCCGCCGCCTGCTGTTCCATCAGGAGTTCAAGCGTGTCCCACTGGGAGGTCATCATGTGGGGCAGCGCCTGGCAGCGCAGGGGGTCTTCCTTGAGCACCGCGGCGCGGTCCTTCATTTCGGAAATATAGTGCTCGTCCACGTCAATCAGGGTTTCAAAGGCAGTGCCAGGGGCACCCTTCACATGCGGCTCCATGTTCACCGCATACATGTAGCTGTCTTCATGGAACGGGAAGGGAAAACGCCGGATTGCCGCCGGGCTGTTCCTGGCGGTGAAATCGTCGCGGAAGGTTTCCTGCTTGAATTCGATGTTCATCAGATGCTCCTAGAGATCCAGCACGATTTCCCGGCCCTTCAGCCGCGAGACGCAAATCATGATCTTGCGGCCCGAGGCCTTGTCCTCGGGTTCGAGATAGTGGTCGTTGTGCTCAAGCGTGCCATCGCAGGAGATGACGCCGGTTTCGCACTGGCCGCAAGCCCCGCCGCGGCAGAGGAAGGGGGCGTCGATCCCGGCCGCTTCCACCGCCTCGAGAATGCTCTGGTGGGAGGCGACCTCGATGGTCTTGCCGGACTTCTTCAGCACGGCCCGGAAGGGCTTGCCGGGCGGCGGCGCGAGGAAACGTTCTGAATGGAGGTTCTGTTCGGGCCAGCCGAGCTGGCGCGCCGTGGTCAGCACGCCGTTGATCATGCCTTCGGGGCCGCAGACATAGAGATGGGTGCCGAGGGCCTGGGCCTTGAGGATGGTCTCGACGGGAATGAAAAGCTTTTCCTCATCGACATAGATCTTGACCCGATGGGCGCCGTAGCGCTCCTGCAGCTCTTTCCAATAGGCCCCGTGTTTCCGGTTGCGCACCGCGTAGTGGAGCTCGAACGGGCGGTCTTCCCGGGTCAGCTGGTCCATCATGGCCATGAAGGGGGTGATGCCGATGCCGCCCGCCATGAACAGGTGCTTCTTGCCCCGCACGTCCATGGGGAAAAGATTGACCGGCTGGGAAATCACCAGGGTGTCGCCCGGTTTCAGTTTCTCATGCAGGAAAGCGGAACCGCCGCGGGAGTTTTCCACCCGCAGGATGGAGAGCTCATAGGCGCTGGTGTCGCTGGGTGATGACATCAGCGAATAGGTGTTGCGCCTCAGGATGTCGCCATCGCGCATGGCCACCACCACATGGGAGCCGCCGGAAAAGATCGGCATCGGCGCACCGTCGACGCGCTCAAGGCGGAAGCGTTTCACCTTCTCGGCCACCTGGGTGATCGCCGTCACCCGCACCGTCATGTCGGTATTGATGCTCATGGGAACAGCACTTCCGGTTTGGGCGCGCTGCCCGGTTCCTCGGCGTCGATGTTGACGCCCTGGAAAGCGCCGATACGCCGTGAATAATGGTCGCGCACCAGCAGCGGCAGGCCGCAGTGGGAGCAGGTGAAGGGCGAGGTGGTCACGTTGTCGGTAATGCCCTTGCAGTGCACGCACTGGACGCGCCGCGCAGTGGAGCCCCGGTGTTCGGTGTGGATGGAGGCGAAATCCATGCCGAGGTCGAGGGCCACCTGCATGGCCTGGCCAATGAAGCCTTCGGTGCCGGAGATATAGAATCTTGTCCCCATCCGCGCGGCCTGCAGCGCCGCCCTGAGGCGGACGAGCAGCACCGGAATGGTGGGCGCTGTCCAGAAATCAAAGGGCTTCAGGGCGCGGAGCTTGTCCGCCCCGGCGCGAGGGCCGACATAAAGGATTTCCGATTTGGCGAGAAACTCCTGGCCGGCGGATTTGACCTGGTCAAGCAGCGCCTCGGCCCCTTCGCCCTCGAGGGCAAAGAGATGGCGCGCACTGTGAATGTCAACCTTCAGGCCCTTGTAGACCGGGCGGCTCTTGATTCCGACAACAAGCATCAGCCAACCGCGTTCCGCTTCTTCTTTTCCGGATCGTCGAAGCTGATGGTGTGGGCGATGGCCTTGGCTTTCAGCTTCTTGCCGCGCACCTCGAGCTTGGTGCCCTGCTTGGCGCAGGCCACGTCAACGCGCATGATCGCCATGGATTTCTTGGTGAGCTTGGAATAGCAGGGGCAGGTGATGACTCCTACTTTCTTGCCGTCAGCATAGACCTCGTCGCCGAGGTCGGCGGGCCCATCGGCCTCGATCAGCAGGCCAAAGATCTTGAAGCGTTCCTTGCCCTTGAGGCGGGCATGCTCTTCGGCGCCGCGGAAGCCGGTCTTGCCGGGGCTCACGGTAAAGTCGAGGCCGAGCTCCCACAGGCTGTCGCCGGGCTGCTCGTTGGCAAAGGGATACATCTGGGAATTGTCGTAGGGGTAGAACAGCAGGTAGCTTTCCACCCGCAGCATGTCGAGAACGCTGAAGCAGACGGGGATGATCCCCATGCCCTTGCCCTCGGCCAGGATCGTGTCCCAGATCTTTCCCGCATCCTGCCCGCGCACAAAAATCTCATAACCGCGCTCGCCGGTGTAACCGGTGCGCGAGATCATCACCGGGGCACCGAACAGGGTGGTCTGCATGTGGTGGAAGTATTTCAGGTCGCGGATGCCCGGCACGTGCTTGGCCAGGAAATCGACGGCCACCGGCCCCTGCAAGGAAAGGTCATGCAGGTCATCGTCAAACAGCACGGCCACATTGCGCCCGAGCGACTGCTTCACCACCTCTTCGTGGCCCGAACCCGAGCCGTGCACCAGCATCCAGGAATTGGGCCCGGTGCGGTAGACGATGCAGTCGTCGGTGAAATGCCCGCGGTCGTTCAGCATGCAGGCATAGACCGAGCGGCCCGGATAGATCTTGGTCATGTCACGGGTGGTGATGTATTCCAGCACGTTGATGGCGTGCGGCCCCACCAGATGCACTTTCTTGAGGCCGGAGACATCCATGAGCCCTGCCTTGGTGCGCACCGCGATGTGCTCTTCGTAAATATCCTTGTCATAGGTCCAGGCCGTGCCCATGCCGGACCAGTCCTCCAGCTTGGAACCCAAGGCGCGGTGGCGGTCTCCCAGTACTGAAAATCTCCAACTCAAGGCCATTTAACTCTCCCGGAATTATTCATGGACGGAAACTATTGTTCCCCACTGTAACGGGAATTGTCGACGGCGCAAGATGGGTTGTGGAGATTTTAGGAGGCGGGAATGCCGCATGGGCTGGCTTGTCCCATTGGTTTTTAGCTTGACCGGCACTTTCCAGACCAGCCGGCGTAAGAAATTTGCCTTAAAAGTGGAACAAATCTCAACAGTGGCGCTTGGCTCTTCGCGAGCCCGGCGCTGGTTCGGGCGCCGCGAGGGCCGGGCAAAACCGCATGACATCAAACCAGACGCACGGGATCCTTTCTTCGTTCATGCACCCGACGGTCCCAAATTGTCTGGCGGTGGACGGCAAATGTAAATGTTCCCCTGGTTATGCGTGTTTAGCTGCTGCGCCTTACCGCCTTCGCCATAATGCACAGGAGTTCGAACATCATTGTGGCACCCGCCAGCGCGGTGAGGTTCCCAAGATCAAATGGCGGGGCCACCTCAACCACATCCGCCCCGATGATATTCACGCCCTCGAGCAGCCGGATCATCTGCTGGGCTTCCCGCGTTGTGAATCCGCCAACTTCTGGCGTTCCGGTTCCTGGAGCAGCAGAAGGGTCGAGACAGTCGATATCGAAGGTCACATAGGTGGGGCCGGTTCCGGCAATCCGCCTGGCTTCCTCCATCACCGCGGCAGCCCCGCGCTGGACGAACTCCTCCATGTAGATGATGCGGATCCCCTGGGCGCGCGCCCAGTCATGTTCGCCTGGTTCATAAATCGAGCCGCGAATGCCAACCTGCACCACCCGCTTGGGGTCAAGCAGTCTCTCCTCGATGGCCCGGCGGAACGGTGTGCCGTGCGTATAGGCATTGTCCCCGAAATACTTGTCATTGGTATCGGAATGCGCATCAAAGTGAATCATCCCGACGGGCTGCTTCCGCGCCACGGCACGCAGCACCGGAAGCGTGGTCAGATGATCGCCGCCGGCAATCAGCGGTACTGCGCCGCATGAAACGATTGAGGCAATGCCCGCCTCGATCCGCTGCAGGCCATCCATGAGATTAATCGGGTTGACCGAGACATCGCCGACGTCGGCGACCTTCGCCAGACTGAAGGGTTCAGTTCCGGAAACGTGGTGCACGCGGCGCATAAGGCTGGACTGGCTGCGGATTTCGCGGGGGCCGTGGCGGGCCCCGGCCCGGTTGGTGGTGCCGCCGTCCCAGGGAATTCCGACCAGCGCAATGTCAAGGCCGGCGGCGGACGCCACCGAAGGAAGCCGCATGAAGGTTGTCGGTCCGGCGAAACGCGGCACGATGGCGGCATCAACAGGTTGATAGGTCTGGTCGGTCATCGGCTTCCTCTAGAATTCTCGTTTCACAATTTCGGCAATCCGGTCGACGCAATCGGCCAGGAGCCAGTCGCCCTTCTCGGCGCTTGACCCTTCGGTCAGGGACAACACCCCCGAGGCTGGCACTTCCCGCACCGGTGCCGGGTAACGGTCATAGGGAAGGAATTTCGCTGGCCCGTCGTTCAGCGCCCGGCTCAAGTCAACCAGTTCCGGACGCAGCGCCAGCATCATCGAGGTCTCGATCACGCTCGCATGCTCCAGTTCGATGCCGGGATAGCCATCGGGAAAGACCCGCGCCAAGGTTTCAGGCCTTATTAATTCCCAATGGTCTATGCGCAGTATGTTCAGGCCGTCGCAGCTGTCGCGGCCAATGCCATCAAGGGCCAGCTCGATGCCTTCAACCGCCGGCCAGATGTTTTCATAGTGCCCGTTGATGACCACAATCTTCCGCGCCTTCTGGCGGAACAGTTCCATCACCACATCACGCACCACCAGCGAAAATGTCTGCGCCGTGAGATTGAGCGTTCCGGGAAATTGCCGGCCGCCGCCCGAGCGCGGCTGGGACCTATTGCCATAGGCGATGGTCGGCACAACCAGTCCGCCGACGCGCCGTGCCGCGCGCTCGGCTATGGCCGTGGGAATCACCACATCGACATTGAGCGGCATGTGGCGCCCATGCTGTTCGGTGGCGCCCACCGGCAGAAATATTGGAGCTCCCGAAGCAATTCTTGCCTCAGCCTCGGGCCAGGACAGTTCGCCCAGGAATACGCTGTCTTTCATGTCGCTTGGTCTCAGGGCATTGCGGCGCCGCCATTGGCGCCGAGGCATTGACCGGTGAAAAACGTTGCGCCCGGTCCCGCGAGAAACAGGACGGTTGAGGCAATCTCTTCCGGCCGGCCGATGCGGCCAAGCGGATGGGCGGTCTCAAGGCGTCTCTGCTCGGCCGTCAGCGTGTTAAAGGCAAGAAGCGATGTATCGGTGGGGCCAGGGGCCACGGCATTCACCAGGATGCGGGGCGCAAGTTCGCGGGCCCAGGAGCGCGTCAGGCCCAGAATCGCAGCCTTTGTGGCGCAATAGACCGAGGCGTTGGCGCGCCCGAGATAGGCAAGTTCCGAGGCAATGTTGATGATCCGCGAGCCATCCATGAGATGGGGCAGCACCTCGCGGGTGACGAGAATGGCACCGCGCACATTCACCGCGAAGTGACGGTCAATGTGCTCGGCCGTGATGTCCGCAATCGCTGCTTCCTGCATGATCCCGGCGTTGTTCACCAGGACGTCGACACCGCCCAGTTCCTTGACCGCGGCGGCAACGGCACGGACGATATCGGCCTCGACGGTGAGATCGCATTTCGTGATACGGATCGGCGCGGCGGAGTCCTTGAGGTCAAGTCCGGCCACTCTCGCTCCCGCTTCCTGGAGCATCAGCGCGGTGGCCCTGCCGATGCCGTTTGCGGCACCTGTCACCAGAATACGTTTGCCCTGCAGCATGTTCACCATGGCACTTCTCCGCGATCCACCCCGAGCGATTGGCCGGTGATATTCCGGGCAGCGTCCGAAGCCAGGAACAGATAGGCCTCGGCCATGTCCGCGGGCTCCATCAGGCCGGGAATGGCCTGGCCGCCGACGATCTCGGCAAGCAGTCCGTCCTCGCTGCGCGCGTGGCGCTCCGCCATGAGCTTCAGGGAGCGCATCGAAGCTTCGGTCCGCACCCAGCCCGGACACACGGCATTGACCCGGATGCCCCGGGGCCCAAGTTCCTTGGCCCAGGTCTTGGTCAGGCCGATAACGGCGTGTTTCGATGCGACATAGGCCCCAAACAGCGGTTCGGCGACGCGGCCCCAGATCGACGCCGTATTGATGATGCAGGCGCCGCTGGCCATTTTCGCCAAGGCGCGGCGGGTCACCATCTGCGTGCCGATGACGTTGATCTCAATGATGCGGCGGAACACCGCCTCGACATCTTCGCCGTCTTCCCCCAGCGGCGTCAGGCGCTCAAGTCCGGCGTTGTTGATGAGCACGTCGATGTGGGACAAATCGTGGAGCGCGCCGGATACGGCAGCGCCATCGGTAATGTCGGCGATTGCCCCCGTGGCGCCGATTTCCGCCGCCCGCTGCACCACCGCGTCATCATCGGCAATCAACAGGAGCCTGGCGCCGGCAGCCGCGAAACCTTTCGCAATGCCAAGACCGATCCCCCGGCTGGCCCCGGTGATCACCACAGTCTTGCCGGCAAATGGGCCGCTCAACTCAGGCCCCCCACTTCATTGCGGATAAGGTGCAGGACATCATTGCGCAGCTTGAAGAACTCGTGGCTCTCGCGCACCGCAAGGGTGCGTGCCGCACCGAGCACGGCCGCCACATCGATGTCTTTCAGGATCCGCGCCGGGCGCGAGGAGAAGAGGATGATGCGGTCGGCCAGGAACACCGCCTCCTCCACATCATGGGTGACAAAAATGACCGTCTTCTTCTCTTCCGCCTGGATCTGCCGGAGCTCGACCTGCAGCCGTTCGCGGGTCAGCGCGTCAAGCGCGCCAAATGGCTCGTCCATCAGCAGCACGTCGGACCCCGCCGCGAGGCTGCGGGCGATGGCGACGCGCTGGCGCATCCCGCCGGAAATCCGGTTGGGAAACGACTTGGCGAAGTCCTCAAGGCCGATGAGTTTCAGGTAGTGGTTCACCTGTTCGCTGCGCTGCGCCGCGGAAAGGTCGGTGCGGTAGCGCATGCCGAAGGCGATATTGCCTTCCACGGTCAGCCAGGGAAACGAAGAATAGGACTGGAAGACCATGCAGCGGCGGCGGTCAGGTCCGGCCACCAGCTCGCCATTCAGGCGTATCGTGCCCGAGGTCGGGGTATCGAGGCCGCCCACCATGCGCATCAGCGTGGTCTGGCCGCAGCCCGACGGGCCGAGAAACACCACCAGCGAGCTTTGCCCAATCGACAGCGAACACTCCGTCACCACCGGAACGGGTCCGAATTTCTTGGTCACGCCTTCGAATGAGATGTAATCGGTCATTGCCATTTCGCCGGCCTCAAAGATATCTGAAGTAGCGGCGGTGCAAGGCGCGCAGGATCTGGTCGGTCACCAGGCCAATCAGGCCGATGACCACCACGCCCGCCATCACTTCCGGCGTCTTGACGTAGCGACGGGCCGACCAGATGACAAAGCCTAGCCCCGAATCCGCCGCGACGATCTCGGCGATGACCAGATAGGTCCAGCACCAGCCTAGGGTGATGCGCAGATTGTCCACCAGTGACGGCCCCATCGAACGCAGGGCCACGTCCGACAGGATCTGGCGGGGCTTTGCCCCGAGGGTCAGGGCGATTTCGACATATTCATGCGGCACGCGCCGCATGTCGTCGGCCACCAGCAGGACAAGCTGGAAAAAGGTGCCGAGCCAGAGCAGGAAGATCTTCGTCTCTTCACCGACCCCGAACCAGATGATCGAAAGCGGCACCAGCGCTGGAACCGGCAGATAGCGGATGAAATCGATGACCGGTTCGAGCGATGCCCCGACGACGCGGTAGCTGCTCATCAGGATTCCGATGGGAACCGCCATGGCGGCGGCAATCAGGAACGCCCCCCAGACGCGCAGGCTTGATATGCCCGCATGCCAGAGCAGGTTCTGCTGGGTGAGCATCGTCCAAAGCGCAACCAAGACTTTCGTCGGCGATGGCAGGAACTGGGGTGCCACAAGGCCCGCCCGTGCCACCGCTTCCCAGAGGAGCAGGACAAGCACGGCCGTGAGCACCCCAAGCCCCACCTCGGCGCTGGCCGAGGCCCGCCCCCTGAATGTGAAGAGATCCCGGATCATGGCGCGGGCCAGCAGGCCCCGGTTTTAAGGCGCCGCAATGCCGTTGATCACTGAATTGTCGATCTGCGTGTTGGAATCGAGCTTGGTGTCGGCTGCGCCGTTTTCGAGATTCAAGCTCATGACCGTGTCGAATATGTCATGCAACTGGCCACGCTCGCCCTTCTTGCCCAGGTAGGCCGAAGCATCCGCCAGCGAGGTATAGGCCAGGCTGGTGGTGAGAATGTCCGTCACTTCGGCCGGGGTCAGGCCAAAATGCGGCGCGGCGAGTTCCGCGTATTTCCCCGGCTCGGCCTTGCTGTAGTCGACGGCCTTGTAGATGCACTTGAGGAAGCTTGCGTATTTCTGCGGCTTGGCGGCCAGGTCTTCCTTCCGCGCGGTAATGACATCGATGATGATGCCGCGGTAATCCTTGGACGAGAAGAAGACCCGTGCGCCCGGCCGCTGGGAGGCTTTCACCGCCTGCGACATGAAGGGCTCGTAGGTTGCGATTGCCGCGATCGAAGAGTCTGCGAAAACCGCGCCGGTGTCGGCGGTGGCGATATCCTTGATCTGCACGTCGTTGAGCGTCAGGCCCGCCTTCTTCAGTTCCATCTGCAGCAGCAGGCGCGCCGGTATGTTGGGTTCCGCGGCAACGGTCTTGCCCTTGAGATCGGCAACCGACTTTATGGCATCATCGGTGATGACGCCGTCGCCGCCGAGCGATTCATCGATGGTGCCGATGATGACGCCCGGGGTGGATTCATCGCGCGGCCGGCCCTGGTGTTCGCCCACCGTGCGCATGTCCACGTCAATGTCGCCGCGGGCGTAGGCCGCCATCACGTTCGAGCGGTCATCCTCGAACTTGTAATCGACCTCAAGACCTTCATCCTTGAAGCACCCCATGTCGTTTGCCACGTGCACCGGGGCAAATCCGAGCCATGTCGGGGCCAGCATGTGAATGGTTTCCGCCGAAAGCGCCGGGCCCGGAGCCACCGTCAAAAAGGCCAGAATTGCTGCATTTGCAGTAGCACGCTTCATCATTTCCTCCCAAAACTTTCCAGCGAAAGCCCATGCTCATAAATTTTAACATTGAAGTCTATCATTTATTTTGGATAATTATTTTGAATTATGTCAATGTAAAATCCGACCGTCCAGGAAGGCGTCCCATGCGGCATCTCGACAACATCGATCTCCGGTTACTGCGCATCTTCGTGGTGCTCGCCGATGCCGGCGGCTTTGCCGACGCGCAGATCACGCTCAACCTCTCCCAGTCAACCCTGAGCACCCACCTGTCGCAGCTCGAAAAACGCATCGGGGCGCAACTCTGCCTGCGTGGCCGCCGGAAATTCCAGCTGACCGATATCGGCCAGGCAACCTACGACGCGGCGCGCAAGCTGTTTGCCGATATCGAAAGTTTCCAGTCGCATATCAGCACCGCCAGTGGCGGAGTGACAGGACGTCTCAAGATCGGGCTTTCGGACGGGGTATTCGCCAGCCCCTACCTTGGCCTGCAGAAGGTCGTTCAGCGTCTCATGCGGCCGGGTTTTGACGTCTTCGTGGACCTGTTTCTCGGCATTCCATCGGAGCTTGAACGGCGGCTGACCGATGGCGACCGCGATATCGTGATTGGCCCGCTCACCCAGAAGGCACCGGGAATCATCTACCGGCCGTTCTATGAGGAAGCCCACTTTCTCTACTGTGCCGACGGGCATCCGCTCTTTGCCAGGCCGGACTCCGCCATCGAAAAGCAGGACATCGACAATTCGCGTTTCGCGGTGCGCAGCTATCGGCATTTTGACGATCTGTACCGGGTAAACCACCCGCGCGCCGGCGCCTCCGTTGTCCAGATGGAGGCCCAGCTCATGCTGATCCTGTCCGGGCGCTTCATCGGCTTTCTTCCGGCCCATCTGGCGGAACAATGGGAAAAAAAGAAGGCGCTTCGAGCAGTGAAACCAAAAACCTACCGTTTCAATTCCCTGCATAACATTGCCTATCGCGAGAGCGATGGCGAGCGGCCGCTGATCCGTGCCTTGCTGGAAAGCCTTCCGGATACCCGCCTGTACCGCAAGAAGGTCAGCTGACGGCCGGCTGCCGGTCCGGAAACTGCAGGGTCAATTCTCCCGGCGCGAACCGCACTTCATCATAGTCCTGATCGAAATCGGGGCCGGGGCCTGCGTGGTCGATGACGAGATAATCTCCTTCCGCGAGGGCAATGAGCGGATGATGCCAGGTTCCGGGGTGGTAGTTGACGCCCTGCGCGCCGTTGCTCACGAAGCTGCGGAAATTCCTTGCGGCAGGGGGCTGGTCCGCCCTGCCGACGATGACGGCGAAGCGCCCGCCATTGAGCGGTATGAAGGCCTGGCTGGAAACCGGATGGCGCTCCATGAGCACCACCTGCAACGGCATGGCAAAGGGGCGGGAATGGAATATGCTCAACAGGGTGCGGGCATCAGGGCGCTCCGCCGTGACCCGGGCAAGGTCGTGATAGCGTTCCGCCTGGCCGCCGTTGGTGGCAAATACCCGGGCTCCCGGCTTCTCGATGACATCGCCGTAAGGAGCGAAGGCTTCACGCGTAAGCGGCTCGACTTTCAACAGCACAGGCATCACCATGGACGTCCTCGATACGGGCTTAGTTAGCGGAGTTGAATAAGATCTGGACCGGAGTGTAGAAACACTGTCCTATTGCAACAAGTACCGCAATTCCAGGGAAGAAAAATCATGATTCTTAATCCTGTGCCGTGGCCGAACCGGGCCAAAGTTGCCTGCGCCATCACCTTCGACATGGACGCCGACAGCCTTGTCCACCTGGAACACCCGAAGGATTCCATCAAGCGCGTCTCGACGATTTCAATGCTGCGCTATGGGCCCGAGGTCGGGGTGCCGCGCATTCTTGCGGCCTACCGCCACTATGGCCTGAAGCAGACCTTCTTTGTTCCCGCCTGGTGCATCGAGCAGTATCCGGCGGCCGTCGAAGCCATGGTCAAGGACGGCCACGAAGTGGGCTTCCACGGCTACATTCATGAAGCTCCCAGCAGCCTGTCCAGGTCCGACGAACACTACTGGATGCAGCGCTCGATCGACACCATTGTCAAACACACCGGAAAACGGCCGCGCGGAAACCGCTCGCCGCTCTACAATTTTTCGGACAACACCGCAGACCTCCTGGTGAAGGAAGGCTTCCTCTATGACTCATCGCTCATGGGCGATGATGTTCCCTACATGCTGCAAACCAAAAAAGGCGAACTCGTCGAACTGCCGGCCAATTGGGCGACCGACGACTGGCCGCCCTACGTCCACTCCATCGATCTCAACTATGTCATGCAGATCATGGCGCCGGAACGGGCGATGGAAATCTTCATGGCGGAATTCGAGGCCATGCGCGAAGCCGGCGGCGGCCTGTGGATTGGCATCTGGCATCCCTTTGTCAGCGGCCGCCTTTCACGCTGGAAACGCGTGGAAAAGATGATTGAATACATGCTCGGAACCGGCGACGTGTGGTTTGCCAGCCTGGAGGAAATTGCCCGGCACATTCTCAAATGCCGGAAGGACGGAAGCTATAGCCCCCGCGTGGACCGGCTGCCCTACTACAATCGTCCCGTGGCGCCAAAACGTGCCAACCGGCCCGCCGGGCAAAGGAAAAAGCCGTAACCTCCTGCGGGAGAGCCTGCCCGGGACCGGGGTGTTCATCATTCCTGCCTTGAGGAAATGGTTCTGTTTCATGCTTGACCAGGCTCAAGGTGTTTTGATGGAGCCCGGGGTTTCAAGTGGGAAGGAAGAAGTCCTGCCCCTTCTCCCTCTACGCCTTGTGATACACCGGCGCCTTGCCGTAGACCGGCGTGGCGATGCCTTCCATCCGCGCCTTGAGCTGCAGCGAGAGG
>SXGT01227536.1_pt1 | contig 22741 bp, 17 predicted proteins | sample 3176221 | NCBI WGS metagenome assembly SXGT01 (sample SAMN11356862, study PRJNA531348) | freshwater metagenome | isolation source: freshwater sample F1-120 | place: China: Fuxian Lake, Yuxi | collected 2017-12-25
ACATTGGGGCGCGGCCGCGACTTGTCAAACCGGAGTCCGAGCGGCCGTCCGCTGCAACCGCCTGGTTAGGCCGTCGACTGATTCACGAGCGCCCCCCCATGCATTCTCGACCGGGTGCCAGCCTAGGGCGTCGACGGCAGATAGGGAACCACCAACCGATATTCGATGAGCTGACATAGCACGATGAACGGTACGCTAGCACGATACGCCAAATGGACCCGCCCGGTGGCGACGTAATCGCGAACCACACCTGCGATGAGGAAGGCGTCTACCCACAGGGGAAAGTAGTTGTTGCCGAACATCCATTCCGGCAACCGAATGAAGCCGGCACCCCCTAGCGCGCACGTCGCCACGTACATAAGGCGGTAGTGCCAATCCCGCCGCTCACGCCACAAAGCCGCTATCACGAACGGGACGCCAAAGACAATCAGTCCGTAGACGGGCACGATGAAGAACGATGCGTCAATCGCTTCTGCGTACCTCCGATGATAGCTGGGCATTGTAAGGATCGTCGCGATGCCCAAGGGCGTGAAATCGGATGTACCGCCTTATCCAACTGGTATAGGCAGTTTCGGTCTTCCGGCTATAGTGTCGGGTCCGGAGCGCGTGGACGAGTTGGATAAGGAGCTTGGGGGCCATCCGCCCAATATCCCCGGCAACCAGGCGGCCCGTTAACCTATTCGCCGCCGCTCCTCATCATTTTCCCGCGGCCGGGTTCCGCACCCGTCACCCGAGTGCCTTACCGGATGACCTCGGCCCGCCGCTCAGCGGCTGGGACCCTTGAAGATCGCCCCCGCTTTCATCACGAACACCACCTGTTCGAGCCGGCGGACATCCTCGAGCGGGTTCCCCGAGACGGCGATCAAATCGGCCCACTTCCCGGGCGCTACCGTGCCGGCCTTGTCACCGATACCGATCAAGTCGGCCGCGTGGACGGTTGCCATCCGAATGGCCTCGGCCGGCGTCGCCCCGAGCTGTTCGACCAGGATCGCAAATTCCTGGGCGTTCCGGCCATGGATGTCGCTGGTTGCATCGGTTCCGAACGAGAATTTGACGCCGGCCTGAAACGCCTTACGGAGCCGGACCCGTCGCTCCGGCTCGACCAACCGGGCCTTGGTCATGGCATACTCCGGATAACCCTTGGCCGCGCCGAGCTTGACGATCTCATCGAGGATCATCAACGTGGGAACGAGGTAGGTGCCCTGGCTCTTCATCAAGGCAATTCCCTCGTCGTCGATCAACGACCCGTGTTCGATCGAGGCCGCGCCGGCCGTCACGGCCGTGATGATTCCCTTCGCGCCATGAGCGTGCGCCGCGACCTTCCGGCCCAGGCGGGCCGCTTCCTCCACCGCCGCCCGAATCTCGTCGTCGGCAAATTGGGAGGCGCTGACCGCGTCACCCTGAGACAAGATGCCGCCGGTGGCGGTGATCTTGATATGATCGGCGCCGAATTTGACGTTGGTTCGAATGGTCCGGCGAACTTCGTCGACTCCGGTGACCATCACGCCGGTGCCGGGGATTGGAATGGCGGGGTTGTATCCGTTGACGTCGGCGTGACCCCCGATGATGCCGAGCGAAGGCCCCGCAACGTACATCCGGGGGCCGGGGACGATCCCACGCGCCACCAGGTCCCGAAGAGCCGCGTCCGCAAAATTGGTGGCCCCGACATCCCGAATGGTGGTAAACCCGGCCGCAATGGTCTTAGCGGCGTTGACCGTGCCGTAGATCGCCGCGTGCGCCGCGGTTTCCTTGAGTACCGCCGAGTCGCCGCCGTCGCTGTCGGCCGAATTGATATGGGTATGGGTGTCGATCAGCCCCGGCAGCACGGTGAGCCCGGTCAGTTCGATGATCCGGGCGCCCTTCGGAATGGCGGTCGAGGCCGCGGTACCCACGGCCATGATGAGGTCGCCGCGAATCAGGATGACCGGCGCCTCGATGACCCGGCCGTCACCGACGATCAAGCGAGCGGCCCGGATCGCGGTGACCTCGGGTGCCGTTTGTGCCTGAAGGCCGGACCCAGCGATCGTCAGCAGGGCCCCGGCCATGACGGCTCGCATCAGACGACTCCCTTGGCCAGGACCCCGACGTCGAGCGCGCCATCCCCCTCAGCGATGAGGGCGTCCATTCGTGCGGCCATCCCCGGCAGCACTGACAACGGCGAGGCAGCCGCCGTTTCGATCATCAGCCGGACGTCCTTGCGCGCCATGGTGAGCTCGAAGCTCGGCGTGAAGTTGCCGGCCGCCATGTTCTTGCCGCGTCCGGTCACGACGGCGCCAAGATTGAGGAATTCGAGCGGCTTGAGCGTGTCGAGCGGATCGAGTCCGGCCCCGCGCCCGATGGCGAACACGTCGGCGACGAGCGCGGCGACTCCCAACAGAAACGCGTTGCCGCAGAGTTTCTGCACCGCCGCCAAGTCGGGCCGCTCGCCCAGGTACTCGACCCGGGCGGCCTGCCGTTGGAGAGCGTCTTTGACCAAGTCGAACAGCGCCGTGGGTCCGGAGACCAGGATGGTCCCCTGAGCCTTCCGGGCCATGGCCGGTCCGATGAAGACGGGGCAGTGGAGGAACCGCACCCCTTCCGCATTCAGCCGGCGAACCCGCTCGGCGGTCAAGGCCGGCTGGGTGGTGGTGTGGTCGATGACGATGGCCTGAGCCCCAAGGCCGGGCCGCAATTGTTCGATGACCTGGTCGACGACGACGTCGTCCTTTAGGACGAGATGGACCCGATCGACATCACGAACCGCGGCGGCCGGGGTGGCCGCGACGCGGGCGCCGAAGGACTCGAGAGCCCGCGCCTTGTCCGGGGAACGAGTCCACACCGTGACGTGGTCGACGCGTTGGAGGGCGGCTTCGACGAAGGCGCTCCCGAGAAGTCCGGTGCCGAGGAACGCGACGGCGGTCATCGGACGCCGGTGAGCTGTTCGCTGACCGCTTTGAGCTTGGCCCGCGCAGCGGCGTCGTAGGCCTGTTGATGCGCTCGACCCGGATTGAGGCCGTTGAAGAACTGCCCGGTACCGAGGTCGGGGGCCAGCACCAGTTGCAGCACGGCCTTCGCTCCTTCATCGATCGTCGACCGGGCTGGATAGCCGGCTGCGGCAACCATCCCCGTCGGCATCAGGGTGGCCGGATGGAGCGCGTTGACCGTTACCCCTTTGCCCTTGAGTTCTTCCGCGAGATCGATGGTGTACATGACTTGGGCCAGTTTGCTCTGTCCATAGGCCCTCATCGGGCTGAAACCCTTGGCGATCATGACATCGTCGAAGTCCACCGGGCTGGCCGAGAGCGAGGAGACGTTGACGATCCGGGACGGCACGCTCGCTAACAGGCGGGGCAGCAACAGCCGAGTAAGTAGGAAACCGGAGAGGTAATTCACCTGAAAACGAATCTCGTGGCCTTCGGGGGTGAGTTGTCGATCCACCGGCACGGTCCCAATCCCGGCGTTGTTGACGAGCACGTCCAACCGGCTGTAGTCCCGGAGGATGGTCTCGGCGAATTGCCGGATCTCGGCGGGCGAGGCGAAGTCCGCGGCATAGAACCGGGCACTGCCCTTGCCGGCCTGCTCGATTTCCCGGAGCACCTCCGCCCCGCGGACCGCATCGCGGCCATGGAGGATGACATGGGCTCCGCCGGCCGCCAGGCGGATCGCGACTTCGCGGCCCAGCCCGTTGGTTGCCCCGGTTACCAGGATGACGGATTGCCCGGGCCCGGGCCGGGCCGCGGCCTGCGCGTGAGCGACCGATCCGATCAACGATGCTGCGGCGATCAACCAAAGTCGTGGTGTCATTCGGGTTTCCCTATGATATCGTTCCAGTTGAGCAGCGAGTTGAAGATCATGTTGAATTCGCCGTGGTTCTGCCATCGATAAATCGGATTGTTCGAGAACAGAATCACCCGGCCGGATCCGTGGCGCGCCCGCGGAATGTCAACCGCAAACGGCCGCTGCTTGAGCGAGTCCGCTCCGACCATCAGGCCCGACAATACCGACGCGTTCCCGCCCACGTACCGGGCCAACACGTTCCCCTCGTCGGCCACGCCCACCCGGAACGGCTGGCCGCCGACGTACTTGATCGGGATCGTCTTGCCGGCGTAGCCGTAGAACACCGGGTGCTCCGACCGGACAATTTCACCCTGCACCAGGGGCCGCTGGGCTCGAAGGCCGTTCACGTTCGCCTTCTCGACGGTGCCGGCCCAGCCAAACTCGATCGGCAACCGGGCCGCATCGCCCACCGCGATCAGGGTCCCGCCGGCTTCCAGGAAACTCGCGAAGGCGTCGACGCCCTTTTGCCGGAAACCACCGGTAATGTCGTCGCTCTCGCCGTACATACCGAGGAATTGGTACTTCGCGCTCTTCTGGTAGGGAACCGCGCGTTCGCCCGGGGGCTGGAGCACGGTTTGCCGGCTGAGGTTTTGTTCGGCGGTCAGGATGACGTCGTACCGGGCCCGGAGGTTACCCAGTTCGACCTGTTCCTTGTAGATCAGTTCGAACGGAATCCCGAACTTGTCGAAGGTGAGGCGGTACCAGCCCAGATTCTGAGTGCCGGTCCACTGTGAATAGATTGCGATCCGGGGCAATTCCGCGTCATGCATCGGGACGCCCGGGAGCGAGTCAAGCGCGGCGCCGGTGAGTCCGAGTTCTTCGGCCGCTGCCCGCACCGCCGCGGCGTCCGTCAGGTCGCCGATCACGAATGAGCCCGCTGGAAACTCGGTGCTCCCTGCCTTGAAGCTCTTCTCCGCGATCTTCATCGGAATGTGCTTGAGCCGATACCGGAAGCTGATCATGTTGTTTGACCCGTAATGGGCCACCGCCATGCCGGCCGTGCCTTTGCCGGCGGTCGTTCCCCTGGGTGCCGCAGCGGTGACCGGCGTGGTCGCGACCTTGAGGATCGACGAGTCGGCGAGTTCGACCACGTCGACGTTCATGGCGAGTCCCATGGTCCAGCCGCTGTCGTCATAGGTGTTGAGGCGGGCGTCGGGGTAGAGCTGCTTCTCGAGCAAGTTCTTGGCGAGCCGGCCGTACGGCTGATCCCGTTTGATGACGTAAGAGCCGGCCGGGTAGGTGACGGTGTCGATCTTGAACGCCTGCTTGGCCTGACCGATCTCGATCCGCTGAACTCGGAGAATGTTGACCAACTCGGCGGCCTTGGTCATGTCGCGCTGGACCGGAATGACGTAGCCGTACGGGGCCTTGGTCTTACCCTCCTCGATCGAGTTTCGGGTCTTGACGTAGAAATTCTCGAGGACGGTGGCCGGGAACATCGCCGCGAGCTGGAGCGCCGACAGTACCCCGGTCTGCATGTAGTTGGCGTTGGCTCGCCGGGTGAATTTGGCCGAGTCCTCGATGCCGATCGGGATGCCGCGATACCACTCCCGAGCTTGGGCTCCGCCGACCCCGCTCGGCACCAGGCCGCCCGATGCGGGAATCGGCGCCGCCGGTTGGGGCTTCTTCGTTGAATCCGCTTTGGCCTTGGTCGAGTCGTTCTTGGCCGGGGTGGTTGCGGCGGTGTCGAGATCCCGCCCCGACTGGGTCTCATACATCTTCATGAGCCCGTTGTGATTGTAGGCCACCGATCCCAGGTACCCCGGCGACCAGCCGTCCATGAACGCATGGGTGTAGACGCCCGGCATCCCGTACTTGGTCATCTGGGCCATTTCCCAGTTGGCAAACCAGGGCAGTTCGGCAAACAAGAGCGGATCGAGGTTGGGGTTCTGGGGTGCGGCGCCGGAGTAAGAATAGAGCAGCGGCAGCGACTCGTGGAGATCGTGCATGATCGGCGGATAGGCGGTGAAGTACCAATCCACGATGGCCCGCATCTGGACCAGCACCAGGTTGATGTCCCGGTTGTTGTCGTGATAGGCGTAGCGGCCCCAGTACGGAACGCCGGGCACCACACGGCTCGGTGCCGGGGTCGTTGAGGCGGCGGCCGCCGCCCGGGCGGCACTGTCGAGAGGCGGCAGCGGCTTCGAGAGACCGGTCTCCAGGTTCCGGAAGAACCAGTCGACGTTCCGGTCCCGGCCGTCGGCATCGGCCACCGGCGTGATCGAGACGTAAAGGTTGTTCCGGATCTGGGAAATGACCGGGGACGTTTCAGTGGCCAAGCGGTAGACCAGCTCCATCAGCATTTCCGAGGGCCCGGTTTCGCCGCTGTGGAGTCCGCCCATGAAGTGGTAGTGGGGTTTGGTGGTCCGGATCAGCTCGGCGATGTCGGCTTCGCTCCGGCCGCGCGGATCGGCGATCTTGGCCAAATTCTGGCGGTTGGCCGCCATGGCCGTCATGTTCGCTTCTGACGATACCCAGACCACTACCAACTCGCGGCCTTCGTCGGACCGCCCGATCGTTTCGACCTTGACCCGCGGCGTCGCGGCGGCGAGGGCTCGGTAGTACTGGAGCTGATCGGCGTAGTAGGTGAGTTGCTTCGGCGCTCCGACATGGTACCCGAGGATGTCCTTCGGTGTCGGGATCCCGGGTACCCAGGGCAAGTGGTCGACCAAGGGGCTCCCGAGCTTCAGGTTCGGCAGCCACTCGCGGTAACTCTTGGTGAACGAGGGGTCCTGTCTCTGGCTGGGATCACGGGTTTCCGTGGTGACCTGCTGCCCGGCCACCGAACCAACCGCGAGGATGCCGGTGCTCAACCCGAAGAGCACGACCGATCGAAGATGCATTGCTTGGAGTCCTTGGGTTTAGGTCGGAGGGGACGACCAAATATACGCTCGACCCACGGCTCTCGTTGCCGGGTCCCGTCCCCTCGCGGGGAACCTCCTGCCGCATTACAATCAGCGGACTCTTCCGCCCCTGCGTCCGCCTCCGAGGCCCGAAATGCGACCGCTGACCGTCCTCCTTGCTCTGGCGCTGCTGCCCGGTTCCGTTGTTTCCCAGAATCGCTTCACCCAAGCCGTCTCGATCGGCAAGGTCGACTCGGTGTGGTCGGCCACCCTGAAAGAGAACCGTCCCTATCTCGTCTATACCCCGCCGTCCTACAGCGATACGACGAACACGCCACACCGGTATCCGGTCCTCTACCTGCTGGATGGTGACGCCCATTTCCATTCGGTGAGCGGGTTGATCCAGATTCTCGGCACCGGCGTCAACGGAACCTTCGTCGTGCCGGAAATGATCGTGGTGGCCGTTCCCAACACCGACCGGACCCGGGACCTCACCCCGACCCACGTCGAGTTCGGCTTTGATGGAAAGCCCCAGCCGTTCCTGAAGACCAGCGGCGGGATGGCGAACTTCTTCACGTTCATGAAGTCCGAGCTGATTCCCCGGATCGAGGCCGGCTACCGGACCTCGCCCTACCGAGTACTCGTCGGGCACTCCTTCGGCGGGATCGCCGCGGTGAACGCTCTCTATACCATTCCCGAGACCTTCAACGCGTACGTGGCCATCGATCCGAGCCTCTGGTATGACAACAAGGTCCTGCTCAAGAAGGCCAAGAGCTACTTCAGCACCGCCAAGCTCAAAGACAAGGCTCTGTACGTCGCTCAAGCCAATACCATCAACCCGGACGACTCCACCAGTAACGCGCACTTCGAGTCGATCCTCCAGTTCAACGGGATTCTGGAAGCCTACAACCAGACCGGGCTGCGCTATGCCTATAAGTACTACGGCGACGACAGCCATGGTTCGGTGCCCCTGATTGCCGAGTACGACGCGCTCCGCTTCATCTTCGACGGATACAGCCTCGACTTGGGCCGGGTCCTCGCCTCGCCAAGCCTGTTGCTCAGACACTTTCAAGCGGTGTCGGCCAAGTTGGGCGCCACCTTCGTGCCGTCCGAGGGCATGGTCGCTCGACTCGGCCAGTTCGCGATGAGCCAAGACACCGCAAAGGCCATCGAGCTCCTGCAGATCGGCGCCGAGCTCTATCCCGACAGCTATCGGGCATCCGACCGGTTAGGCACCGCCTGGATGGCCAAAGGCGATTCCAAGAAGGCCCGGACGTATTTCGAGCAGTCGCTGGCCAAGAACGCGAACAATCAGCATGCCAAAGACATGCTCGAGAAACTGAAGCCCTGATGCAACTCGTGATCCGCCGGCCCGACGACTGGCACGCCCACTTCCGCGACGGCCCGATGTTGGAGACGGTGCTCGACTACACGGCCCGCCAGTTCGCCCGGGCGATCGTGATGCCGAACCTCGACCCGCCGGTCACCACCACGGCCATGGCAGCCGCCTATCGACGGCGGATCCAAGATCAACTCCGCCCGGGCCGGTCGTTCACGCCGCTGATGACTGCCTACCTGACGGACGGGAGCGACCCGAAGGACATCGCGTCGGGCTTCGAGCAGCGGGTGTTCACGGCCTGCAAACTCTACCCCGCACACGCCACCACCAATTCGGCGCACGGGGTCACCGACCTCCGGCGGATTCACGGGGTGTTGGAGACGATGCAGCGGATCGGGATGCCGCTCCTCGTCCACGGCGAAGTGACCACACCCGAGGTCGACATCTTCGACCGGGAGGCGGTCTTCGTCGAACGGGTTCTGGCGCCGGTGGTGCGGGATTTCCCTGGGCTCAAGGTGGTGTCCGAACACATCACGACCGAGGAGGCGGTGGGGTTCGTGCTGGAGTCGCCCGATACCGTGGCGGCCACCATTACCCCCCATCACCTTCAGTGCAACCGAAACGCCATGTTCCAGGGCGGCATTCGCCCGCACTTGTACTGCCTGCCGGTGCTCAAGCGCGAAAAACACCGGCTCGCGCTCCGGAAGGCGGCGACGTCGGGGAGTCCGAAGTTCTTCCTCGGCACTGATTCCGCGCCGCATGCGGTGGGCGCCAAGGAATCAGCCTGCGGGTGCGCCGGCGTGTTCAATGCCCCCGTGGCGCTCGAGGCCTACGCCACCGTCTTCGACGAAGAGAACGCCCTCGACCGGTTCGAGGCCTTTGCCTCCGAACATGGCGCCAGGTTCTATGGCCTCCCCCTCAACGAGGGCCGGGTGACTTTGACCCGGGCGCCAAGCCTGGTGCCCGAGCGAATCCAATCCCGCGACATTGCCGTCATACCGTATCACGCCGGTACCACGCTGGCGTGGCGATTCGATGGCTGAAACGATGGCCGAGCGGGTCGGAGACATCAGCTCGTTGTGAATGGCGAGGGGGATCGATGAAGGTTCTGGGGGGCGCGTTGCTCATCGGCGTGGCGTTGTTCATGGCGATCGGGTTTGCCGTGTCCGATGCAACCCGGAGCTTGGGCACGACCATCGCCACGCTCTTGATTGCGGTCGGGATTCCGGCCGGGGCAGGGTTGGCTCTGATCCAAAGCCACTACCAGGGCCGACGGCTGCTCACGGCCGATCGGGCGGAACTGCGGCTCCAAACCTGGGAATCGGAACTCGTGAAGCTGGCCGCCGAACGAGGCGGGAAGCTCACGGTCGTCGAGGCCGTAGCCGCCACCGGACTCCGCGCGCCCCAGGTCGAGGAAGCGTTTCGGTCCCTGACCCAGCAAGGCGTGGCTGATATCGACGTGACCGACTCCGGGATGCTGGTGTACCGATTCCCGGATGTCCAACTGATGGGAGAAAAAGGTGGTAGCAAGCCGATCCTCGATGCCTGAGCCGGAAATTCGCCGACTCTGTCCGGTCTGTCCGGGATTGCCGATGCAGAAGGTCGAGGTCGGCACCGGTCCCGGCCGGACCAAGCTCGACGAGTGCGGGCGGTGTGGCGGGGTCTGGTTCGACGCCGGGGAGGTGGACCGATTGCGCCGGCTCGGCGCCCGGGCCATCGAACGCTATGTGACGCTCAAACAGGAGGCCTACCGCAAGCGCTGTGGCAGCTGTGACGCCTCGTATCTCCGGAACGCCGACCGGTGTCCCGCCTGCAAGGCGCCGAATCTGCTCCGGTGCCCGGGATGTACCGAACTGCTGGAGCCGGCCAATGCCGGCGGGGCAAAGCTCGACGTCTGCCGGCGCTGCCGAGGGGTCTGGTTCGACAGCGTCGAGCTCAAGGAAATCTGGAACACGGCCTTGGTGCAGCATCGCGGCGCGAGGCCCCTGACGGCGGCCGATGTGGCCGCCAACTCGATGGACACGTTTCTTCTGGCCAGTTTGCTGATGCCCGGTCCGCCGATGGGCGGAGGCGGCCTCCCGGATCTCGCCGGCGGCGCGGCGGCGGCCGGCGCCGAGGCCGGGTCAGGCGTGCTCGAGTCGGCCGGCGATATGGCGGGCTCGGTTTTCGACGCGATTGCCAACTTGATCGCCGGGATCTTCGAGTAGAACCTTTCGCCTGGGACCGATGTCGCACGCGCTCGGGCTGATTCTTGCCAACGGCTGACGGATGATTCGATCGGTGCTGCCCCGGCTTCGGGTTCTGATGGATTGGACCAGCCAAGACGTCCTCTTCGCGCTCCGGAGTTACCGCCGCGAGCCGACCCTCGTGCTCACGGTCATGCTGACCATCGGGCTCGGTGTCGGACTCAATGCGGCAGCGTTCACGCTTTTCAATGCCTACGTCCTCAGGCCCGCGCCGGTTCGTGATCCCGGCTCGTTGCAGGAGGTTGTGTGGAACAGCAAGGGCCGCCTCGCCCGCCGGTTCAGCTGGGATCAGTACCGTGAACTCGGCGCCCTTCCCGTCGTCGCCGAAGCGTTAGGGTACCGTGCTATCTCAACCCGGTTCGATCGCCGGCGGGTGGCCGGCCAGTTCGTCACCGGGAATTACTTCTCGATGCTCGGCGTCGGGCCGGCTCTGGGTCGGGTGCTCCAGGCCGACGATGGCGCATCGCCGGGTTCGGCGCCGGTGGCGGTCTTGAATCACCGATTCTGGGTGTCATCGTTCGCGTCCGACTCGAGTGTCGTCGGCCAGCTCCTCAGAATTCGCGGAGTCAACCTCACCATCATCGGTGTCGCCCCCAAAGATTTCGACGGATTGGAGCCGTCGCCCCCCGACTTCTGGGCCCCGATTACGATGGCTACGGTCGTCGAGAACCAGCCCGATCTGTTCGCCGCCACCGAAGCCGAGTTGGCCGCGGCGGTCGTCCGGTTCCGGCCCGGGGTCAGTCCCCCGCAGGGCGGCAGGGAGCTCGAACAATGGCTCCGCCAAGCTACCGCTCACCGGCCCGAGGCCGACCGGGCCACCGGAGTCCGGCTGGAGTCGCGGGCCACCCCGAATCCGTTTTCGCCCGGGACGATCCTGGCGCTGATGCCGATCCTCATGGCGTTTGTCCTGGTCTTGCTCGCCGCCTGCGCCAACGTGGCCAGCATGATGGTGGCCCGGGGCGTCGCCCGGCAGCGTGAGATCGGGATTCGGTTGGCCATCGGTGCCGGGCGCCGGCGGCTGATCCAGCAATTGCTGACCGAGAGTCTGGTCCTCGCGGCGCCGGCCGCGGTGGCGGGATTGCTGATCTCCCGCCTGATCGTGAGCGGATCCCTTGCGGCCCTGTTCGCGACCATACCGGAGATGTTCGTGGGCGAGCTTCGGGTGACCTCGCTCGAAGCCGATGCCAGGGTCCACCTCTTCATGGTGGCGGCGTCGGCGGGCGCGGCGGTGATCTTCGGCCTGATTCCCGCCTTTCAGGCCACCCGGCCCGTGGCCCGGGAGCCGCGGGGATCTTCCCGGCTCCGGGGGTTTTTGGTCGTGGGCCAGATCGCGGTCGCCGCGTTGCTCCTGATTACGACCGGCGTTCTCCTCCGCGGATCCAAGCGCGCGGAGCGGGTGAACCTTGGATTCAAGACCGACGGCGTCTTGGCCCTCGATCTCAATCCGACCATTCGAGACCGGGTGACCGAACGGCTGCGCCAACTCCCCGAGGTTCGGATTATCGCGGCGACCACCACGGTGCCCTTGGTTGGTCCGGTCCGGGTCGTCGGAATCCAGCCGGCGCCCGGCGGCCCGGTGCAGGGTGCCGTGTCGTTGTCGGTATCGGCCGGCTTCTTCGATCTCCTGCAAATCGGCCTGATCAGGGGCCGCGGGATCGCGGACGACGAAGGCCGGGCCGGTGCCTCCGTGGCGGTGGTCAACGAGATGCTGGCTCGCCAATATTGGCATGGGCTTTCGCCGATCGACCAGACATTCCTGCTGATCGAGGGGACGACGCCTCCGCGCGCGGTTCGGGTGATCGGGGTCGTGCCGGACGCGGTGATCGGCTGGGTCGGCGAGCGGGCCCGGCCGACCGTGTTTCTCCCGACCTCCCTGTCCGCTCCCGGTACCACCGTCCTGATCCGGGTCGACGACGATTCACCGGCGGCACAACGGGCCCTCGAGGAGACCCTCACCCTGGTCGATCCGGCGTCGACCGAGAACCTCTTCTCGATGGCCGACGTCATGGCGGTGTCGATCTATCCGTACCGGCTCGCCTTTTGGATCGCGGCCTCGATCGGGCTGGTTGCGCTCCTGCTGACCCTGACGGGCGTCTACGGGATGATGGCCTTCGTGGTCGCGGAACGGACCCGGGAGATCGGGGTTCGGCTCGCGCTGGGCTCGACCCGCGCCCGGGTGGTCCGGCTGATTCTGGGCCAAAGCGGCCGGTTGGCCGCCATCGGGATTGGCATCGCGATCCCGTTGGCCATCGGTGCCGCGGCCGCGGCGGCGACCGCCATTGAGGTCATGGATGTCTTCGAGCCCATTGCATACTTTGGCGGTGCGGCTGTCGTGCTGGCCGCCTGTGCGGTCGGCGCCTTGGTGCCGTCTCGGCGGGCGGCCCGGATCGAGCCATTGGAGGCGATCCGGGCCGAATAGCGGGGCCCTGCCTAACGGGGTGGCGGCGGGACTGCGACTGGGGCTCGAACCAAACCGACGACCCTTCTGACCGCCGCGATCACCAAGTCAGGCCGGTCGTTCTGGATGTAGTGGGTCGCATCCGCCACCAGGACATGCTCGCTCTGGGTCGACCACGTGGCTTGCTCTTCGTGCATCGCCTTCCAGGCACCCTGGAACCGCACGCTTTCTTCCCGGGTCATCTTCAGCTGCTTCAACAGATTGGTGTCGGTCGGTGCCATGGCGGTCAGCACCACGAGTGGCCGGTTGCCCAACTGCCGGAACGTTCCCGCCTGCGCCATGATCGAATCGAGGGCGTCCATCTCCTCGAGCATTGGTCCAATCGACGTCGGCGCGTAGGCAGCCGTGGCTTGACCGACGGAGTCCGCGGCCGCGGGCATGACGACCCGGACGACGCCGGCCCAGGCCAACGCGGCCGCCGCCCGAAGCGGCCCCACCGGCGATTCGAGCCTTCGGCCCAGCACCTCGGTGAAACGTTGGAACTGCTCGGGGTGCGAGGCATCGACGAACACCAGTCCGGCCACCTCGGCCTCATGGAGCTTGGTGAACGTCATGATGTAGGGTCCGCCGAGGGAGTGGCCGACCATGACATAGGGCGGCTTTTCTCCGGCCGCCGTCAACACCGCATGGAGGTCGGTGGCAACCGTCGTCGCATCCTGTTGATTCGGGCTGTCGTCGCTCCACATCATCCCGGCCCGGCTGTAGGCGCAGGTGCGGGTGGTGGCCGCGATCGAATCGTGGACCTTGGCCCAGGCAAGCGACCCGTTCATGTCGAGGCCCGCTTCGAGGACGACGATCGGTAACCCGCTCCCGCGGCAATCGAGGTGAATCCTCCGCCCCCCGATGTCGACCAGCTGCCCCGGGGCGGGGTGATTGACGGCTGCCTGGCGCCGCATCTTGGTCTCGTAACCCACCCCGATCATGATCGCGGTCGCGAGCAGCGCCAGCACGCCCAGTCCGATTCGTTTGCCCCACCGTTTGACAGCTGTCATCGGTTACCCCCCGAAGTTGCGAACGTCACCAGCGATTCGTTGCCGTTGGCACCGACACTGGCGACGCCGAAAAGGTGGTCGTCGATCAGAATGCCGTCGAGAGTGAACTGGGTCGCCGCCCCGATGGAGCGTGATTGGCTCCAGACCGGATCGGTGGTGTCGCGCCAGTAGATTTTGTAGCCGACCGCCCCCGCCGCGGCTTGCCAGCTGAGCGCGGTAGACGCGCTGACCCCGCCCCGGAGCCTGACCGCCGTCGGCGGGGGCGGCGCGGACGCCAGCGCCGCGAGCGCCGCGATGTTCACCCCGGCAATCCGGGCCGCATAGGGGAAATCAGCCTTCTCAGGCACGTCGCCGTAGGCAATACCGTTTTCGGTCCGGACGTTCTGATGCTGGCGGTTGTAGTTCTCGAACGCCTCGGTAATCCGGACCGCCGCGAAGCCGGCATCGTTGAATGCCCGATGATCGCCACCGCGACCGAACCGGTCGAGCCGATAGACCAACTTGGGCCGCATCATGGGGAGGACCTGCCGGGCGATGGCGTGAACATACCGCGCCAACTGACGAGACGGCCCGTCGATTTCCCCGCCGGTCACCCGGCGTCCGCGCCGCTCTTCGTCAGGCTCGGTGGCAGCCGTCGGCTCCGAGAAAATCCGGAAGGTCAAGTTGTCGACCTGGCCCCCAATCCCTTCGCTGTTGCCCACGATGTCGTTGTTGAGCACCCCTTCGATCCGCCAGTTCTGTTCTTTGGCGTATTTGGCCAATTGGTGCCCGCCGAGGAGGCCTTGCTCTTCGCCGGCCAGGGCGCCGTAGACGATGGTCTTGCCGAACTTCTGCTGAGAGAGAAGCCGCGCCGCTTCGATCACGGCCGCCGTGCCGCTGGCGTCGTCAACGGCACCCGGGGCGTCGGAGGCCGCATCGTTGGGGTCGGTGGCCCGGGAGTCATAGTGGCCGGTGATCAGGACGTAGCGATCCGGGTAGGTCTGCCCCCGCTGGATCGCGATGACATTGACGAGCTCGACATCCTTGGTAATCCGGCTTCCGGGGCCGGCCTTGAGGAGGCCGCGATCGTAGCGGACCTCGAGACACCCGCCGCATTGCTCGGCAATCCGGTCGAACTCCGACTTGATCCACCGCCGGGCGGCGCCGATGCCGCGGGCGGTCGAGACGGTATCGGACATGGTGTGCCGGGTGCCGAAGCTCACCAGCTTCCGGACCGTGGCCTCCATCGCGGCGGCGGAAATGGCCCGGGCCAGGTCATGGAGGCGGGGGTCGGGGATCGGCGGAGCCGCTGGTTGGGCGGCCAGGAGCGCGAGGAGGAGAACAGGCATGATGGAAATCTATCCTTTCCCGGGGTTCGAGGAACCGGCCCGGCCGGATTCGCCTATCTTTGCCCGATGAACGTGAGCCCGCTCCCCCAATCGCTCCCCGACCTCGCTGATGCCGACCTTGCCATCGTTCCGGTGGAGCGATCCGACACGGCACCCTCCACCTGGTACGTCGACCCTCGCTGGCATGCGGTCGATCGCGATGCGGTCCTCGCGACCACGTGGCAGGGGGTGGGCCACGTCTCGATGGTCGAAGGACCCGGGGCGTATTTCCTGGCCACGGTGGCGGACAATCCGATTCTCGTCCTCCGCGACAAAGACGGAATCCTCCGCGCGTTTTACAACGTGTGCCGTCATCGGGGCGGGCCACTGGCCCTCGACCCCGCCGGTTGCGTCAAGGCACTGACCTGCAAATACCACGGCTGGACGTATCAGCTGGACGGCACCCTCCGAGGGGTGCCCCAATTCGACCGGACCGAATTGTTCGACAAGAAAGACTTCGGGCTGGTGCCCGTTGCGGTCGACGTCTGGGAGGGCTTCGTGTTCGTATGCCTCGAACCCGCCCAGGCGCCGTCGCTGGCCGAGGTCTTTGCCGGGATCGCCGAGCGGATCCGGCCCAACCGCCTGACCACCAAGCGGCTGGTCCGCCGGGTCGATTACGAGGTCGAGGCCAATTGGAAAGTGTACGTCGACAACTTCCTCGAAGGCTACCACATCCCCCACGTCCATCCGGAACTCAACAAGGCGCTCGATTACCTCGCCTACCGGACGGAACTCGGTCCCTGGTACAACCTCCAGCATAGTCCGTTGAAGGACGATAACGTTTATACCAAGGATGCCGGCGGCGAGGCGTTCTACTATTGGGTCTATCCCAATTTCATGCTGAACATCCTGCCGCATCGGGTCCAGGTGAATCTGGTCTTGCCGAACGGACCCGATCGGTGCCGGGTCATCTTCTGGTACTACTACGACGAGCCCGATGCTCCGGGCCGCGCCGAGCAGATCGCGGCCGACGTCGAGTACAGCGACACGGTGCAGGCCGAAGACCGGGAGATCTGCCATCAGGTCCATCGCGGTCTCGGGTCCCGCGGGTATCACCGGGGCCGGTTTTCCCCCGACATGGAGTCTGGGGTATATCATTTCCAGTGCCTGCTGAAGCAATCCTACCGCCGGTGGCGCGACACCCGATAACCTCGGCGCCGCCGGACGCCCCTTTCTTTGTGGCGTTCGCGGCCTACCTGATCTGGGACACCATCAAACAGCAACCCGTCGACTCGGCGATCGGACTGGGCCTGCTCGCCGTCGGTCTGGTGATCTACTACGCCCTGGGCTGGAACCGCGCTCCGGTTACGGAGTCGTCCCCATCAACGCCTTGATGGCTTGGTCGACCCGCTCGGCCGCCGAGGGATTCTCGGCCTTGAAGGCTTCGAGCACCGTGCGGGCGGAATCGACGGAACCCATTTCTTTGTAAGCGTCGGCCATCAGGAAGACCTTCCGGAACTTGTTCCGCCGGCTATCGCCCGGGTCGAAGGTGTGCAGCGCCGCCAAGGCGGCCGGAGCGTCCCGCCGGTCTTTCAACTGCGACTCGATGGCCGTCAGCGTGACCCCCGGATCATTCGGCATCCGGCGGGCCAACTCGTCGATCAGGCGGGCGGCCCCGTCTTTGTCGCCGGCAGCCCGATCGGCCATGGCCCGGTTGTAGAGTCCGGCCACCAGGAGCCGCGTCACATCCGTCGTATCGCCCGACCGAATGCCGGGACCCCCGGCGTAGCTGTACACCAACTCGCCCCCGTGTTCGCCGGCCTCATAGAGCGCGAACACCGCGCCGATGCCGGCCAAACCGGACACCAGCCGAAGCGCCGTGGCCGCCTTGTGCTTGCGGAGCGCCAGTCCGATCAATTCGATGGCCCCGACCACGAGCAACATGTTGCGGGCCCGGTCGCCCCACTCTTCATGTTCCTCGACGGCTTCCGCCGCGCCCGGAATCCGCTCGATCGGGCCGTGGGCTTGGTGACCCGATTCGGCGGTGACGTATCCGACCGCTCCCGCGGCGATCAACATGGCCGTCGCCGCACCGTTGGTCCAACCGGCTTTCCCCGTGAGTGAAATCAACCGGAACAAGACTCCGACGACTCCGAGCACCACGGCAAAATGCACCAGCTGCGGATGAAGGACTGCGATATCAGGCATGGCGGTTTTCCCGAGCGCGTTAGTGAGACTGGTGACCGGGCGGGTGGTACTCGAGAACCCGACCGACCCCCGCCGGTGGAATCGGATTCGCCAAGCCAGGCGCCGGTCCGGGAAGGGGGCAGGCGCCTCCAAGCGACCACCGATACTGGCTTCCGGACGGAGCCACCAACCGGACGCAATCGTTGAAGAGGTTGCTGATCACGCCACTGGCCTGGCCCATATAGACCGTGTTCGAGGTATTGGTGCCCGACCCGCTGTAGACCCGGATGGTCGGATTGCCTGCGCTCAACGTGAGCCCGTCCGGCAACAGAAAGTTGACCAGCGCGACGTCGGTCTTGATCCGAAATCCGTTCAGGGACGCGGTTGGGGCCACCCGGGTGTCGATCGCCAATTCGACAAACTCGTTGTTCGGGTTCTGGTTGTCGCGGATCCCTTGATAGACGATCTTCCCGATGACCGCGGCGCTGAAGGGAACTCGCGACGGGAAATCGTTGATCGTATGGCGGAAGAGCTGGGGTGCCTGACCTGGCTTCCAGAGCTGAATGCTCTCGGTCCCATCGGGATGTACCTGCCAGGCATCGGCCCCGCTGCCCCCCCAGCCGTACGGGTCGAGCGTGATCAACTTACCCGGCGTCTTGCGGAGCACCTCGAAATGCAAGTGCGGCGCCGTACTACATCCCGTATTGCCGGAAACGCCCAGTTGCTGGCCGGCGGTGACGACCTGATTCAAGCTGACGTCAAATCGATCCATGTGGGCATACCAGACCACGATCACCGCACCGGTTGGGAGCGTGTGTTCGATAAAGAGGGTCGGTGCCGTCACCTCCCGATTCAGTGGTGGACAGAAGAACGGTGTGCTGGTGAGGTCCGCTCTGATGACCTTCCCTGGAAGGGCAGAAATCAGCGGCGTGCCCGAAGGCATCAGCCAGTCATAGCCCGAGTGCCCGTCGACCATGCCGCCGCGACCGGCGTGCACCTCGCCCCAGAAGGTCGTGAACGTGTTATTCACATCCACGAACTCCTTCGGGATATCGTGATCGAGGAAGTTGATGGTCGGAAACTCGCCGGCGAACGGTTTGACCATGACCGGGGCGAAGGTCGGGGTCAGCACGTCGATGGTCGCGGTACCGGACACCGCCTCGCTCGACGCGGTAATGGTCACGGTTCCCGCGGCAACGCCGGTTACCAGGCCGGTCGGGCTGACGGTGGCCTTGGTGGCATCGGAGGATTGCCAGGTAATGGTCCGGCCGGCGAGCGGATTCCCTCTCGCGTCCCTGGGCGTGGCGGTCATTTGTTGGTTGGCAGCAACGAGTACCTGCGCCGATCCCGGAGTGACGGCCACCTGACTCACCGCCGGCACCAGCAGAATCGCGTAGGTGCTGAAGGAATTCGTCTTGCCAGTCACGGTCCGAGTGACTGCGTCGACGGTTGTCTCCGTCAACGGGGTCCAGGCGCCGTTGGCATGGCGGTGCATCCGAAACTTCGACGCGTCTTTGCCCACGGCGCTCGCCGCATCGTACTTGAGCGCGATCGTGACGGGGGAGGAAAACGTGGTTCCGTTCGGGCCGAAGTCGTAGGCGGTGCCTGCGATCAAGTTCGGGTCGGGGGGTGGACTCGCCACTGGAGCCACCGAAATCGGCACGGCCGTCGTGAGTGCGCTGGCGGGAATCGTGACCGTCACGTTGCTGTTCGCGGTGGTCACGGTGCCTCCAGCCGAACCGATTGAGGCGCCCTCCCTGACGGTGATCGTGGCGGGCTTCGATTGGCCCTCACTGGTGGCGGTCACGGTCGCCGCGCCTGGCGCCAACCCGGTTACCAATCCATCGGCGGACACGCTGGCCACGGTCACGGCGCTGGACTGCCAGGTGACGGTCCGCCCGGTCAGGGCGTTTCCGCTGGCATCGAGCGGGGTGGCCGTCAACTGGACGGTTTGCTGCGGGATGACGGTGGCGGTGTCTCGGTTGAGCCGAACCGAGGCTACCGGCGCGGGTGGTGGAGGCGGCGGAGGTGGCGGAGGTGGCGGGGTCGGGCCAGATCCACCACCGCAGGCCGCGGCAACCAAGATCGAAGCGGCACCCAAGAGGCTTCGAACGTTTCTCATCGGATCGAGACTCCTTTGACTAGAGAGGTCTTACCCCTATCTAGGCGCAAAGCGTCGGCAAAATGGCTCATTGGGGCCCAGGGCCTCGGCGCTGCCCTGGCGGCGCCTTGATCCGGGTCGGCACTTGGTTCCACTGCTCGGTAGTCAAAATACTCTGAATTGCCTTGAGCGCCCAGGCATTGTTGGCGCGGACCGATTCCAGGACCGGGCGCATCGAGGCGAGCATTGACCCGGGGTCCGGATTCGGCCCGGCCTTGGCGACCTCTCTCTCCGCCCGGTCGGCCACGGCCTTGGTGAGCGCCTTGAGTGAGTCCGCGGTGGCTTCGAGCAGCTTGACTTGATCATCCGTGAGATTCAACGCAATCCGGATCGCGATGACCTCGGCCGCCGGATTCGGCACGGCGCTCGTCAACCGTGCCACCATGCCGGCCGCGCCGCCGGCCTCACTCCGAAGCGCGAATCCGCCGGGTCTGCCGCCGCCACCCCGCTGGCCGCCGCCGCCGAATTGGCTCCGAAACTGCATCATCAAGTCCGGTCCAATCGTGTACCGCAGTTGAATCCCGACCTGAAAGGGCTGACGGATCCCGATCGTGTTGGTGCCGTTGGCCCCGAACCGTTCATTCACCGCGTAGCTGAACGACTGGGTGGCCGGGTTGAATCCCTGTACCACCAGCAAGGTTGGATCCGGTCGCACCACCTGCCCCCATCCCTTCAAATCGTCCCGGCCATGGAGCAGCTGATCGACGCCGATCAGGAAATTGGTGGTGACCAAAGACACCGTGAGCCGGCGGTCGAGTCCGAGCACCGCCGGCCGGAAGTTGAGCTGAAAATCCACCGAGGTCTGCCACGGGCCCTGGCAACTGTTGCGGCCGGCAATCCGGCCCAGCTGCGCATTGAGGCAGGCGGCCGCCCCCCCCGAGGTCGCGCCCAAGTGCCGGGCCAGCCCGTCGGCCACCGCGGGGTCGGCCGCCGAGGCGCCATAGACGAAGGCCCGGTCATTCCGGAGTCCGTCCCCGTTCACGTCCGATCCGACCACCGGCGTGTAGGGCGAACCCGACGTCAACCGGGTAATCGTCGTCAGTTCGAGGCTCCGAGTTACCGGATAGGTCATCGTCAGCAGAAGCGAATGCTTCCGTTGGAAATCGGAGGTGGCCCACTCCCTGACGTTTGGGTCACCCGCCGTGGTGGCGCCGCTCAAGCCCCGCTGGGCCCCGCCGAAGGCAAAGGATGATTGATCCCGCGACCGGTTGAACGTGTAGGAGGCATTGAAGAACGCTCCGTTCCGGGTGACGCCGTTGGCGGAGAGGGTTAATTGCGTCGACCGCGACCGGAGCTCGGAGTCGAAGACCAAGACGTTGCCGTACTCGGTCACCTTGCGGGAAGCTGCCAACGGAATCGATCCGGTTCGCGGGTCGATGGCCTGGACGGGCACGAACACCGGGCGCCCTTCCGTTCCGAGGCTGAATTGGCCGGCGCCGAGATTGAGATCCCGGACCCCGAACTGACTCCGGCCTAACGCATGACTCAGTTCCACGCCGTAGGTGATCAGTCCGAACCGGCGCTGGACGCCGAGCGAGGTCCGGATCGCTCGGGGGGCGGTGAAATCGGGGTCGAACCCGGTGATCGACGGACTTCGGCTCGGCAAGCCCGGCCGTGGCCCGCCCGCACAAGCATTTGGGATCGACCCCGGATCGGTCTGGTAGGCGTGCCAGTCCGGGGTCGGGGTATTGGCGCCGATGCAGACCAACTGGGCTTCCGAGCCGGCAAACCCCGACGCCGCCTGGGCCGACGAGAACAGACTGCCGGGGGTGGGGCTCCGGAACTCGCCGATGCCGCCGCGGACCACCAGCTTCGGTGGCCCGTCCTCGGAGCGGATGAACCAACTGAAACCGATTCGGGGACTCACTCGCCACTCGGTGGGCCATTGGTCGGTCCGGATCCCGAAGAGCGACTCGGCCGCCGGATTCCGGGCCGGGGCGCCGCCGTAGTTCGCTCCCTCGAGCCGGGCGCCGAACGTCAGCTGGAGTGCGTCGGTCAGCTGCCAAGTGTCCGCGGCATAGAGGGCCAGTGCGGTTTGATCGGTGGCCCGGATCGTCGGCGCCAGGGTGCGGGTAAAGCTCGCGGGCCGGCCCGCTTCGAGGTCGGCCAGCGAATTGTAGGTATAGGTCCCGAATCGATTCTGGGTGGCGTCGGTCTCGCTGCTAGTATGGTTGAACAATCCCCCGAGCTTGATCCGATGGGCCCCGTTGGCGGAGATCAGGCTGAGTTCATTGGTCGCCTCGAACCCCGAACCACTCGATCGTTGCGGGAGGCCGGGCAAGCCCCCGAACGTCAGGTTCGTGGCCCCGCGAAGGTCATCGAGGTCGGACACTACTTGGACTCGGCCGGCCGGCAAGGCCGTCTCGAGCGGGGACGTCGAGATCGACGACGATCGGTAGGCCCGGAGCTCGTTGATGATGGTGGCGCCGAACCGGGAGTTGGCGCTGAGCATCACGCCGCCGCTCTTCTGCGAGGAGCGGGAGTCGAACGCCGGCACCGACAATTGGCCAAACCGGGTCGGCTCCTGGCGGTTGCCGCGATAGTCACCCCGAAGCGTGATGGTGTGACCCTGGGTGACGATCCAGTCGAGCCGGAGCAAGGACGACACGTCGTCGGTGTTGCGGCTGCCATTGGCCAGGTCGCGGTTGACCGGAACGCCCACGGTGCCGAGCAGATCCAGCAACCGGTCGGCGGAGTCCGGCGCCACGCCGAACCGCTGCAGGGTGGTTGGGGTGGCCGAGAGGAGGGTCTGCAATTCGTCGCCCCGGAACCGGCCGAGCCCGGAGCCGAACGCAAACAGTTTGTTCTTGATCAGCGGGCCGCCGAATCCGAACGACACTTGGTGCTGGTTGAAGCCGGTGGCGAACGCGTCGTCGCCGGACTCCACCGTCAGGTTCTGATCCCGGAGGCCGTAGTTGATGGTGCCTTGGGTTTGGTTACTGCCAGAGCGGGTGGTACTTGCCACCAGGCCGCCGCTGAATTGGCCCCGGGCCGGGTCATAACTCGAGGTGATGACTCGGGTGTTACGGACCGCATCCTGAGGGACCGAGGCGCCGCCGAAGGTCAAGCCATCGAGCGTGATGGCGTTGGAGGTTGGTCGCTGGCCCGCCACCGAGAAGCCGCCGGGCGTCGAGTCATTGCCGGTGATCGAGACGACCCCGGGCACGAGCGTGGCCAGCAGCGCCAGGTCGCTGGCGTCGATTGGAAGCCGCTGGACTTGATCGGTGGTGAGGTTCCGCTCGGTGGAGCCGGGGCTCGGTGGCTGATTGGCGGGTCCGGTGGGGCGCCGGGCGGCGACCCGAAGCTCCTCGAGTTGCACTGGCGTGGAACTCAGCTTGACGTTGGCGACGATCCGGTCTTCGTCGGCCTGGCGGACGATCGTTCGTTGGACC
>SXGT01103774.1_pt1 | contig 22739 bp, 16 predicted proteins | sample 3176221 | NCBI WGS metagenome assembly SXGT01 (sample SAMN11356862, study PRJNA531348) | freshwater metagenome | isolation source: freshwater sample F1-120 | place: China: Fuxian Lake, Yuxi | collected 2017-12-25
AAAGACGTTCGAGAGATGGACTTCGATGAAGGGGATGGCGACCCCGGCCAGAGCATCGCGGATGGCAACGCTGGTGTGCGTGTAGCCGGCCGGGTTGATGATGATGAAATCGACGCTCTGGGCACCCGCCGCATGGACCCGCTCGATCAGCGCGCCCTCGTGGTTGCTCTGGAAGGCTTCGAGTTCGACAGACGCCGCAGCCGCCCGGATGGCGAGCGCCCGATTGAGGCGTTCACGGGTGATATTTGAAGCGATGCTCGGTTCCATTTCCAAAAGGATGCAGCGACGTGAGCCGCCGTCCTTGCGATTCAAGAGATCAACTGCATGGCCCGTAGTTCCGCTTCCGGCGAAAGAGTCCATTACAAGCGAATCCTTTTGAGTTGAAACCTCAAGAATTCTCTGAAGCAGGCGCAAAGGCTTGGGCGTGTCGAATTGGTCGGCTACCCCTAGTATCTCGTTGACTTCCTTCTTTGCCTCATCGTTGCTTCCAACGTCGCTGAGATCCCAGAATGATGGTATCACCTGGCCATTAGCTTCGCTTAGAAATTTCTTCATTCGTGGCACATTATCACCGTTCTTACCAAACCAAATCCTATTATCCTGTCTCAATTCGATAAACGTCGCTTCCGCCAGCCCCCAACTTCGGCCGGGCGGCGGCTTGATGACGCGGCCACTGGGAAGCTTAATGGAAAAATACTGTTCTTTGGTCGCACGCCCCGTCATTCCAGTCATGTCCACGGAAGCCCAGCCCCCACGTGGGTCGCCGTCAGGATTCGTGTATGCGGCGACACGTTCCTCGCTTAAGGTCATCTTGCCGATCGCCTCTTTCGGGGCGGCGGGATTCTTTACATAGCAGAAGAGATAGTCGTGCACATTGCCGACGGTCGCCCGTGCGTCTGGAGACGAACGTTTTTTCCACACAACGGCCGCTAGGAATGCGGTCGGGCCAAAAACATCATTGAGTAGCGCCCGGCAGTTGTGAGCCTCGTTGTCATCAATGCTGAGCCAAAGTACGCCGTCGTGGCGCAGGAACTCCCATAGTAGCTGCAGCCGCGGGTACATCATGCAGAGCCATTTGTCGTGGCGGCAGAGGTCTTCGGCCTCTTTGCCGACGACTTCGCCGAGCCACTTTTTGATCCTGGGGTCATTGACGTTGTCGTTGTAGACCCAGCCTTCGTTCCCCGTGTTGTACGGCGGGTCGATGTAGATGCACTTCACCTGGCCCCGGTAGCGGGGGAGCAGGGCCTTGAGGGCTTCCAGATTGTCCCCCTCCACGAGCAGATTCTCGGCTTCCGGGTCTCCAAACGACAGCGCAGGGTCGCACTCCAGGAGGCGCATGGGGACGCGGCGGTGATGGTCGACCACGGCTTCCTTTCCAATCCAGTTCAGCGTCGGCATGCGGCGATTCTAGGTGAACCACCTGCAGGGGAGTAGTGGCGGACAGGGATGTTGGAGTCCCGCCTTAAGGCGGAATCTGCGGGCCGCAGACCGCCTGAAGGCGGGACTCCAACGGGGAGCGCCAAGGGGAAAATATTCTTTTGTGTATATGTGAACAAAAGAGTCTTGTCGGGCGTCTATAGTCCAGGGCGCGGTGCGCGCGGGGAGACCTGCGGTCGGTTGCGTGGGCGGGGTCAGAGACCCGCGCCCAACACCGAGCCCGACTAAGTAGCCAGCACACTCCGTGTGCTGGCATGTCCGCTCACGGAGTGAGCGGACTACTTAGCGCTTATCGCTTAGGACGGTGAATCGGTGGAGGCGAGAGCGTAAAGCGTGGAGCGACAGGGAGTTGGGGCGAGGAGCGGGGCCGCGCGTGAATCAAAAAAGAGGTTATCAGAGGGGGAAGCGGCGCGAGTGATTCAAGGGTGGCGGTGAACGGAAAATCAATAGTATCAAGCACTTACACAGTTACGGTTAACTATTCATGAATAACAATTGTGTGATTTTGGACAAAAATGAATGAAGAATATCGTCATAAAGTCGCTCGTGGCAAGAACTTGGGGCGCGGCGTCTGCCGCGAAAACGGAGTCGTAAATCATGAATAAAACCCACCACTCACCTACCCACCACCTTGTTGGGCGCGGGTCTCCTGACCCCGCCCACCGGCGTGACCGAATGGTCTCCTGGCTGCGAAGGCGGGGAGACCTGCGGTCGGGCGTTTCGGCGGGGTCAGGAGACCCGCGCCGAACGTTGGAGTTTCGGAGGGGTCAGGAGACCCGCGCCGAACGTCGTGACCCTCGCCGAACCCCGTGACCACTCACCTACTCACCACTCACCTCGATTCGGAAACCAAATGCCGCTTCACGAAATCCTCATCCAGCGTGACGCCGAGGCCCGGGCGGTCGGGGACTTCGATGTAGCCGTTGACGGCTTGGACCTTTTCGTGGGTCAGGTCGTGGCGGAGGGGGCTGTCTTCGACGCAGTCCTCGAAGACGAAGGCGCCGGCGCAGGTGCTGAGCCAGTGGAGGCTGGCGGAGACGGTGACGGGGCTGGTGTAGCAGTGGTTGCAGAGGCGGGCCCCGATTTCCTCCACCCGGTGGCGGATGTAGAGGGAGTCGGAGAAGCCGTTGCGGGAGAGGTCGACCTGGTAGACGTCGAGGCAGCGGCCGTCGATGAGGGGGCGGAAGGCCTGGCGGCCGCATTCTTCCTCGCCGGAGGCGATGGGGACGGGGGAGCGGTCGCGGAGCCAGCGGTAGCCTTCGTAGTCGTCGGGGGAGAGGGGCTCTTCCAGCCAGCCGATGCGGAACTGCTCGAAGGACTTCGCCCGGCTGAGCGCGGTGCGGGCATCCCAGACGCAGCCGGCGTCGATGAGGAGCGTGCCGTCGTCGCCGATGCCTTCGCGAGCGCCGCGGACGAGATCGATATCGAGGGCTTCGCTTTGCCCCATCGGTTCCCAGCCGAACTTGATGGCTATGTATCCGAACTCGCGCCAGCGGCGGGCGATTTTGGCGGTCTCGTTGCCGTCCTTGCCGAACAGGATGCTCGCGTAGGCCAGGATCTTGTCGTGATGCTTGCCGCCGAGCAGCCGGTGAATGGGCTCGCCGAAGTGCTTCCCTTTGAGATCCCAGAGGGCCATGTCGACCGCGGCCATTGCGGTGATGGTGGTGCTGCGGCGGCCGGCGTACATCGTCTTGCGGTACATGCTTTGCCACAGACGATCCGTCTCCAGCGGATTCTGTCCAATCAGGAGCGGGCGAAGGCCGGTGGCGATGTTGTGGCTGAAGGGGGCGTCGATGACCGCCTTCACCATTTCTGGCGAGGAATCAGCTTCGCCAATCCCTTCCAGGCCGTTATCGGTCCGGATGCGGACGAGGACCGAATCCTGGCTGGACGCGGTTTTCGCGACAATGCTGGGGATGCGGAGAATCTGGCAAATGACCTCGGTAATCTTCATTGTTAATTTTGGAAGAGGGTGGTTGCAAAGTGCTTTGGGGCTGGTAAGAAAGGGGCCATGCTAGCACGACGCTGATAGCTGTGAAACCGACAGTCCATTCACAGGCAATCTGGCGGATTCCGTTCATACAGGAATGGACGCAAGTTATTTAATTGCATGGAGTTGTGACAAATCACAGGGTTGTGGGGGTTCCCGCGAACGGGGGCCGACGGGTAGGATGGAGTCTCGTTTTTAAGGAATCTTTTTCGCACGAGGTGACGCCATGAATGCAGCATTTATTGACGATACGGAAGTCGCGGCAGCATACGGCGCCACTTCATTGGCCACCGACGGGAAAATCCCCGTCGGCAAGCAAGTGGGAGTGGCAGAGTTTCGTAAACTGGCCGTCTCGCATCGCCGGATGGACCGGGTGGATTTGCCCAATGCCGGGCTCAAGGGGCTCCGCGACGTGGAAACCGGCGAAACTTTCTATACCGATGCCCATCGGTTGGCTGCCAAGTAGCTTGTGCGTGGACGGCCGAACCCTCTCGCCATGAATGTTCCACGGGCGAGTGGCCGCTACTTCTTCCGCCGAGAGAATTCTTCCCGAAAGCTCCGCTTGGGAAACGGCGGCAGGTCGCGTTGTTTGCCCCACTTGTTGAGCGGGTTGTAGATGAGGAACCGCGGGGTCCAGCGGCCAAAGAAGCGGCCGAGTTTGCCGGCGAGGGTGTAGAGCCAGGTCCGGCGGAAGACAAACGTGGCCATTTGCATCGAGAGCCGTTTGGAGAAGGCCAGATTGCCGTGGGCGGCGATTTCCCGCCGCCAGGTGAGGAGCTGGTGGTGAATGTCGATCTTCACCGGGCAAACGTCGGTACAGGAGCCGCACAGGCTGCACGCACTGGGGAGGGCGGCGTAGGCCTTTTCGTCCCGAGCGGGTGCCAGGATGCTGCCGATGGGGCCGGGGACCGTGCTTTCATAGCTGTAGCCGCCGCTGCGGCGATAGACCGGGCAGGTGTTCATGCAGGCCCCGCAGCGGATGCAATTGAGCGAGCGGCGGAAGTCGTCGCTTCCCAGGATTTTGCTCCGGCCGTTATCGACGAGGACGATGTGCAGCTCGCCACCTTCCCGCGGGCCGTGAAAATGCGAAGAGTACGTTGTGATCGGCTGGCCGGTGGCCGAGCGGGCAAGCAGTCGCAGAAAGACGCCAAGGTCTTTCGTCCGCGGAATGATCTTCTCGATACCCATGCAGGCGATATGCAGCTTTGGCAGCGAGACGCCGAGGTCCGCGTTCCCCTCATTCGTGCAGATGACGAAGCCGCCGGTTTCGGCCACGGCGAAGTTGACGCCGGTCAGCCCGGCATCCGCCTGCATGAATTTGTCCCGCAAGTGCTGGCGGGCCGCTTCGGCGAGGTACTGCGGGTCGGTTGCTCCTTCCTTGGTTCCCAGGTGCTCGTGAAAGAGCTGGCCGATGTCCTCCTTCTTCAAATGGATAGCCGGCAGCACGATATGGCTCGGCGGCTTGTTGTCGAGCTGCACGATCCGCTCGCCGAGGTCGGTGTCGATCACTTCGATCCCATGCCGCTCCAAAAACGGATTGAGATGGCACTCCTCGGTCAGCATCGACTTGCTCTTCACCAGCCGCTTGACGCCGTGCCCTTGCAGGATCGAGAGAACAACCTCGTTGTGTTCGGCCGCGTCCTTGGCCCAGTGAACCTTGGCCCCGAGCTTCGTGGCCTTCGCTTCAAACTCTTCGAGATAATCCGCCAGGCGAGACATCGTGTTCGCTTTGATCTGGGCGGCGCACTCGCGGAGCGTCTCCCACTCCGGCAGCGATTGGGCCATCTTGTCTCGCTTGGCCCGGACAAACCAAAGCGTGTTGTCGTGCCAGCGAGCCCGCTCCTTGTCCTGAATGAACTCGGCGGCTCGGGCGGGATGATCGACCTTTTTCTGCTTCGCGGCAGTCTCGCTCATACCGGCCTCCCCGCCAGGATTTCGGCGATGTGCATCACGCGGATCGGCTTTTTCTGCCGGCGGATGAGCCCTTCGAGATGCATGAGACACGACATGTCGTTCGCGGTCAGAACCTGAGTTCCTGCTTTCTCATGGTCGTGGATGCGATCCTCACCCATCATGCAAGAGACTGCCTCCTCATTCACCGCGAAGGTTCCTCCAAAGCCGCAACACTCGTCGGGGCGGGCGAGCTTGACGAGTTCAATTCCGTCCAGCCCTTTGAGAAGTTGCTCCGCTTTGCCGAACGCCTTGCCGACGATTTCGCTGGAGCTAGCCAGCCGCAATTCGCGCAGGCCGTGGCAACTTTGATGCAGGCCGACGCGATACGGAAATCGGCCGGGGAGCTTCTCGATCTTCAGTACGTCGGTCAGAAACTCGGTCAGCTCAAAAGTTTTCTTCCGCAGGGCTTCGTACTCCGGCCGGCCGTGGAAGTACTCTTCATAATGATGCCGCACCATGGCCACGCAGCTGCCGCTGGGAGCGACGACGTACTCATACGGGGCAAACACCTGCAAAAACTTCTCCGCCAGGGGCTGGGCCAGCTCCGTGCAGCCGGTATTGGCCATCGGCTGGCCGCAACAGGTCTGGGCGGTGGGGAATTCGACGTGGACGCCGCATTTTTCGAGCAGTTCCACGGTCGCTATGCCGACGTGCGGATAGAGCTGATCCACGTAGCAGGGAATGAAGAGGCCGACGGTGGGCATGAGATAGTAGTCGGCTCTCTTCGTGGGCGGGCATGCGGCGAGTGGGAAACCCTGAGTATAGATTGACCCGGAAAATCTGAGCAGGGGTTAACTGGGAGGGAATAAGTTGCCAGGAAAGTGGCTCATTAGAACTGGGCTGAAAGCGCGTCGCTCATTCATTCGAGGAGAGTCCGTCATGATTCGCCGTTTGGAATCGATTCTGCTTGCCATGATTCCGGTTGCTTGCTTTCTCGTGACGGCTGCCGCTCCAACGCCCGCCTGCTGCCCTGTGGGGCCGCAGGGCAAGCCCGTGGTCAATGCGGACCAGACGGTGGTGATTCTCTGGGATCCGGAATCCAAGACCGAGCATTTCATCCGGCAGGCGTCCTTCAAGAGCGATGCGGCGGACTTCGCCTTTCTGATCCCCACGCCGAATGAGCCGGAGCTCGCCGAGTCGGGAAACGAGGCATTTCCCTTTCTGGCCAAGGTGACGGCTCCGGAGATTCAAAAGGTGCCGCGGCCCAGTGCCGGAGCCGGATGCGCCTGCAGTAGCCCTCCACCGAACGCTGTCGCGTTGACAGCTGAGGGGTCCGACGTCACCCTCCTCAGCGAAAAGAAGGTCGCCGGCTTCAACGCCCAGGTGCTGGAAGCGACTTCCGCTGCCGCTCTCGTCGCCTGGCTCAAGGACCACGGCTACGAATTCTCGCCCGAAGTGGAAGCCTGGGTGAAGCCTTATGTGGAGCAAGGCTGGAAGATCACCGCCCTCAAAGTCGCCAAGGAAGAAGGGCAGCAGGCAGAGAAACAACTCGGCGCGGCCGCGCTGCGACTTTCATTCAAGACCGACCGTCCCCTCTTCCCCTACCGCGAACCCGACCCGTCGAAAGCCGCCGAAGCCTTGAATGCGAGTCAGCGTCTGCTCCGCATCTTCTTCGTCGCCGACAAACGGTTTCAGGGGGACCTGACCAAGGAGTCCCCTTGGACCGGCTCGGTCGCCTGGTCGGACAAGCTTTCTGCGGACAAGAAAACCGAGCTGCTCAAACACCTGACCCTGCCCGAGACAACCGGCCCCAGCGAATTCTGGCTGACCGAGTTCGAAGACTATTGGCCCTACAAACCGGCTCCCGCCGACCTCTACTTCTCTGCGGACGCCCGCCAGGAAACCGTCAAGCGTCCCCCTATCATCCAGTACGTCAGTTCCCGCGGCCCCATGGATGCCACGTTGCTTGGTTTTCTCGCCCTGGCCTTCACTCCCTGGGTGTGGCAGCGCTGGAAGAGGTGGAATCAGCCGCAGCGTTTGGGAGCGATTGTTTCACCGCACGACCTGGCAGGCCGGCAGTAGTTTTTGAAGTTTTGCCGCGCCCGCCTCGGAGACCGCGGCTTCTCGCAGGTTGAGGTACTCGAGTTTCGTCAGCGACTGCAAAGAGACCAGCCCGGCATCGCTGATCTTGGTTCCCGCAAGCTCGATGACTTGCAGGTTGGGCAAGCGGCTCAAGTGTGGCAGGCCCTGGTCATCGACGGCGGTGCGAGCGAGGCTGATCCAAGTGCAATTCTGAAGCGTTGTCAGGCTGGCCAGGCCGGCGCTGGAGATGTTAGTCCCGCTGAGGTCCAGCCATTCCAGTTTTTGCAGCTTGCCGATGCGGGCCAGGCAGGCAGCATCGATCGGAGCGCCGGGGAGTTGCAAAACCTTGAGTTCCGGCCAGCGATCCAGGATCTCCAGTCCCGCGGAAGTGACTTGCGTTTCTTGGAGTTCCAGTCCGCGCAGCCGACTCAGTCCCGCGAGGTGCCGCAGCCCCTTGTCAGTGATGTTGCAACGCCTGATCCGCAGGATTTCCAGCCGGTGAAGGTCCAGAAGATGCGCGAGTCCGTCATCCGTAATCGCGGCGTCTTCGATCTCCACTTGTTGCAAATTGGGAAGACTTGCCAGCTCCTGCAGCGCGCGATCCGAAATCCGCGGACCGGACGCAACGGCCGACGTTTCCAATCGATTCTCAGCGAATTCCAGCGAAATCCCCAGCCGCTCGACTCGCCATACGCTGGCGGGATGCGCCAGTTCGATCCCTTCCACCTCGCCGCTCCCAGCGGTCAAAAAGCGTTCGCGCAAGATCTCCTCGACCCATCCGCCGGAGGTCATCACGTAATAGCGATCCGGCTGTCCCAATCGAGGATCGATGATGGCCAGTTTATCCCCGGCGGCGGCTTTCTGGCGGAAGGCCTGTAAGTAGAGGCGGGGGGAATCGGGAAAGGGGACCGTCAATCCGTGCCAGCCGCCGAGTTCCGACACTTGTGTGGGGGTGGTGTGGTAGGCGAGGGGCATGTTGCCACTGTAAAGCACGAACGCCAAATGCGGATTGAGCAGATTCACGTAATATGCCGCCGGCAGAATGAACAGCGCAATCGCCAGTCCTTGCCTCAAGCGCTCCAGGCGAGGCGCGACGGATGCGACCGGCTGCCAGAGAATCCACGCTCCGACCACGGCGGTCGCCAGATTCCACGGCCACACGCTGGGGTTGTGATTTCGCACAATCAGAGCCAGCAGAATTCCCAGGTGCAGCATAACGCAGCCCGAAGCGGCGCGGCGCGGCCAGAAAACCGCCGCCATAGCCAGAAGAATCTCTCCCCCCGCCGCGGCCAGTGCAAAATGGAGATGCCAGCGATCTCCATCGATTCCGCACGCTTCGAGAAAGCTCCACGACCCCCAGCCTAGCCACTCGTTCGAGAGGAGTTTGTGTAATCCGGACCAGAACCACATCGCCACCAAATACCAGCGGGCAAACCACGTTCCCTCCCGATGTGCGCAAGCAGCCATGAGCACTATCAGCGAGATCACCTGCGGCTGGATTCTGGTCTGGTCCAATACGCAGGCCGCAACGAATAGGCCCGCATGTATGCAGACTCCCGCGGCCGGCCGAACGAGCACGATGGCCAGAGAACCGACCAGCAACAGTCCAAAAGAGAATTGAGGCAGGAGAATGAGCGGCAGATTCACCGGGTCCAGCCGAACATTCCAGGCGGGCCAGGCAATGAGCAGCGTTGCAAACTGGCAGGCGACCGCCAGACAAAGCAGCCCGAAACGCCAGGCGCGGCTTTGGTCAGCGATTCGTTGATCTCCAGCGAGAGGCTTGACTACCTTCCGTGATTTTCTTCTGCCCATGAATCGCCGATATCACGCACCAGGAATCTACGACAGCGTTCGCTTCAGGATAACGGAACCAGGACGAATTCTCCGAGCCCAACCGCCGTTGTGGAGACCTGGGGCAATGCCCGCTGTCGATGGAGCAAACGCGAAACCGAATGGAATGCCGGCAATCTCCCCCGATCGCGAACCTTAGGCTTCCATCTCCCTCCTAAAAGCTAGCCCAGTCTTGCTAAGGTCTGACGGCAAAACGAGTTGCGCGGGGGCTTACGCGAGCGGCAGCCCCCCAAACGGACTTTTGCGGCAGAATTATTTGCATCGATGCCGCTTGTCGGTTAGACTTTCAGCCGTTCCGATAGCAGGCCGTGGTAAAAGGAGGTTGCCAGTGCCCATAGCTCATTTCTTTCAAGAGTGCCCGACCTGCGGTCGTCACGTGCGGATCAAGGCGGAGTATTTGGGGCGGCGGATGAGCTGTCTCCACTGCCAGGGGGAATTTACCGCCGCCGACCGCGAGTCCCGTTTTGACGCCGCGGAATCTCCCGGCAGCAGCTTGATCCAGCGTATCGACGCCTTGCTGAGCATCGCCCCGCCGGCGATGATGTCGCAAACGCGGTAGCTTTCGTTAGAGTCCCGCCACCAAAACACTGTTTGAGTTTTTTCCTGACACAGTACTGGAGGCTGTAAACTCTGAATGCCATGAATGTGCGACTGCGAATTCTGCTGGCCATCTTCTTCGCCGCCTTGGGGGTGCTCGGCCTTCGTGAGGAATATCTCAGGCGTTGTTCGGTCTTTCACCAGCGCGAAGCCAGCCGCTACGCGGAAATGATTGGCACCCGTTTCAATATCACTCCCGTGGAAGTCGAATCCGCGCTCGAAGTCGCGGCCGATAATCAGGACGATTTTCGGCTCGACTACAAGTTTCATGTCGTGCTTCACCATCGGTCAATTGCCGGAGACTACCAGAAGGCCGCCTATCACCCTTGGCTGATTGTCCATGAGCCGCCACTTCCGGAGCGGCATTACGAGGACTAAGGCCGGGCTTCAAAACAATTCCCGGATCGGCGCGCCGCTCGGCAGAATGGCAATGGGCCGCCCCGAGTTGTCCAGATACGTGCGGTCCGTGTCGATGCCGAAGCGGCGATAGAGAGTGGCGAGCAGGCAGTTGCTGTCCATCACGCGCTCGACCGGCTCTTCGGCTTTGGCGCTGGTCTTGCCGATGATTTGCCCCATTTTCAGATCGCCGCCGGCGAGCAGCACGCTCATCGCCTTGTTCCAGTGGTCGCGCCCGGGGCGGCGGTCCGGCGAGTTGTACATGATCTTTGGCGTGCGGCCGAATTCGCCGCAGAAGATGAACAGCACGTGGCGGTCGAGTCCGCGGAGCGACAGATCTTCAATCAGGGCCGAAACCGATTCGTCGAAGGAAGGGAGCTTCTCTTCCAAGGCTTTGAATATATGCGAGTTGACGGAATGGTCGTCCCAGTTGCTGGTGACCCCTGTCTCCGGTTGCAGGCGAAATTCCGCCTGGCACTGCACGAACCGCACGCCGGCTTCAATCAAGCGTCGGCAGGTGAGCAGGCTCTTGCCAAAATGGGTGTGGCCGTAGCGATCGCGGGTTCGCTCGTCTTCGCGATCAAGATCGAAGGCCTCGCGGGTGCGGGTGCTGGAGAGCATGCCCACGGCATGCTGTTGGAAGCGATCCAGAGCTGCCATCGAGCCGCTCCGGTCAAGCTGCCGCGGAAGAGCGTCCAGGTTCTGCAGCAAACCCATCCGCCGGTTGAGGCTGAGAACACCCGCCCGCGAGATCGCCAGGTCGTCCTGCCCGCCCCCCGTATTGTAAATCGGCACCGGGTCGTATTCGTTATCCCCCGTCGCGGTCGACGGGTTTGGAGCAGGCATGTATGGCGCGTAGGCCGGTCCGAGATACGCCGGCCCGCCGCCGTAGAAACTGGTATTCGCCGCAAAGAGTGGAATCTCGCGCGGCCGGGAAATCGCGGCTGGCAGATCGCCGTCGAGCGTTCTGGTGACCAGCGAGCCAATCTCCGGATATTCGCCGTGGTTGAGATTGGCGGCTCGGGAGGGATAGCCGGACAAGAAGCGATGCGTGCCGCCGGAGTGTTCATTCCGCTCGTGGTGCAGGCTGCGGAGGAGCGTGAACTTGTCCGCGATGCCGGCCAGTCGCGGCAGCAACTCGGTGATCTCCATACCAGGGACGGTCGTGCGAATCGGCTTGAAGGGCCCGCGAAATTCCACCGGAGCCGCCGGCTTGAGATCGAAGAGATCGAGGTGGCTCGGCCCGCCGTTGGCCCAAAAGAGGATGACCGAAAAGTCTTTGTTAATCTCCGTCTGCTGCTCCGCCGCGGCAAGCACGCCGGATAGCGATGGCTGCAAGCCCACGGCGAGGGCGCCTAGATTCAAACCGCCGATCTTGAGCCAGGTGCGACGGTCCAAGGGACCGGGGCAGCGACTCGGCGGGTGAGAAGTAGGGTGCATGAGCGATAGCGAAATGCACGCGTGAGGAACAGCTCACAGGCGGGCCGCCTGTGGCTACGGCGATTTCTCCGTCGGCAGGACCATCGCATGGCCGCTCTTAACGACGACGGCAGCCTCCCCCTTATAGCCAGCCAGTTTTTCCTTGGGATCGCGGACAATCGAGCCCAGGATCACGACTTGGTCATCGACCTTGTAACTGTCCTGCGGGTTTTTGGCGGAAACCACGATCACCAGCCGCCTTTCTTTTACCAGTTCCAACGTCGTTTCGAAGTGGGTCCCCGTCGCACGAAAATCCTTGACCGTGCCCGCCAGCAAAATGCCGCCGTCGGCATCGGCTGTGTCGAGCTCTTTTGCCGCCAGCGAGCCGATGGAATTGAGCTTGACCGGCTCATTGGCGGCTTGGATCAGCGAGGGCCGCAGAGCGGACAGGTTTTCCGTATTGTCGGCATCCTCCAGATTGGTCTGCTCGATTGCACGGCCCAGCCCGGCATAGGCGTTGTAGAGAGTCTCGACCGCCGCTCGGCGGGAATCTCTGTCTGCAACGTCGGTGGCGTCGAACGCCTTGGCCGCGGTATTGGCCGCGCTAATGCCAGCCGCCAGATTCCCGGCAGTAGACGTTTCTTTGGCGGGGGTCTCGACCGGCTCTGCTGGTTTCACTGCGGGCTTCTCTTCCTTAGGTTTTTCAGCTGAAGTTTCTTCCTTCGGCTTGTCCGTTTCCGGTTTCTCGGCTGCGGGCTTTTCGGCAGGTTTTTCAGCCGGCTTCTCTGCGGACGGTTCAGTCGGTTCGGCTGGCTTGGCCGGTTTTTTTTTCTCCGGCAGACTGAAAGGATCATCGCTGCTCGGCTCTTCGATGGAAGTTGCCGGCTTTGTTTTGGTCTTGGCCGGTCCCGGCTTTTTGGGTTCGGTCGACAGGGGGCTTTCAATATTGAGTTCGCCAATCCCTCCGCCACCCTTTTCGGGCGCAAACGGATCGGAGACATCCAGCGGATCCTCTTTCTTGCCGAATTCGCCGCTAGCCTTCGCAGTACCGCTGGACTTCAGCGCGTTATCAAAGCGCGGGTCGCTCCCTAACTTTCCGTTGCTGCTGGGCTTCGGCTTTTCATTGCCGGCATGGATGGGCTGCGTTTCAGCGGGATTCTCTTCCTTGTTCCCCTGATCCTTGTCAGCCGCGTCACGAAACTTAGGCGGCAACACCCACTTGAGCCAGCTCACCTTGCGAACCGTCGGCGCAAGCCCCAAGTCCACTCCCGCGGCCCACCACAAGATGACAATTGCCAGCCCGATTCCCACCACTCCCCCTAGCACAATTTTGACCAGCTCTCCCACCATGCTCTTTTCCTTCCGCTTCGGCCGCGGAGCCGAACGGAAAGCGGGAGTGGGGGCGGAGACCATGCCGGCTTGGGACGGCTCCGCTTCCAGAACGTTCGTGGAATAGCCATTGCCGGAGCCTTCGCCGAAACGATTGTCAAAGCCGCCGCCTTCGCCAGCCTCCATCCCGCCCATGCTCGCCAGCACCGGCTCTTCCATGACCCCAGCGCTCACAATGATCAGTGCCGGCGGCAACTGGGCCAGCGCGTCGGCCAGTTCATACTCTTCCTGGCACAGCGGGCAGCGGACGCGGGCGCTCCGCGGCGCACTCGCGGGCACGCTCACCTGGTCGCGGCATTTGGGACAAGAAACCGTGGTCATGGCGACTCTCCAGCCGGCGGGTTTCCGCCCGCTTCTTGAAAATGAACAATCCCCTGGGCTGCAATCCAGTGTAACGCGGCGGAATGAGGACAGGTAGCTTTTGCCAGGTGAAATCCTGTGCGCAAAGAACTGACTGGCGAGCGGCCTGCGTAAGCTGGCCGGTCACGTCGAACCGCCGAAGTGAACCTCCCACAGGTGCGAAATTACCGGCCAGCTCACGCAGGCCGCTCGCCTAAACCCCCTTCGGGACTGCCCAGTGACCATCACGGTAATTGCGGCGGACGAGTTTGTTGGCTGCGTCGTCGCTGGTGATGATTTCCTTCACCGGGTCCAAGTGCAGCGTCTTTTGCAGGCGGCAGGTGATGTTGGCGAGGTGGACGAGCGTGGCGGAGAGATGCCCCTCTTCCGCATCGGAGTTGGGCCGTTTGCCGCTCTTCACGCACTCGATGAAGTTGGTGTGGTGGGCGACCAAGTCTGCCGAACCACTTCCCGTCTCACCCGGTTTGTTTCTTGGGCCGAAAACCTGGAAGCCGACGGTGTGGCCAATAATGATAACTCCCTTGGTGCCGTAGAAGGCGACGCCGTTTTCGTATCCTTCCTGGACGTAGGGAGACCAATCCCGCTGCTCGAAGATGAGCTGCCGCTTGCTGGCGGGCGTGCCGTCGCCGGGCCATTCGAAGACGCAGTACTGCGTATCCGGGAACTGCTGGTCGTCATCGAAGAAGAACTTGCTCCCCAGACCGGTGGCGGTGCTGGGGTTGCCCGTCACGCCGAGCCCCCAACGGGCAACGTCGATGTCATGCACTCCGTCGTTGCCAATATCGCCGGCTCCAAAGTCGCGGAACCAGCGCCAAACTCCGGGGAGCAGATTGGACTGGTACTCCCGCTTGGGAGCCGGGCCGAGCCAGAGGTCAAAATCGAGGTAGTCCGGCGGCGAGCTCGGCTGTTGTTTGCCGATGCTGCTCCTGAGCTGGCTGTTCCATGCCTTGGCGACCTTTACCTCGCCGATCGTCCCTTCCTTGATGATTTCCACCGCTCGCATGCAGTGGGGGGTCGAGCGGCTTTGGGTACCGACTTGCACGATCTTCTTCTGCTTGCGGGCGGCCTCGGTCAGCAGGCGGCCTTCGCGAATGTTATGGCTAACCGGTTTTTCGACATAGACATGTTTGCCGGCATCGACAGCCAGAATGGCGGCTGGGGAATGCCAGTGGTCGGGCGTGGCAATCCAGACGGCGTCGATGGTCTTGTCGTCAAGGACTTTCCGCAGGTCCTTCACCGCTTGCACGCCGCTGGTGCCCGAGGTTTCCACAATTTTCGCCGCAGCGGCCAGCCGGTTGGCATCCACATCGCAGACATACGATAGCTTCACATCCTTGCGGGCCACCAGATTCCGCAGATGGTTCGTCCCCATCCCGCCACAGCCGATGAGCGCGACATTGAGCACGTCGGCCGCAGCCGCTTTGGCGACCGCAGCGGAAGAAGCCAAGGCGGCTGCGGTGGTGGCGACGGCGGAGGTCTGCAAGAAATCGCGGCGGGTGACGGCTGGCATGTTCAGCTCCTGGGAAAGAGGCGAAAGGCAGGATGCCATCAGACTGTCCGATGCCAGGGCGGTTTGCAACTAGAGGCGGGAGTCCGTAGGATGAACAAATGACGAAATTCGAATGGCGAATGACGAATGAAACGCGGACGAGTCTGCAATCGTCATTCGCCATTCGGAATTCGTCATTTCCTCCCCCTCCTTTCCCTTCGCAAGTCCCCCATGAGCACCAACCCCTATCAGCCCCCGTCCCAGTTCAGCGAGCAGAACTATCCGGCCGGCCCGCAAAAGCCGACGGCGGCTACGGTGCTGGGAATCATCAATATCCTCTTCGGTGCGCTGGGTCTGTGCAGTGTCATCGGGACTGTGGGCTTGATTTTTGTCCCCCTCAACCCGGCAATGACCAAGGACAACCCGGCCCTGCAACTCATGGAGGAAAGCGCCTTCTATCGCACCTTCACGCAGGTGGGGGTGCTCCTGGGATTCGTCGCCATGGCAGCCCTGATTGGCGGCGGCGTCGGGCTGCTCCAACTCAAGCCCTATGGGCGTACTCTCTCGATTGGCTATGGCATTTATGCGGTCATCTCTGTCGTGCTTTCAACCATTATCAACATCGTGTTTGTCTTTCCCGCCCTGCTGGAAAAGGCCAACGCCGCTGGTGGCGGCCCCGCTGCGGCCGGAGCCTATGGCGGCATTTTCGGCGGCACCTTCGGCAGTTGCCTGGGACTCGTCTATCCCGTGATCCTCCTCTACTTCATGTTCCGTCCGAACATAGTGGCAGCGTTTAAAAAATGACGAAGCCCGAATGACGAATGGCGAATGCTGATTCGTCCGCCTTTCATTCGTCATTCGCCATTCGAATTTTGCCTTTCTCCCCTATGCCCTATTCCACCACCCCTCGCCCCATGTATCCGCAGTATTCGCCAGCACCCTCGCCCAACAAAATGCCGTGGGGACTGATCCTGGGCATCGGCGGCGGTGTGATGTTGCTGCTCGTGCTGCTAGGTTTTGTCGGCATGGGCGTGTATCGGATGGCGGTCAATCTCATGCCGCGAGAACTGGCCCGTTCGAGCAAGCTGCCGGCCGAGTTTATGGAAACGCAGTGGAAGCAATCGAATCCGGGCGAAGTAAAGTGGGAGACCGATTCCTATTTAGGGGACTACACCCTGGAGCGGCCGACCGCGAAGGCGCTGTCATTTCCGCGAAACGGATTTGATACGCTGACGTTAGGGAGTTCTCGCGCGCTGGGGCCGGAGGGGCCTTATTTCGCCGCTATGTCAAGCTCCGCTGGTTTGTTGAGCCGAATCCAAGGGACTGGTCGAGAATCCACACCAGAGATTTTGGAATTGGCCATTAAGGTTCGACAGATTTTGCCAAAAGGAAATTTGATCCGGTCGAGCGACTTCCAGGTCGCTGGCCACCCCGGCAAGGAAATGACCTTCACCGAGACAATCGACGGCAAACCGATTGTGATCCACGTGCGAATGATTGTGGACCGGGACCACCTCTACGCGCTATGGGCCGGCGGACTCGAATCCACGTTGAAAGACGAAGATGTCCGCCGCTTTCTGGATTCACTTCGGCCCAAGGAAAAAGGAGCCTCTTCACCGTTTTGACTAATTCGCCTCTCTCGAAAATGGCAGTCTTTGCTCTGCGACCACTCATCTGCGAACAAGTCGTTTGATAACTTAGTCCCCATGCCCTACTCCACCACCACGCGCACTGTCTCCATCGCCCTCGTGCAGATGACCTGCACCGAGGAAAAACAGCCCAACGTCGAGAAGGCGCTGGCCCGCATCTCGGAAGCGGCTGCGAAAGGGGCGAATATCGTCTGCTTGCAGGAGCTGTTCGCGGGACAGTATTTCTGCCAGACCGAGGACCACGCCAAATTCGCGCAGGCGGAGCCGATTCCGGGACCGACCAGTCAGGCGCTCGCGGCCGCAGCGAAGAAGCATGGCGTCGTCATCGTCGGCTCACTGTTTGAGAAGCGTGCGGCTGGCCTCTACCACAACACGGCTGTCGTCTTCGACGCCGACGGCTCGCAGCTCGGGCTCTACCGCAAGATGTACATCCCGGACGACCCGCTGTACTACGAGAAGTTTTACTTCACTCCCGGCGACCTCGGCTTCCGCAGTTTCGATACGAAATTCGGCCGCGTCGGCGTCTGCATCTGCTGGGACCAGTGGTACCCCGAAGCTGCCCGCCTGACCGCCCTGACCGGAGCCGAAATCATCTTCTATCCGACGGCCATCGGCTGGCTCCCCGACGAGAAGGACGAATACGGGGCCAGCCAGCACAGCGCCTGGGAGACGATGATGCGGAGCCACGCCATCGCCAACGGCGTCTTCGTCGCCGCCCCCAACCGCGTCGGCCGCGAAGGGGCCCTGCAATTCTGGGGAGGCTCCTTCCTCAGCGATCCCAATGGCAACTTGCTCGCCAAAGGCTCCCACGAGAACGAAGAACTGCTTATCGTCCCCTGCGACCTGGGCCTTGTCGACGTCGTCCGCACCCACTGGCCGTTCCTCCGCGACCGGCGGGTGGACGCTTATGGGGATTTGACGAGGCGGTACCTGGACGCGAGCTCTTAACACTTCTTGCGGGCTAGAGTCACTTGCTCTACCGCGCCAAACTCTGCAGGGGCATGGCATGGTTTCCGGCGACTGTTTTCTAGTGCAGAATCATGTTCACCGACCGAGACAAGCTCGGTAGGGTCAAGTTCCAGCAATCGTTCTTACGCCATTCCCTTGAGAACGCATCCATGACTCGCGCCACTCGCTTGCTCGCCATTTCCGTCTTCCTACTTGCGTTCCCAGCTTTCCTTATCGCCCAGGATCCAGCCGCTGCCGAGCGTGAGAGCTATATCCGCCTGCACTACAGCAAGCTGGAAGTGAAGATCAAGATGCGGGATGGGGTGGAGCTGTTCACGGCGATTTATTCTCCGAAGGATACGACCAAGAAGTACCCGATCCTCATCAAGCGAACGCCCTATTCCAGCGGGCCGTATGGAACGGATAAATTCCCGGCTGGGCTCGGGCCGAGCGAGCATTTCGTGAAAGCGGGATACATCTTCGTCAATCAGGATGTGCGGGGGCGGTTCCAGTCCGGCGGCGAGTTCGTGCAGGTGACGCCACATGTCCCGGTTAAGCAAACAGCCAAAGACACCGACGAAAGCAGCGACGCCTATGACACAATCGACTGGCTCGTGAAGAATTTGCCGGGGCATAACGGCAAGGTGGGTATGTTCGGCATTTCGTATCCCGGCTTTTATGCGTCGGCGGGGATGATTGACGCTCATCCGAATCTCATCGCCGTTTCGCCGCAGGCCCCGGTAGGAGACTGGTACTTTGACGACTTTCTGCACAACGGGGCGTTCTTTCTCGCCCATGCGTTCCGCTGGTTGGGGAACAACGCAGCCGCCCGCCCGATGCCGACGACCGACAAGTCGCCGCCAATTCAGTATCCCACTCCCGACGGCTACAAGCTCTTCCTGGAAGCGGGAGCAATGGAAAGCGTCAACAAAACGCTCATCAAGGATGCGGTCCCGTTCTGGAACGAGATGATGCAGCACCCCAACCGGGACGAATTCTGGAAAAAGCGGGCCATCATGCCCCACCTCAAAAACGTCGCCCCCACCGTCATGGTCGTCACCGGTTGGTACGATGCCGAAGACCTTTACGGCTCGTTCAAATCGTATCAGGCCATTGAGGCCCAGAACCCCGGCGTGAACAACGTCCTCGTGGTCGGCCCCTGGGCCCACGGCGGTTGGGCCGGCGGCGACGGTGACAAGCTGGGCTCGGCAAACTTCGGCAGCAAGACCGCGGCCTTCTACCGTGCGGAAATTGAGTTCCCCTTCTTCGAAAAATACCTCAAGGGTGAGAAGCTGCCGGCCCCGGCGGAAGCAACCGTCTTTGAAACCGGCAGCAACACCTGGCGGACCTTCGACGCCTGGCCGCCGAAAGGACGGAAGGGCCAGCAGCTCTTCCTCGCGGATGGCGGCAAGCTGGAGGGGAACAAGCCGGCCAGCCCTGGAACCAAAACCAGCGGCTTCGACGAATACATCAGCGACCCGGCCAAACCCGTTCCCTCCACCGAGAAGATCACGGCCGTGATGCCCAATGAGTACATGACCGACGACCAGCGGTTCGCCGCCCGCCGCCCCGATGTGCTGGTCTATCAGACCGAGCCCATGAAGGAAGACCTGACCGTCGCCGGCCCGCTCGACGTCGAACTCTGGGTCAGCACCACCGGCAGCGACGCCGACTTCATCGTCAAGCTGATCGACGTCTTCCCCGACTCCCCCGATGCCGCCAACCAGCCCGGCTATCAAATGATGCTCCGGAGCGAAGTCTTTCGCGGCCGCTTTCGGAACAGCTTTGAGAAGCCCGAGGCGTTCACTCCCGGCGAGCCCGCGAAAGTCAAGATCGAGCTCCTTGACGTGCTCCATCGCTTCCAGAAGGGGCACCGTCTGATGGTGCAAATCCAAAGCACCTGGTTTCCGCTCGTCGACCGCAACCCGCAAAAATTTGTCCCCAACATTTACCTCGCCAAGCCCGAGGACTTTATCAAGGCCACTCATCGCATCCATCGCTCGGCGGAGCACCCGACGAGCATCCGGTTTGGAGCAGTGCCATAGAAACTCCTGTTCGGCTATCATCGCTTGTTTCCTCTTACCCAAGGTTCCCACACGCTCCGAATATGCCCCGCAAAATCATCATCCTGACGGAAGGACACACCGAACCGCATGCCGGCAAGACCGCGGCGAACGTGATTCGCTATCGCCGGCCGGAGGTCGTGGCGCTGCTCGACAGTACGCAGCAAGGCAGGAGCAGCCAGGAATTGCTCGGTGTTGTCGGCGATGTCCCCATCGTGGGAAAGCTCGATGACGCGCCACAGGCGGACACGTTGCTGCTGGGCATCGCGCCACCAGGCGGCAAGATTCCCGCGAGTTGGCGGGCCATCATTCTGGACGCCATCAGCCGGCGGAAAATGGAAGTGATTTCGGGCCTGCACGATTTTCTTTGCGCCGACCCTGAGTTTTCCGCGGCCGCCGCCAAGAGCGGTGTGAAGCTGACCGACATTCGCAAGAATTCCGAGAAGTCGATTGCCCGCCGCGTCGGCCTGCGGCCCGATTGCCTGCGGGTGCATACCGTCGGCCATGATTGCAGCATCGGCAAGATGGTGGTCTCTGTCGAAGTGACCAACGGGCTCAAAAAACGGGGCCAGGACGCCAAGTTCATCGCCACCGGCCAGACCGGCATCATGATTGAAGGGGACGGCCTGCCCATCGACTGCATCGTCGCCGACTTCGTCAGCGGCTCCGCGGAGAAGCTGGTGCTCGAGAATCAGCATCACGACATTTTGCTCGTCGAGGGACAAGGGAGCCTCGTCCATCCCTCCTACAGCGGTGTCACACTCAGTCTGCTTCACGGCTGTGCTCCGCAGGCTCTGATTCTGTGCTACGAGATCGGCCGCGACCGTGTGACGGGAGTGGAAAACGTTGCCATTCCTCCACTTGCGAAAATCAAGAATATTTTCGAAGTGATGGCGAATATCCATCAGAGATGCGAAGTGATTGGAATCGGCGTGAACAGCCGGCGGGTCAATGCTTCCGAAGCTGCCCGCGAGCGCGAGCGGATTCGCGACGAATTTTGCCTCCCCGTCTGCGACGTTCTTCGCGACGGGCCGGATGAGCTGGTAGATGCCGTCATTGCGCTCAAGAACCGCGGCGGCTGGCAGAGTCCGTAAACTTAACACCCAGAAAGTATGCCCGCACCGCAAAAATCCGTTCTCCCCGCGACCTGGGAAGTCCCCGCGGAGTTCCGCTCCCGCCTCGGCGAAAAAGCCGGCCGGCAGCGGGCGATGATGGCGGAAGGACATCTGCTGCTCGTGCTGCACGCTCCGCCGAAAAAAGATGAGCCCGACCGCAAGGGACGGCTCTTCTGGCGCAAGCCGGATGGAACCTGGCTATCGAACGAGATGGGAGGCGGCGCGGCGGCGCTCGCCAAGCATTTGAACGAGTACGCCGAAATCATCGACAAAATGGACCGGCAGGAGGACGTCGCCGGATCGGTCGATGAGTACTTCACCATTCTCGACGCAATGGGCCCCATTCAGCGGAGCGCCCGAAACCTGAACGCCACCTTGCAGGACGCCCGCAAGCTCCTTTCCGCGGATCGCGATCTGATTAATTTCCGGGACAGGGCCTACGAAATCGAGCGGACGGCCGAACTGCTCTATGGCGACGTGCGGCACGCCCTGGAATTCGCCGTCGCCAAGAAGTCCGAAGAGCAAGCCGCCGCCGCGCATCAGATGGCCGTGCAATCCCATCGGCTCAACCTGCTAGTTGCCTTCTTCTTTCCGCTGGCCACGCTCGTAGCCATCGTCGGCTCGGAAATGCGACACGGGCTGGAAGACTATCTCCCCTATCCCTATCTGTTCTACGCCGTCCTGGCCGTCGGCCTGGTCCTCGGCGGCCTGTTGGCGGGATGGTTGGGCATTCTGAATCGTGTCCAGAAATCGAGACGGTCAAAATAGCCACCCGGCGACATTCCCACGGGTTCAGATTCTCGAGGTAACGGTTGTAGCGGCCTAGGAGCAGGCCGGCCGAATTGTGCGGCCACACAAGCGTCCCAAGCAGGGGATTGCAACCTATATTTTCCAGCCGGTAGTTCCTCTTGCCGCCGGCGGAAACTCTCACCCCGCCGATCCTACCCATGGCTCTGCCGTCGCGCCACATCCACCAGCACTTTTCGCTGGGCAGTTCGCTTCTCCGCCTGGCCGATGCCGCCAGCGTGGCGGGGGGATTGCTGCTCGCCCTGCGGTTTACCGGGGCAGCGACAGCGGACTATTCGCTGCATGGAGCGGCAGCGGTGATCGTGCATTACCTGGTGGCGGAGTTCGGCGGCATGTACCGCTCCTGGCGGGGGGCGTCTCCCGAGCGGGAGATTTTTGGCTCGCTCTTGAGTTGGAGTGGCTCGTTCGCCATCCTCGCGGCCATCGGCTTTGCCACGGGCCGGCTGGCGGAGTTTCCCCGTTCGCTCCTTGCCCTGTGGCTGGTCTGTACGCCGCTGCTGGCAGTAGCTTCGCACACCGTTCTGCGTCAAGTCTGCCGGGCACTTTGGACTCGCGGCATCAACACCCAGTCCTTCGCCGTTGTCGGCGTGAATGAGCTGGGCTTTCAACTCGCCCGCAATATCGAGCAGTCACCGGAGCTCGGCCTGAAGCTCGCCGGCTTCTACGACGACCGCCCCGAGGACCGCAATCCCAATTTGCCGCCGGGACTGAAAACCCGCATCGGCGGCATCGAGGATCTGGTGGCCGACGCCAAAGCCGGCTTCGTCACCCGCATCTATATCACGTTCCCCATGCGGGCCGAAGATCGCATTCGCGGCGTGCTCGCCAAGCTGGCCGACAGCACCGCTTCGGTCTACATCGTTCCCGACTTCTTCGTCTTCCAACTGCTTCACTCGCGGTGGACGGACATCGGCGGCCTTCCCGCGGTTAGCGTGTTCGAGAACCCTCTCTACGGCGTCGACGGCGTCGTCAAGCGGCTCTTCGATGTCGTGGTCGGCGGCCTCATCCTGGCCTGCGCAGCCGTTCCCATGACGCTCATTGCCCTGGCCATCAAGCTCACCAGCCGCGGCCCGGTCTTCTTCCGCCAGCTCCGCTACGGGCTGGACGGCAAGGAAATCCAGGTCTGGAAGTTTCGCTCGATGCGGGTGCTGGAAAATGGGGCCAAAGTGATGCAGGCCACGCAAGGTGATCCGCGCATTACCCGCCTCGGCTCCCTCCTCCGCAAGACATCGCTCGACGAGCTGCCGCACCTGT
>SXGT01903100.1_pt1 | contig 22737 bp, 16 predicted proteins | sample 3176221 | NCBI WGS metagenome assembly SXGT01 (sample SAMN11356862, study PRJNA531348) | freshwater metagenome | isolation source: freshwater sample F1-120 | place: China: Fuxian Lake, Yuxi | collected 2017-12-25
ACGAAAAAAGGACGGCCCATTTTGGAGCCGTCCTTTTTCGTTTAGCAATCGAAGCGTCTGTCACGCCGCGTCGCGGTCGTACAGATCGTAGCTGCTGATGCGATTCGTCGGCTTGAAGGTCGTTTCTTCCGCCGATTCTTCGATGAGCAGGTAGCTCATGATGTAGGCGGCTTCTTCGGTGTCTTCGTAGCGGCCGCGGACAATTGTGATGGCGAGGAAGCCGAGGCTCTTGAAGAATAGTTGGGCCGAGAGGTTGGACTCGCGGACTTCGGTCACGATCTCGCGTCGGCGTTGCTGTGACAGCTTGTCAATCAGTCGCTGAATCATGCGCTGACCGATTTGTTGGCGTCGGTAGTTTGGGGAGACTGCGAAGTTCAGGATATGGAGGCGAGACTTGTGGAGTTCGTAGATCATGAAGCCGACGATCTTGCCGTCTTGCTCTGCGACCATTCCGATGCAGTTGCGTTGTCTCAGGCAGCAGAGGAAATCTTCCTCGGTCCACTGAAACTCGAAGCTGGCTTGCTCAATCGCCAGAACTTCTTCCATGTCGCGTCGGATGAGCCAGCGGATTTGCAGTTGGTCTGGCTGATGAATTTTTAGTGACACGACGGCCTCCTTGCCGAGTGCTGATGGGTGAGGAGCACGACTGTGCTCTTTATCTTGACAGCGGGTCAGTCTCTGTGCGTTCCAAACGACAACTGACGGGCTGTGTGAGTGACGAACAACCGATGAGGTGTTGCTCAAAGATGACCAAGTCAAAGTACCAGAAGGTTCAACACGTGCAAAGGTGAATGTCCTGCCTTTTTTCTTCGACGCGTTGGGGGTGCAATTTCAACCGATTTTTACAAATCACGCAACTCTGTCAAAGTTTAATTCAAGTCATTTTCGGGATCACAGGCCAGTTCGTTCGTCAAGATGCCCTTGCAAGTTCTCCGCTGAAAAACGACATTCAATGCTTGGTTATCACCTTAGGAGAATGGATTTGTCTGGAGAGTTCAGGCAAAAGAAAGATGGAGCGCATGTCGAACGATTTTGAATCCGAGCAAACACCAGAGATTAGTCAGAAAAACAAGAAGAAAAAGTCCTGGGGATTATGGTGGAAGCTCCCCCTGCTGCTGATCGTCGCGATCCCGGTGGCAGGTTACTTCCTGCCACAGATTCTCTCGCAGCCAGGAGTCCTCGCCGGACTGCTCAATACGGCTTACAAGGACAAACAGGCCCGCTTTGAAATTGATGGCGCGACGCTGGCGTGGAATCAGCCGATCGCCTTGTCTGGGTTGAAGATTCACGATGAGAACGGCGAAGTCCTCAATCTCGGCGGAGTCAATACAGCGGCATCCTTATGGGATCTGCTGCAGCAAAAGTCGCCCAACTATGAACTCGTGATCTCCAAGCCCCATCTGCATTTGATCATTGACGAAAACGGAACGAATGTTGAACGCCTGATCGAACGCCTCAGCAGCGATGACAGCGAAGCGGAAAGCGTTTACAACGTCCGCATCAGCGAGGGGACTGCTCTGGTTGAAGATAAAGTCAAAGGGGAGAAGATCGATGTCTCCCATATCGAAGCAGACGTGAAGTACAGCTCCGCCAACGAAGAGCTGATGACCAAGACACGATTTGATCTGGCTCACAATGGCCAGACGGGCAAGTTTGCTCTCGATCTGGAACCAGTGGAACGTGGGACGAAATTCGTTACTCAGACTGGCGATGTCCCTTTGACACTGCTGGCACCTGTGCTTGAATCGCAGGCTCCCGGGTTAAACCTGCGTGGCATTCTCAACGGAACGATCGAGGGCATCATCCCCTCGGAAGCGAATGAGCAAGGGGAATTGATCAAGATCGATCTGGCGATCGCTGGTCTTGATGTCTCGGGCGAGGAGTACCTGGGCAAATCGATTTTCTCGTCGCCTGATGTCAAGATCCGCGGTTCGATCAATCCACAGACGAACGCGGTTGATCTCGTCACACAGTTGGCTTCCTGGGCGATTGATGAACCAGTGGCTGCTGGCTCCGCTGAGCGACAGCGGATCTGGTCGAATTCCGCCAGTGAACTGCAATTTCGTGGACGGTACACTGCTGCCAGCGATGCTTTCGTGGCGGAGATCCTGCGGTTAACGAGTACGGAAGTGTCGATTGAAATTGCTGGTGATATCAAAGAGCTTTCGACGCGGCAGGTCTACGACATCACAGGGCGGACAGCTATTGATCAGCGACTTTTAGATAACGCCGTCAAAGCCAAACTGACGTCGATGAATGTGCGAGTTGACAGTCTGAAGACAGGAGACTTTCGGCTGCAGGGGCCGCTGTGGCAAATCACTCCATCGCAAGTGGCAGGTGAGCCTGACCAACGCACGTTCAATCCCGAGTTCAGTGCTGCGACCAGAATCAGCTGGCAGAACATCGGGTATGAGACTTTTGATCTCGGTGCAGGGACAATGGACGTCGGGATGAAGAATAACATCGTCTCGTTGAGGCCGACGCCTCTCAACCTGCTCGGTGGGCGAGTCGACCTGACATCTGCGTTTGATATCACAGACACCAACGATCCTATTGTCATGGTGCCCGCCGGCGTGAAGATCGACCGTGCGGGGATCAATACGGAGCTCTCGCGACGCTGGCTGCTATATGTCTCGCCACTGTTCGCGGAAGCAACGGCAATCGAAGGAACATTCACTCTTGAACTGCCTCAGATCAAAGCCAAGGTCAGCCAACTGGCGATGCAGCGTTCCGAACTTGCCCTCACGTTTCATCAGGCGAGACTGGGACCTGGACCGCTGATGCAGCAGGTCGCAGGCATGATCTCGCAGATGCAGTCGACGATTGGTCGCGAGCCGGGCAGGGGGCTCGGAGGGATCGTCGGCGGTGTTCTACAACCAGACGTGCAATGGATCGGCATTCCCGAGCAGCGCGTCACGCTGGTTGTTGACCAGGGTAAAGTCTCGCATCGAGATCTGGCCTATCAGGTTGGCGATGTGCGACTCGTCTCGACGGGCTCGATCGGTGCGATTGATAAACGCCTCGACCTGAATTTCGCGATGAGCATTCCGGACAAATGGGTCCAGAATCGTCCACTGCTGGCAGGCATGGCCGGGCAGTCAGTCAATATCGCCGTCGGCGGAACACTTTCACAGCCGCAAGTCGACCTGCGAAACATGGCCGACTTTGGTAAGCAGATCGGTGCGGGCGCGATCGGCGGCCTCATCGACAACCTGATCGAGCGGCGACGAAACCGATAGCACAGTTCGCCTAGCGTCTCGGCGTGAAAAGACGCAGAGCCGACGTCGCAGGAGAATGCGGCCTGAGTGGGATTGTTTCGCGAAAAGGGACTGCCAGATCGATCTCATCGATCGATGGGATTGTTTCGTGGTGTCCCAGAGGCTTCCCCCATAACGCATTCCAGCGCGATCCCAGGCCCGTCTTCGAAAAGAGAACAGACTGCTGGTAGGTCGTGGGGACAGTCAATCGACTGGCCCATGGCAAGAGGCTGGCATTGTCGGAGGACGAATAGCTGGATAGACGATAGTTCTGGTGGCCGTGACTCAGGCCGTCTTTCATCAGTTCGCCGATCAGCAGATCGACGCCTGTCTCCGTGGTCGACAGAAACAATCCGCCCTCCATCCCGAACTCGGTCGCGTGCGCGATCAGGAGGGATATGAGTTTGCCGGACTGACAAACGATGGTTGCATCCAGAAGGTTCTGCGAATCCAGCATCTCGATCAGGGAAATAAGACGGCTTCTCCGTGCCTCCGACCAGTCATCAGGATAAGCGGAGTTCAAGCGTCGGATCAGTTTCGATGTCAGATTGGTCGCCTCGCCACTGCGATAGCGATGAAGCGTGATCGCTAGCAACTCTTTTTCAAACCGGAATTGATGCTTCGTCAGTTCTTTGCAAAGCCGGCTCTCGGCGTTCTCAACAGTCGTTAAATCAATGATGTGCTGAGTCCAGCTTTTTCGCGTGACAGGTCTTTGGCCAACGATCCGAAAGCTGGTCTCAGCTCGGCCCTGGTCAAGACCTGGCCGGTCGATCGGGCCGACTTCGTAGAGATCGAAGTCGCACAGGGAGTTGACGAACTTTGCAGTCCCTGTAAAAACAGCCGCGAGATTCGGCCCCACTGGCAGCATAGGAGACGGCCAGAGAGTTGGCACCATCCGCAGTATGATATTCTTGCCAGACTTTTGCTCGACCAGCGGCATGATCCCGACAGGACGACCTGCCAGATAGATCGCCAGGGCTCGTGGCTGAAGTACGTTTTCGTAACGAGTCAGAACGGCCTGATACCACTCGAAACTTCGAAACAGCGACGCTCCGTCCGGTGCCCTGTCACACAGCCCCCGCCATTCGTCCTGGAACTCATCAAGTTCGGACAGCGATGTGATCTGGTTGTATTGAAACATGATGGCACCCGAGGGTAAGAATGCGTTCGCACTGTAACGGCGTTATTCAGCAGTCTCAACGAGGCAATTCGCGTTCCGTGACAGATCTTCGTATTTTGACGGCAAAACGTCGCGAAAAGGCAACATGGGCAATTCGCGTTGATGTAGTTTCGCCACACGATCGTTAGAATGACAGTGCTCGAGTTCTTGCAGGGAGAGGTCCTGTTTGCGATGTCGTTTCAAATCACTTTGTCAGACAAATTGACGTCGGATGTCGACCTGTCCTCGCTGCCGTGGAACAGGGTTTGGGATCTGTCAGCGGGCGAACTGGAGGAGGTTCCGATCCGTATCGGGAAGTCCTCGCAACGACTTTCGAACGTCTGCCAGATCGAGCAAATTGTCGATAGCCTGTCACGTCTGACAATCAATAATTGCACCTCCAGCGTTCACGGAATCGCCGTCGGTTTGAAGGCGGGAGAAGTGATCGTCAACGGTGATGCTGGGCATCGTCTCGCAGTGGATATGACTGGCGGTTTCTTGAAGATCATCGGGAGCGTCGGCAACGACCTTGGCGGCGCATCGCCGGGGAACAACTCAGGCATGCGTGGCGGCGAAATTCACGTCAGCGGCAATGCAGGTCACAGCGTCGGGGCGAGACTGCGTCGTGGCGTCATCGCGATCGCTGGAAACGTCGGCAATGACTGCGGAGTCGATGCGATCGCAGGAACGATCATCGTCCTCGGCGATGTGGGCACGCGAGCCGGGATGGGAATGAAAAGAGCTTCGTTGATCGTCGGCAATGCTGGGGAGATCGATGCGGTCCGCTATGACGCGGCGATGAAAGCGATGCCCACATGGCTGCGGGTTTACTTTCGATCGCTAGCCTCGAAAGGATTTGTCATTCCGGCCAGTTGGATGAATGGTCCCTATCAACGCTTCACCGGCGATCTAACCGGACTCAGTAAAGCCGAAATCTGGTCGCTTTGCGATTGATGTAGGGTCCGCTGTGCGGACCATCAAAGGCGGCCTTATATCAGCTCGGCGAACAATCTGATACTAACGCGTTTCACGGTCCGCACAGCGGACCCTACGAGTGCAAGATCGTCGCCAGATGATCCGTCAGCCGTTGCAGCATGTCAGACGTCGTATAAGCATGTGGGCTGAAGCGAACCTTTCCGCCGCGGACGCTGCAGAGAACCTTCTTCTCAAACAGCTTGTTGCGAATGTCCATCGGATCATGTCCTGCGAACTCAAATGGAATAATGCCCGACCAGTGGTCATCACTTCGGTTGGCAGTCGTTCGTCCGCCAAGAGACTCCATGCGGCTGACCAGTTCATTGGTCACTTCATGCAGGGATTCTGAGATTGCGTTGATGCCAAACTTTTCGAACAGGTCGAGCGAGGCTTTCAAACCCTGGAAACCCGGCATGGCGTAGGTCCCCCCTTCGTAGCGCTGTGCCGTCTTCTTGACGTTCAGTTCCGGGGTGTCGAAGTTGTAGGACGACTCGACACTGTTCCAGCCGATGCTCACGGGTTCGAGCAGGTTGAGATGCTCGGCCTTGATATAGAACACACCGGCTCCTTCTGGCCCGAGCAGCCATTTGTGGCCATCTGCGGCGAGGAAGTCGATCCCGGAGGCTTTGGCATCGAGCGGAAACATTCCCAGCCCCTGGATGGCATCGAGAAATGCCAGCGCTCCATGCTGGTGGGCGATCTCCGCCAGCTGTGACGGATCGATGCGGTAGCCACTGTTGAACGAGACCCAACTGGCAGCAACGATTCGTGTTTTCGAATCGCAGGCTTCATTGAGTCGGCCAAGATTGACCTGCCCATCGTCGACTGGGACGATGCGAACTTCGACGCCTCGTCGCTTCAGATTCATCCAGGGAAACAGATTGGATGGGAATTCGTTCGCCGGAACGACGACGTTGTCACCCTCGCGAAACGGAAAGCCTTCTGCGACGAAGTTGATCCCTTCGGTCGTGCTGCGAACCAGGGCAATTTCGTCCGTGCTGGCGTTGATCAATCGGGCAGCTGTTCCGCGCAGGTCTTCGAGCTTGGCCCGCCATGCAGGCCAGTTGGCACAACCAAACTGCTCGACGCTGCGCACCCAGTCGATGATGGCCGCGGCTGTCGCTGGAGGGAGGGGCGCGACAGCGGCATGGTCAAGGTAAACCCATGATGGATCGACGGACATTTCACTGGCGAACAGGTGGCGAACAGAATTCATCGGGAGACCTTAAATTTTCACAAACAACTCAATGGCTCAAGTCTAACACCTCGACACACGCTACCCAAGCTGGTTCGCAAATCACACTTTTTATCTGATGCCCTATCCTCTACCATCCCTGAAACTCTGCACGTAAATGCGTCCTTTGCCTTTCAGCTCTCTGGATTTCTCATGCCCACTCGCGATGACCTCGCTTCGGAATACCTCGATACGCTGCTTTATCCTCCCTACCCAGTGCAGGAGGAGGCGTTGCTGGCGTGGTTCACGTCGAAGGAAGGAGTCATGGTCAGTGCGCCCACGGGAACCGGGAAGACTCTCATTGCCGAAGCGGTTCTCTTCGAAGCCCTGAAGTCCGGGACGACTGCCTATTACACGACCCCATTGATCGCGCTGACGGAGCAGAAGTTTGATGAGATCAAAGCTTCCGTCGTCCGCTGGGGTTACTCGGAGGACGATGTCGGGCTGGTGACCGGGAACCGGAAGGTCAATCCGCAGGCGAAGATCCTCGTCGTGGTTGCAGAGATCCTGCTCAACCGACTGCTGCATGGCGATGAGTTTGATTTCGATCACGTCAGCGGAGTGGTCATGGACGAATTTCACAGCTTCTCCGACCCGAGTCGGGGTGTCGTCTGGGAACTCTCGCTGGCACTGCTGCCATCTCGCGTTCGCCTGATGCTGCTTTCGGCGACCGTCGGGAATGCGCTCGAATTCCTGGGCTGGTTACGCGTCAAGCATGGTCGTCATCTGGAACTCGTTCAGGGAACCGAACGCAAGGTACCGTTGAACTTCAAATGGATTCCTGATCAGTTTCTCGATGAGCAACTCGAAATCATGGCTGATGGTGACGATGACTTCGCACATACGCCCGCACTGGTCTTCTGTTTCTCAAGAGCGGAGTGTTGGTCGATTGCAGACCAATTGCGAGGCAAGACGCTCGTCAGTGAAGCCCGTCGAAAGATTCTGCAGGCAAAAGTGAACGACGTCGATTTCTCGACCGGCGCCGGTCCCAAGCTCAAGCAGATTCTCATGCGCGGCATTGGCGTCCACCATGCGGGGATCATGCCGAAGTATCGACGAATCGTGGAAGAACTCTTTCAGCAGAAGCTGCTGGCGGTTCTCGTCTGTACGGAAACACTCGCGGCGGGGATGAATCTGCCGGCGCGAAGCGTCGTCATGACGACGATCGTGAAAGGGCCGAAGGACCGCAAGAAGTTGATCGAGCCAAGCACGGCTCACCAGATCTTCGGGAGAGCAGGGCGTCCGCAATACGACACCCAAGGCTACGTCTATGCACTGGCACACGAAGACGACGTCAAGCTGCATCGCTGGAAACAAAAGTACGATCAAATCCCCGAGGACACGAAGGATCCCAATCTCATCAAAGCCAAGAAGGCGATGAAGAAGAAGATGCCGACGAAGAATGCCAATGAGACGTACTGGACCGAGGCTCAACTGACGCAGCTGCGCGAAGCAGCGCCGTCGAAGCTCGTCAGTCGCGGCGTTCTGCCATGGAGACTGCTGGCCTACCTGTTGAGTTACTCGCATGAAGTCGAACAGCTACGTGGATTCGTACGCAAACGTCTACTCGATCCGAAAGCAATGGAACGGGAAGAAAAGCAGTTGGTCACCATGCTGACGGTGCTTCATCGCGAAGGTTATATCACCCTGACCCCTCCGCCGCCGGAAGAAAAGAAACCCGATAAGAAAGTGTCTGATCCCGCCGAAGCACCGTCTCCAGTCGAACCTGAACCAGTCCCAACGAAGGCAGGGCTGTTCGGCCAACTTCTCACCGAAGCCCGACAGACGGCAGGGATTGTTTCCAGTCAGGTGGACTCAAAGAAAGCCAAATCCACGGAGACGCCAACGGACACCTATTTCCCGACGTTGGCTGAACCGACGGAGAAGATGCAGGAGATCTTTGCCTTTAGAAGCATCGATCCGATCTACGGAAACTTCCTGCTCAAACAGTTTGATATCGCGAACGAAGAGGAACGTCTTCAGGCGATGGAGAGCCTGCTCGAGCTGTCTGTCTCGGTTGCCAAACTCGTCCGTGTGCCTCGACCAGACCGGCTGCCAATCGGTCCTTTGGCTCAGACACGTCTCGATGAAGAACTTCTTTCCCGCGGGCTGGTGACCGCCGAGCAGTTGCGTCGACAGTATCCCAGCGATGAACCCGAAGATTTTAGAAGCGGTCCATTAACCTTCGAAGATTTCGCGCCGCCGCTGGCAGATAAGCTCAAACTCTTGTTCCATTCGGAGTATCCACGCATTGGCGATCTGGCGATTATGCCTTGCTGGTGCATCGGCGAATTACTCAAATACAACGGCGAGTTTGATAAATACATCCGCGCCAATGACCTCGTCAAAGAGGAGGGCTCGGTTTTCCGACATGCCTTACGAATGATCCTGCTCTGCGGCGAGTTTCAGGAAGTCACGCCATCTGGCTGGGACACCGTCGAATGGCGAAACTGGCTATCATCGATCGTGGACAATCTGACGAAGGCCTGTCACTCAGTCGATCCACAAAGCACGGATAAATGGCTGGCGGAGACAAAGGAAGAGTTCACGGTGTAACGGGGCTCGGCATGCCCTGCAAGCTGTGCACGATGAGCAAATCAATGTCGGTTCATTTCATTCAGAGTCAAACGACTTCGCGTTCTCGTACTGTCCTTCGTTTTTAACCAGGATTTGTTGAACGATATCGCGCCATAATTCGTAGCCCTGACGGTTCATGTGAAGGCGGTCCATGCAGAGGAGTTCGGGACGTGGCAGGCCTTCCGGAGTCAGCATGGGGGTCGCGATGTCGATGTAGGTCAGCTTGTCGTTTTTGTTGCATTCCGCAGCGAAGAGTTCGTTGGTTTTCTGAATCTGTGGCCACAATCGCCAGCGGAGAATGCTCGGCTTGATGGCGATGATGTAGATGCGGGTATCCGGCAAGGTCGAATGAACTTTGGTCACGAACTTTCGGAAAGTATCGATGACTTCTTCCGGTGAAACGCCAGCACCGATGTCATTGTCACCTTCGTAGAGAAGGATCGCACGAGGCTTATAAGGGAGAACGGCCCGGTCTGCGAAATGGAGGGCATCGTTCATGTTGCTACCGCCGAAGCCTCTGGGGATGACTGTCAGTGGGGCGAGGTCTTCCGCGAGGTCTTTGTGCCAGTAACGGATGCTGGAACTGCCGTAGCAGAGGACTGCACCGGTCGGTGGTGGAGAGGTCTTATCACTCTCCTCGAACTCGGCGATCTGCATCTCGAACCTGTCAGGGTTCGGGTAAACGCCTGGAAGTTTCTCCTGAGCCGAGATGTTGCCAATGAACAAAGCCGAGACAATGGCAAGACAGAGTGTGCGAGCAATGAACACGTCACTTCCCTCCTGGATGGGTCGAATTAAGGGATCAGATAAAAGGCAGTGGTGAAGACCATCGCGATGACCGCGGCACTGGCAAGGATTCTGATCGCTGTCAGGCGGTCACGCTGTCGAAACTCAGCCTGCTCAATGGTGTCTGTCTTGCCGAGCGAAGATTGGACATTGAAGACGCCTTGAAATCCGTAGTGGACGCAAAAGCTGAACGCGGACTGCAGGAACAGGACGGCAGTGACGAACGACGGGAGAAACACGATGAGGCGAAATTCACGACTGGGAAGCAGGTAAAGGTAAGCCGATAGCCCTATCGTCACTAGCAGACAGACCCATGCCATAGTCTGACGCATGCGGATTTCGCTGGGACCGATGTTGCAGGTGCCGGGGATGTACTCGGGCATGGACGTCTTTGAAAACGTAAGGGCTAAAAACTATTGACGCATGATCCAACCGCCGCCGATGACTTTGTCTTCGTTGTAGAGGACAAGCGCCTGGCCAGGAGTGACGCCGTATTGAGGTTCGTCGAATTCAACAGACAGGTTGCCATCATCAACACTGACCGAACAGGCGGCAGCCTGATGCTGATAACGGATCTGAGCCGTGCAGCGGAAGGAGTTTGCTTCCGGTGTGATCAGCCAGTTGACGCGGTCAGCACGCAGGGTCTTCTGGCCCAGTTCTTCGTAGCTGCCAATGACGACTCGTTTCGTTTCCGGCTCGATCCGCAACACAAACCGCGGACCGCCGAAAGCTCCCAGACCTTTCCGCTGACCGATGGTGTAGTTCTGAAATCCGGTGTGCTGACCGACGACGTTGCCAGCCGTATCGACCAGTTCCCCCGCCGTTTCCTGCGGGCCGCGATACTTTTCGATGAAGCCGATATAGTTGTTGTCGGGAATGAAGCAGATCTCCTGTGAGTCTTTTTTCTCCGCGGTCGCGATGCCAGCCTTTCGTGCCAGTTCGCGGATCTCTTCCTTCGTCTTATCGCCGACGGGGAAAAGGATGTTCGGGAGGATCTCGGGTGAGATGCCAAACAGGACGTACGACTGGTCTTTCTTATTGTCCAGCCCTCGGACAAGACGCGTCTGACCAGTCGCTGCATCTTTGAGAACTTGGGCATAGTGGCCGGTCGCGATCTTGGTCGCGCCGATCTGCTGGGCGAACGTCCAAAGCTTGCCGAACTTCAGCCAGTTGTTGCACTGCACGCAGGGATTGGGAGTGCGTCCTGCCAGATACTCTTCTGCAAAGTAATCCTTGATGCGGGTGAAGGCATCTTTGAAGTTGAGCGCGTGGAACGGGATATCCAACCCATCGGCGACGCGGCGAGCATCGGCGGCATCCGAGGCCGAGCAGCAGCCCTGTTTGTGACTTTTCAGATTGACCACCGGCAGGTCGAGCGACTTTCCTCCGAGCGTGACAGCGCAGGCGAGTTCCTCGGTCGCGCCGGAACGCATGAAAAGACCGATGACTTCGTAACCCTGCTGTTGCAGCAGGTAAGCGGCAGCCGAACTATCGACCCCACCACTCATCGCGAGAACCACTCGCTCGGACATGGACAGACTTTCGTGGAGACAGGAAATACTCATCCATGATAGGCGTCTTCCAGCAGAACGGCAACCTGCACTCAAAGCCTTTCGCGAGAATGATATGGGGCAATCTCCGACTCTTTGCGGATTATTCGATTCTTCGGTCTTGATGCTCACCTGTATGGTCTGTAGCATTCGCCACAAAGAGGGTTATTGACGGAATCTCCCGGGTCAAACGGGTCATGGTGCTTTTTGTTTGCGACGCTGTTAACACTCTGGTGCTTTTGCAATTCGCCGACTGTGAATTCAGTCGAGCGAGTTTGGGTCTGCGCTGAGCAGTCCGTCGTGAAAACGCTTGCTGTCAAAAGTTGTAAGAAAAAAGTTCGCACGCACCTAACTGACTGTTCTGACAATCCGATCTTGCTGTTACCGACGTTAGGGCTTAAAGCCCGCCTGCCGCGGTTGTCGCAGGTGCGCCTTCCGTCATTGATGGCGACCCGCCATTATGAGTCTTCATCAGGTCAATCGCTGCTGCTCGTTAAGAGCCGTTTTCGGGCGAGTGGCTGGATCGCGTCATTCCAGGTTCTCTTTTGTACTTGGCTAACATAGAGCATCGCTACGCGCATTAATAATCGACGCAAGTGCTGCGCCTCATCGCGACTTTCTGTTCATTGCCTGAAATGAACGGGAAATAGCCCCTCGTCCTTCGGCTCCAGCTGTCACGTCCATTCTTGGCGGCATTCCGATTCTTGTCGGCTGGCTTTCATAAACACGTTCACTTCTCGTCTGAAAATAAAAACATGCACGACCTCCCATTGATTTCCACTATCGCAGCAGGATTCGCAGCCGCGTGGGTTCTTGGACTACTTGCCCAATGGCTACGTCTGTCCCCGATCGTTGGTTACCTGCTTGCAGGAATTATGATAGGCCCTTACACCCCAGGCTTTCGTGGTGACGTCCACCTGGCACATCAGCTCTCGGAGATCGGAGTCATCTTGCTGATGTTTGGGGTGGGTTTACACTTTCACCTGAAGGACCTGATGGCAGTCAAGGGGGTCGCGATCCCTGGAGCGATCGGTCAAAGTCTCGCAGCGACACTTGTCAGCATGGCGGTCTTCCTGCTGTTTGATATCGATATGAAAGCAGGCAGCGTGATTGGGATGGCGATGGCGGTCGCGAGTACCGTCGTTTTGATGCGGGTACTGATGGACGCGGATGTCTTAAGTTCTCCAGCTGGACACGTTGCCGTCGGCTGGCTGCTGGTCGAAGATGTTTTGACGGTCATTGTCTTAGTGATGATTCCCGTTCTGGGATCAAATGGGGCAGATGCCGCCGCGTCGACCGGGTTTTGGTCGAGTCCAGTTGCACTCATCGGAATTGCAATCTTAAAACTGGCTGTGATGGTGGTCCTGCTGATGGTGGGGGGCTCGCGGGTTATTCCCTGGGTGTTAACCCAAGTTGCGAGACTGCGTTCACGCGAATTGTTTACGCTGACCGTGCTTGTTTTCTCGATCGCGATCGCAGCAGGTGCGTACGCCATGTTTGGCGCATCTATGGCACTCGGGGCATTTCTGGCCGGCATGGTTGTCGCGCAGTCTCCTGTCAGCCATCAGGCGGCTGCCGATGCGCTGCCGCTACGCGATGCATTTGCAGTCTTGTTTTTTGTCGCGGTCGGGATGCTGTTTGACCCGATGTTTTTGATCGAAGAGCCACTGATGATGCTGGCTGGCCTGGGGATCATTTTGCTCGTCAAACCGCTTGTGGCGCTTGTCATCGTGATTACGCTGGGACATTCCGTTCGCACCGCTCTGACAGTCGCGATTGGACTGGCTCAAATCGGGGAGTTCTCTTTCATTCTTTCCGACGCTGCTCATAAAGTTGGAATCATGCCCGACGAAGGTCGCAGCCTGCTGGTGGGAGGAGCGATTCTGTCGATCACGATCAATCCCATCCTCTTCCGCTCGATCGGCAGTATTGAACGCTGGTTAATGAAACATCCTCGACTCTGGAAACTCATGAGCGACAGATCGGAAAGCAAGCTTCAGGCACAGAACGCCACCATCGTCGATCAGACACTGGGCAGTGAGCCAGAAAAACGACTCGCGATTGTTGTCGGCTTTGGTCCTGTCGGTCAGACCGTGGATCGCATGCTACGAAATGCCGGCCTGACGACGATCGTTATCGACATGAACATGGATACGGTCGCAGATCTGCGTCGTCGAGGGCAGGCAGCGATTTTCGGCGATGCCTCTCGTGATGCGATCCTCGAAAGCGCCGGCATCGAACGGGCAACGCACTTCGTCGTCACATTGCCACACGCTGCTGATCGGGTCGCAATCGTCGCAACTGCACGGAACGCCAATGCGAAAGTGAAAATCCTGGTGCGGGCGCATTATCTACGCGAGCGTGAAGAGCTCGAACAAGTCGGGGCATCCGCTGCCATCTTCGAAGAAGCAGAAGCCGCAGTCGCTTTGGCCCGCTTGGTACTCGTCGATGCAGGGGCCGGGCGTGAGTCGATAGAACATGCCGTTCGTGACATCCGCATGCGATTGATTCTCGACAACGTCTCGAAACTGCGCTCTCAATCGATCCGCAGCATCATGATTCCCTGGACGCGGGTGCGTCGCCTCTCGAAATCATCAAGCCTCGATGTCGTACGACGCCAGGTAAATGAGCAACACTTTTCCCGTTGGCCAGTCGTCGATCATCAGGATGGCAAACCAGTCGGGTATCTCCTCGCCAAAGACTTGATCGGCTTGAGTGCCAATGTCGAAGACTGGTCGCGACTAATTCGTCCGCTGGGTGAGGTACATCCGGATGACAATATCGAGTCAATGCTGCTGTACTTTCAGCAGGAAGAAACGACGCTGTGTGTCGTTGCAGACCAGGGACGACCAGCAGGGATCGTCACGTTCGAAGACGTCATCGAGCAAATGATCGGACGCATGGAGGACGAGTATCCTCGACATCCCAAAGTCGAATTTAACGAACTTCTCTGGACCGATGATTCTCTGTTGAACCTGCAGAGCACGACCGCCGAAGATGCTATTCGAGAAATCGCCTCGATGATTCCACCGGCGCTGCTGCCAGCTGGTATCGACATCGCAGAATTGGCGATCACGCGCGAGCGAGAGCTGTCGACAGCGATCGGAATGGGAGTCGCGATTCCTCACGCCCGCTGTGCCAGCCTGGCTCGCCCCCTGATTGCCTTCGCCCGGTCGAAGGAAGGGGTCAGGTTTGATGTCGATTCGACTGAGCCCGTGAACCTGATCTTCCTGTTGATCACACCGCAGGAACAGCCACAGCTTCAGCTCTATCTGCTGGGGCAGGTCGCATCGATTGCCGGTAAAGTCGAAAAGCTGGCTCAGTTGCGTCAGGCGACCTCGGCAGCGGAAGTCATGCAGTTGTTTCCGGCGGGAAGCCTCACGGTTTCTTCACTGAACTCGTGAGTCGAGGCCTATTCTTCAGCAACCTGAGAAGGAATGTCAGCCGCAACAATCCTCAAATCCAGCATCTTCTGGACAAGTTCCTTGGCCAGTGGTCCCGCGATCGACGAACCCGAACCCGCATGTTCGAGGACGACTGTGAAGGCGTATTGCGGATTGTCGGCAGGAACATAACCCGTGAACCAGGCATGGTCACCTTTGGCACCTGTTTCTGCGGTTCCCGTCTTGCCTGCGATCTTGATATCAGGGTGACGAACCGTCTTATAGCCAGTTCCGTGAGGATCCTCGACGACCGAAGCCAGGCCGTGACGAATGATATTCAGCGTCCGAGGTGGAATCCCCAGCGACTGTGACTGAATCGATTCCGGATCACGCACGACATGCGGATGGACAAGATTGCCCCCATTCGCAATCGCAGCGACAAGACGCGTCATCTGCAGCGGCGTTACCTGAAGAGTCGACTGTCCAATCGCAAGTCCCAGAGATTCGCCCGGAAACCACATCTGGTTTTGTTGTCGATAGCGCGATGGAGAAGGGACGTAGCCCGCTTTTTCACCCGCGAGATCCAGCCCGGTCGGACGGCCAAGTCCAAGCAGCTCCGCTGCATTAACGATCGGATCAGGCCCAAGTTGTCTGGCTGCTGTGAAAAAGTAGACGTTGCAAGAACGTGCCAGTGCAGAGTCGAGATTGGTCGGACCGTGGCCGACGTTGTAATGCTTGTAGATAAAGCAGCGGAATTTATTGGGGTTATCGAGGTATCCCTGGCATTCCATTTCTCGCATCGGATCCCAGCGTCCGGAATTGACCAGACCCAGCGAAGTCACGATCTTAAACGTCGAGCCCGGAGTCAATTGTGCCTGAAACGGACGACACAGTAGCGGCGACCGCTGATCGTTCTTCAGCAGTTCCCAGTATTCTGAGTCACCGTCTGCAAGCAAGGAGAGATTGGGACGAGGAGCAGAGGCCGCCGCGAGGATTTCCCCCGTGTGGACGTTCATGACGGTGATACTCGCACCCGTCGGCTCTGGCTTTTCCGGATCAGGCACCGCAAACATCATTTGGTCGACAGGAGTCACGATTTGATCCAGGGCCTGCTCTAAGGCCTGCTGAAGCTGCGAGTTCAAGGTCATCGTCACGTCCTGACCTGAGATCGCCTCTTTAAGAATCTTCGACTCGCCTGTCTTGAGATCAATCTGTCGTTCGCCGGATTGACCTGCAAGTTGCCTCGCGCGTGACTGCTCAACGCCGCGATTTCGTGTTGCAGTGATCACTCCCCAATCATCAATCGATTTCCTCTGATAGCCAATCAGGTGTGCAGCTTCTGCACCGAGCGGATAGATACGACGAGTCGAGACATCGACACTCACACCAGGGAACCGATGAGGATACGCCTCGATCTGCAGAACCGCTTCACGCGAGATATTCGGCAGCAGCAAATGCGAAGACAGCTCTTCCTTGAGAACGAGATCTTCATCACTGTCACTTCGCTTGGGCGCTCGGGTCAATTCGCTTTTGACGGTATGCACCAGCGTTTCAATTTGAGATTGAAGCTGATCAGTCATCGACGCGGAAGCCAGTTCTACGTCCGCAGGTGCAGGTGTTTCAGGGGCAGGTTTGTCTTCGCGTTCGGTTCGCTTTTTGCGGACATTGTCTTTGAGCGTCTCAACGCGCGTCTGGATTCGCACTCGCTTGGCGAGCAGGTCTTCATGTCGAAGTCCAGACAACAAAGCCAGATCGCGCCAAAGCTGATCGCGACGAGCCAGGATGTCTTCGGTTGTTCGTTCAACAAGCTTAGGATCTTTTCGTTCTTCAGCAGTGAGGATCGCGCGAATCTGTTTCTTCATCCAGCGCGGGTCGGGCGGGTCCTGTAACCAGCGGTAGGAAATGTTCAAACGAAACGTCTGATGGTCGTAAGCAAGGACTTGCCCATCGGATGACAGGATCCGTCCATCAATCGCAGAAACCGGTTCGACGGCGTACGGTTGATAATCCGAATGATCAACAAACGCGTCTTCCAGCTCGGTCTGCAGATAAGCTAGGCGTGTCGAGATCACCATGAGTGCCGCACAGACTCCCAGCCACAAAATGACCAGGCGCAACGACGACCAGCGTTTACTCGTTACGGTATGCGGATTAAGAAGATAGTCTGCCACGCCAGAGACTTTACGTCAGGTTACGAAATAGCAGACGAGTTGTAACCGGAAGCAGCGAAATGACTCAAGACCAGCGTCTAATAAGCATCATTCTCATGCGACTTCCACCTCACGCGGTCCTGTCAACATCGCTCGACACCCAAGAAAAATGATCGAAAGGACAGCCACAAAAGCACACGAGCGCAGGGCAACCATCACTGATCCCAGGACCGGCGGTAACGCAAGCGCTGGCACCGATGCCGCTTCAGCCGCTGGCAAAGGGGAAAGTAATTCGATGATCACCAGCAGTGTATAGTCGTAAATCAGAACCACCGGAAAGCAGCTGAGCAGAAAAATAATCGGTGTTCGCACATAACGCTGAATCGACGATTGTGTCAGTAGCAAAGCCAGAAATGTCGTCAGCATCAATGCGCTACCGGGTGGCGCGGAATATCGCATCTCGATCCATAGCGCGATAAACGCTGAAAGAATACCCGCCGCGAGAGGTCCGACCCAGCTGAAGGCAAGAAGAATCAACACAGGACTCAGCGAGGCCTTCCAAGCTGAGCCTTCAGGTGGGACTGTCGACATTTCGGACAGCAGCGCTCCTTCCGCGGAAAGCGTCGCATAGGTCAGCAGGATCAGAATCAAGATTCGCATCAATCAGGGGATTCTCGTTTGTGAATGCTGCACGACAAGCACTTCCTTCGGAACGATCCCAAGAGAAGCAGGAGTGACAGTGATTTCCCAGTCCACCTGACCGGGAAGGATTTCGGCTTTGGTGATCTTGCCAATATAGTTTGTCTGGGCAGGCGTCTGAGCCTCAGTCACAACAAGATCCCCTACCGAGACTGGCGTCGAGGCCGAGATATATTGGAGACGACAACTCGGACCACCTGTCCCCGACAGGCTACCGACATCAGACGTCGTCGCCTGTCCGTTGGGCCGGACAATGCGAGCAATCGTCCGGAAAGTCGAGCTCGTCACCGGCTGCATGACGGAGGTCGTCTGCCCGACGGACTTCACTCGCCCGAGCAAAACGTGCCCCTTGCGAATCAGTTCGTCGCCAAGAAGTTGATGGTCCTTGCCGAGGTCAAGCGTCCAGTCATGTTCCCAGATCACGAGCTGATCCGCTTCAATCTTCTGTGACGAGCCCGATCCCAGAATGTATTTCAACGACTGAGCAAGCACCCCTTCGCGCCCGAGCACTCTCGCCTGCAGCAGCTTCGATTGTTCGAGAGGGGCCGTCGCCTGGATTTGCTGATAATACTGCAGCTGCGACTGCACCTGATTCAGTTCCGCGCGAAGGTCCGCATTCGCCGAAAGCGAATCGACATAGCTCGCCAGAACCGCCGAGTCTGATAACGCAGCCTGTGAGGCCTGTTCGCTGGCAATCAACGAGGTGAATCGGGACGTCGAATAGTCAACCGTTGCTTTAAGTACCTTCTCGCCCGGCGCGACCACATCTCGCTGCACACTCCGCATCGCTTCAATGTGGCGATCAGGAACCAGCATCAACAGATTACCAACGACGAGGGGAAGCAGGCAGCCCAGCCAGTAATAAGCCAGCTGACTTGATTCATCGATGTTCGGTCTGGCCATAAGGACTTATTCACCTGATTGAAGACCGATGTCCGCTGAGTTGGAGCATATTATGCATCGCGCAAGTCGGTCAGAAACTGCTGCTTCCATTCATCGAAATGGTCAAGACAGATCGACATCCCGCGCACCGTCGCCGATTCCGGTTCATCATCAATTCGAACGACAATCCCCAGTTGATCAGTCAGCAACTGATCGAGTCCACGAAGTCTCGCCGCGCAGCCGGTCAGGACTATTCCCGTCTCCGCAAGATCAGCGACCAACTCCGGCTGGCAGGCTTCGATTGTTTCACGAATTCCAGCAACAATGCGAGAAAGTGGCTCCGTGATCGCCTCGCGCAGGTCTTCACTGGTAATGAAAGCTCGTCTCGGAACGCCAGAGATGATATCGAGCCCACGCACCTCGCTGGAAAGCTCCTGGGACAATGGCACCGCAGAGCCGATATCCAGCTTCAGCTGTTCGGCAGTTGGCAGACCAATACGAAGGGCATAGTTCTTCTTGAGATAGTCCGCGATCGCGCGATCCAGATCATCTCCCGCGACAGGACAGGTTCGCGATGAAACTGCATCTCCCAGGCTGAAGATCGCGATTTCTGTCGTTCCGCTGCCAAGGTCGCAGATCATGCTTGCCACTGGTTCAGAAATCGGCAGTCCTGCACCAATCGCAGCGGCTTTGGCTTTCGAGATCAGATAACTGCGAGACGCGCCGCATCGCTCAATCGTATTGAACAAAGCGCGACGCTCAACAGCCGTCATTTCAATCGGAGCAGAAACGAGCACGCGAGGACGAATGAGGCTGCGTCGGGTTTGGCGTCGCAGCTTCTTCATGAACGCCAGCAGCATCGCTTCACACAGGCGGTAGTCTGTAATAACACCGCGAGAAAGTGGCTTCGCAGCGGACATTGACTGCGGCGTTTTTCCCAGCATCTGTCGGGCGAGCTTCCCGACCGCAGACCCGCCGACCAGACGTCGTTTCGAATCTTTTTCCAGCGCAACGACACTCGGCTCATTGAGCACGACACCCATCCCAGCCACAGCAATCACCGTGTTGGCGGTCCCAAGGTCAATGCCGAGGTCTTGTCGGAAGAAACGGCCGAGCCAGAGCATCCTTGCCCCTGTCCTGAGGACGAAATTGAATTGGAATGCGTCACAATCTCATGATGGCAGATCGCGACGTTCCAGAGAATATAGGAAGAACCCTCTCAAAGTGGCAAGAGGGGTTAGCAAATCAGGTCGCAGAAACCGACTCTGACTTCGGAGTCTGGCGTCGAGCCTTGTACTGCTCGTACAGGACAAGAAACGCGGGAACCATCAGTGGACGCACCACGAACGTATCGAGAAGAACCCCGAATCCCAAGGCGAATCCAAGCTGAATCATCCCCGCCAGCGAACTGGACGTCAACGAAAGGAACGTCCCCGCCATGATAATCCCGCAGCTGGAAATAATACTTCCGGTCCGGGTCAATGCTTCTGAGATCCCGCGAATCGGGCCAAACCGCTCCGTCTCTTCGTGGATACGGGTCATGAGCATGATGTTGTAATCTTCGCCGATCGCAATCAGAATCGTGAACAGGAACATCCGCACCTTCCAGTCGAGCCCGGAAAACCCTGTCGGATCAAGGGCCCAGAAGAGGGCGAACGTTACTCCGAGGGTAACCAGGTAACTGAAGAAGACGCTGATAATCAGAAACAGCGAAATAATCTGGTGACGCAATACCAGCAGCAGGATCACGTAGACACCGAGGATGACCAGGATATTGATCAGGATCTGATCGTGGTCAGTCGTCGATTTCAAGTCACGGATGCTCGCCGTCGCCCCAAGGATATAAAACTCGGTGTGTCCTTTGAGTTCGGGAGGCAGCACGTCAGGGAGTGCATGCTGCAACGCATTCAGTTCCGAAATGCTGTTTCGCGAGAAGGGATCATCTTTGAAGATGAAATCGAGACGAGTGACGTTTCCGGAGTACCCATCAGCCGCTGAAACGTAGTGAGAGTTGATTCTTGATCTTTGAATTCTCTTGGCTACTTCCGACTTAGGTTCCGTACTTGCTTTCTGATGCTCAACGCCCAGCCAATGTGATCGGGAACGAACATCCGCCAGATTCAATTCATCCATCCGTGGAATGAGGTTCGACATCATGGTGTTGACGAGAGCTTCGCCACGATCGTCGGTAAAAGTAACATCTTCCGGGCTTCCCTCTTCGACCCCTGCAGGGCGATCATATTTCATCAGAACTGTCGCAGGCCCAAGAATCCCTGCCGGGAAGTGTTTCCGCAGCTCATCAGTTCCAATCACGCTGACGTGATCATCAGACAGCTCGTCCAACAGACCATAGCTCAGATAGTCATAATAAATGACCGCGATGATCGCGAATGGCATCATCGCACCAATCGTGACCAGCATGATCTGCCCGGGATGTCTCACCAGGGTTCGGCCAATGTAATGCCAGACCTGATCCATTTTCTCACGGCTCAGCAGATCCCACAGCGGGTTCGAGGCCTTAAACCAGCCTGATTGAGTCGAGATTTTCTCTGTCTTGGAATTCGGCCAGAAGACCCAAGACCCACACAGTCGCAGGATCGCAGGCGTCAGCGTCAGCGACGCACACATGGCGCTGAACAGCCCCAGCGAAATACCAATCCCGGCCTGCTGAAACTTCACGAAGTCCGCAAAAATCATCATGCCGATCCCAACGATCGACGTGAACGCCGAGGCCGTCAGCGGAACAGCCACATTCTTGACCGAGGCAGCCATCGCATCTTCGTACGTCTGGCCTTCATCAATATGCTCCTGATAGCGGGCAATCAGGAACATGCAGTAATCTACACCGGCTCCATACGTCACCACCGTGATATAGATTTTCAGCCCGGAGAAAACTTCGACCCAACCCCACGAGGCCATGATGATCAATGCATCAATCGCGATCTGCCGTGAGATTGCCACTGTCACCAGAGGGATGATCGCTAAAAGCGGCGAGCGATAAATCAACAGCAGCAACACGACGACCATAATGACCGTGAGAAGTTCCGTGGAATCGGCACTGCTCTCAGCCGCGTTACTCATATCCCGCCCGACAAATGCAGACCCGCTCATGCTCAACTTCAGGTCATGCGGAATCTGTCTCCTGAATTCCTCGTCATGCAGGAGCAGGTTTTCGATCGCATCGAGAATCGGCTTATTTCGATCATCCATGAAGTCGTAAACAAGCTCGACCGTCACCATCGTCGCTTTTTTGTAATGGCTGACGAGCAACTCACCCAGGACTGGATCGCTGAAAGTATTCACCCGCGATGACGCGCTGACAGAACTTGATTCCGCTTCTCCCTGTGCTGCCAGTTCCTCAGCAGGGGCAGAGAGATACTTCTGCGACAATTCCTCAAGCCGTGGCTTCAAGATTTGATCAATAAACTCATAGTCCGAGGTTCTTTTGGTGTGCTCGACACCTTTGGCCGTCAGCTCTTCGTCTTCCTTGTCAACTTCCGCCTGATCCACCAGACCCTGCGGTCGGTGATCACGGCTGGCAACAATAACAACCAGACTCGAAAGGAGATCTTTCCCGAAAGACTCTTCAAACAGCTTCTCTGCTTGCAGAGAGGGAGAACTCGCCGGCAAAAACTGAAACTCCCCTTCTTTCACGACACTCTCAAATGGCGGCGTGAAGTAATGAAGGGTAAACAGCGTTACCAGCCAGACAATCAGAATCGGCAGCCACATGCGTGAGGCGATTTGTCCAAAGTGATGACGCATGCAGAATCAATTTCGTCTGGCTGACGGCAATCAGAAAACGGGCCCGAAACAGTACCGACCGGTTCCATTACCAAAATGACCAAGCCCTTAAAGTAGCTACCACCATAACCAACGTCAAACCAACCAGCCGTAAACCCCCTCACGCTCCTGCCATCTATCCCAACGAAACCTCAAAAAACATGACCCAGGACCAGCCTTACTTGCGAGTCGGGAAGTGATTCCTTATAGTCAATCTGGTGTGAACCAAGCTTCCGCGTGAAGTGTCCATCCACACAATCGGGCTGTAGCGCAGCTTGGCTCGCGCGCTTGACTGGGGGTCA
>SXGT01635966.1_pt1 | contig 22726 bp, 20 predicted proteins | sample 3176221 | NCBI WGS metagenome assembly SXGT01 (sample SAMN11356862, study PRJNA531348) | freshwater metagenome | isolation source: freshwater sample F1-120 | place: China: Fuxian Lake, Yuxi | collected 2017-12-25
CAGCCCGAGGGGCCGAGCAGGGCGATGAGCTCACCGGGTTCGAGGGCGAGTGAGATGCCGTCGAGCGCGGTCATGCCGGGAAAGCGCTTGACGACGTCGCGCAGTTCAACGGTCGTGGGGTTCATGAGGTCCTCCGTGGACGGTTGACGCCCGCCCGGCCGATCCACCCGATAACGAGCAGCAGCAGGAAGGCGAAGAGCAGAGAGAGCAGGGCGACGATCACGGCGATGAAGGGATCGTCTTTCTGCACGATGACGAGCGCGGTCTGCAGGTTCTGACGGTTGAGCAGCGAGGCGATGGTGAATTCGCCCAGCACCACCGCGACCGAGATGAAGGCGCCAGCGAGCAGGCCCGTGCGCAGGTTGGGCAGCAGCACTCGAGCGATGACGACGGGCCAGCTCGCACCGAGCGAGCGTGCCGCTTCGGTGAGAGTCGGCGCGTCGATCGCGTCGAGGTTCGACTGCACGGCGCGATAGGCAAAGGGCAGCACGAGCACGCCATAGGCGAAGGCGAGACTCCACACCCCGCTCCCCGCCGCGCGAGCAATGACGCCGTACACGGGCGCGAGGCCCACCACGAGCACGATCGCGGGAATGCTGATGGGCAGCAGGCACACGAACTCCAGTACCCGGCGCCACCGTGGCAGCTTCAGGTGCACGAGAATCATCGTCGGCACGAGCAGCACGATCATGAGCGCGACGGTCGCCGCGGCGAGTACGAGCGAATTGCCGATCGCTTGACCGAGCACGCGATACTCGGGGCCCAGAGAACCGGTGAGCACGAGCATCCATCGCGAGAAGTCGTACCCGCCTTCGAGACCGCGCCGCAGCGTGAACTCGACCATGGCAATGATGGGCACCGCGAAGAGGGTGCCGATGACGCCGAGGATGCTCCACCGCAGCACGCGCGAGGGCGCTGGTGCACCGCTCACGGCGCCGGGGCCGCGCGTCACGGCGCTCACCGCTGCCACCTCGCCGCGCGGCGCTGCAGCAGGGCGTAGAGGCTCATGGCGACCGCCATGACGACGATCATGCCGAGGGCGAGCGCTCCGGCGAGGTTCTCGCGCCCCAGCAGTGTCTCGCTCGTGAGTGCCGCGCGAATCTGCAGAGGAACAATCGACTGCCCCTGACTCGTGAGGGCTGCCGCCGTCGCGTAGCTCGAGAAGGCATTGGCAAAGAGCAACAGCAGCGAACCCAAGAACGAGGGCGCGAGCACCGGCAGCGCGATGCGGCGCCAGTACGTCGCGGTCGTGCCGCCGAGAGTCGCTGCGGCTTCGGCCCATTGCGGCTTGAGCGCCTCGAGCGCTGGCAAGAAGATGATGACCATGAGGGGCACCTGAAAGTAGATGTAGGGCAGCACGAGACCGGGCGCTTCGTAGAGCCAGACTCCGTCGGCGAAGATGTCGATGCCGAACACGTCGCGCAGCTGCACGGTGATGAGGCCCTGAATGCCGATCGTCGCGACGAACGCGAAAGCCAGCATCACGCCGCCGAACTGCGCGAGCACGCCGCTCGCCGCGTCGATCATCGAGCGCAGCGGCCCCTCGGGTCGAGTGCCGATGAGGGCGTAGCAGACGAGCGCACCGAGCACGGCGCCGATGATCGCGGTGACGGCCGAGAGCACGATCGAGGTCGTGAAGCCGCTCACGACGAAGGGGTCGCCGAGCGCGGCGACGTTGTCGAGGGTGAAGGCTCCGTCACCGTCGAGAAAGCCGGTGCCGAGCGCGATGGCGGTCGGCAGTGCGAGAAAGAGCGCGACGTAGAGCGCGAAAGGCGCGACGCCCCAGGCGGGCGAGATCGCCCGCCGTCGTGTCGGGGCGGTGGATGCTGAGCTCTCGCCGCGCGAGCCGGTCGAGCCCCGGCGCGCTGGGCGCCGGGGCTCGACCGTCGTCACGACGGGCTCGTTACTGAACAGCGGTCGCCCACTGCTCGCCGAGCAGCGTGGCCGCAGCCTCGCTCTGCTCGGCGCTCGGAACCACGGTGTCGGCGGGAGCCTCGGGCAGCGCTGCGTAGAGCGCCTCGTCGATCTCGCCGTTCGCGACCAGCGAGGCCTCGAGCACGGGGCGCGCGCCACCCTTCAGCCAGAGGTTCTGCACCTCGGGGCTGTAGAGAAACTCCATCCACAGGCGAGCCGCGGCCGGGTTGGGCGCGTCCTTGTTGATGGCCTGGTTGTAGTAGCCGGCGTAGCCGGTGCCGGGCAGCACGACGACCTCCCAGTTGCGCTGGCCCTCGAGCTCAGCGGCGTAACCGGCGTTGAGGTAGTCCCAGTCGAAGACGACGGGAGTCTCGCCCGAGGCCACCGTGGCGGGGGTCGGGTCGATCTTCACGAAGTTGCCCGCGGCGTTGAGCTCGGCAAAGAAGTCGACACCGGCCTGGAAGTCGTCGAGCGTGCCACCGTTCTGCACGGTCGCCATGCCGACGGCGGCGAAGGCCGCACCGGCTTGCGTCGGGTCACCGTTGATGGCGACCTTGCCGCGGTACTCCTCGCCGAGCAGGTCTTGCAGGCTCGTCGGGGCGGGCACGGCGTCGGGGTCGTAGCCGATGGCCATGTACCCGCCGTAGTCGCCCCAGAAGAGGCCGTCTTCGTTCTTGAGCTCTGCGGGGATGTCGTCCCAGCGCTCGACGAAGTAGGGAGCGAAGTAGTCGGTGCTCGAGAGCGCGACCGCGAGGCCGAGGTCGAACACGTCAGGAGCCGTGTCTTGACCGGCGAGGTTCTCGGCCGCCTGGATCTCTTCGGCGCTCGAAGCGTCGGGCGAGGCCTCGGTCACGGTGATCTCGGGGTAGCGCTCGATGAACAGGTCGAGAATCTCGCCGTAGTTCGCCCAGTCGCGCGGCAGCGCGATGACGTTGAGCGCGCCCTCGGCCTTGGCTGCGGCCTCGAGGTCGGCGAACGTGCCGAAGTCGGCGATGCTCGTGGCGGTCGACGCGTCGATGCCACTCTCGGGTGCGGTGTCGGTGGCGCAGGCGCCGAGCGTCATCGCCGTGGCCGCCACGAGGGCGACGCCAGCGAGTGTGCGGGTCGTGTTCACGAATCCTCCGTACAAGTGCCGCGGCGGCTCAGGCTGTGTCTGAGCGCTCCGAACCGCGGAACATCGGCACGGTAGGAGCGCTGGGTGTCGTGAGAGCGCAACCTCGGTGAACGGCGGGCGACCTGGAGGCGAGCAATCGTGACGCCGCTTCGCGTCGGAGGCGGCCGATAGCGTGGTGGCGTGCCCCGCCTTGCCGCAGCGCCCCGCCTCACCGCCGCCCAGGCCCGTCGTCTCGCGCTCGCGGCGCAGGGCTTCGCGCGACCTCGACCAGCTGAAGTCAGCACGCGACAGATCACGGGCACGCTCGAACGACTGCAGGTGCTGCAGCTCGACTCGGTCAACGTCTTTGCGCGATCGCACTACCTGCCGCTCTTCGCACGGCTCGGCAGCTACGACCCCGCGGCACTCGACGCTCTGCTCTTCGCCCGGCGCGGGCGCTACCTCGAGTTTTGGGCGCACGAGGCCGCGATCATTCGCCGCGACGACTGGCCGCTGTGGCGCTGGAAGCGTGAAGCACTGCGCGAGCGCTACACACTCAAGTACGCGTGGGTGCGCGAGAACCGGGCCATGCTCGACTGGCTGCTCGAGGAGGTCGCCGCCAAGGGCCCACTCACGGCGAGCGAAGTGGAGCATGACGCCGCCGAGCGACGCGGCCCGTGGTGGGGGTGGAGCGACGTCAAGGTAGGCCTTGAGTACCTCTTCGCCTGGGGTGATCTCGTCAGCGCGGGTCGCTCGGGCTTTCAGCGTCGGTACGCGCTGCCTCACCAGGTCGGGCTGCAAGGGCTGCACGACATTGAGGTGCCGCGCGAAGACGCACAACGCGAGCTCGTACTGCGCAGCGTGCGGGCACTCGGCGTGGGCACGGTCGGTGATATCGCCGACTACCACCGGTTGAAGATCGCTCCGACGCAGGATGCCCTGCGGGCGCTCCTCAACGCTGGCGAGGTCGAGTGCGTCGAGGTGGCCGAGTGGGGGCGCTCAGGCCGCGATGGTGTGGCCTACGTGGTGCCGGGCGTGAGCATCCCGCGCCGCATCGAGGCGACCGCCCTGCTCTCGCCCTTCGACCCCGTCGTCTGGTACCGCGATCGCGCGCTGCGGATGTTCGGCTTTCACTACCGCATCGAGATCTACACCCCCGCGCCGAAGCGACAGTTCGGTTACTACACGCTGCCCGTGCTCGTCGACGATCGGCTGCTCGGGCGCGTCGACCTCAAGAGCGACCGCCAAGCGAAAGTGCTGCGCGTGCAGTCGGCGTGGGTCGAGCCCGGAGGCTCGGCGGCCGAACTCGCCGCCCGCGTTGCCCCCGAACTTTATCGCGCGGCGGCGTGGCAGGGCCTCGCGGGCGTCGAGGTTGCCGAGCCGCACTGGGGCGACGCCGCCGCCGCGGTGCGCGCAGCCGTCTAGCCGGGCGCACCCCTAGGCTGGCGCCACCGCGCCCACGCGCCCACGCGCCGACCCTCCTCGCGCCTTCTGCCGCACCCCGCCCCCGCGCACCCCGCCCCCGCGCACCCTTCCCCGCGCACGTGACCCGCACGCGTTGGCTTTCGCGGCATATGGGCCCGAACGTTCGCACCCACGTGCCACGAAGAGCCCCGCACGCCGGGGTTCGTGACCGGTGCCGCGAAACGTTGCGCGGCGTTAGTCACAAACGGCGGCGTGGCCCGCGGCGCAACGGTGAGTGCGGCGCGAGGTTCAACGGGTGAGCGCGGCGATCTAGAAGCGCGTGGAGTTCTCGATGAGGCGCTTGACGCGCTCGGCAATCGGCGGGTGAGTCTGGAACATGCGGTCGACGATGCCCGGCTTCATCGGGTCGCTGATGTAGAGATGCGCCATGGTCGAGTTCTGGCGCTTCATGGGGCGGGCGTAGTCGCCGAGCTTCTGCAGGGCGCTCGCGAGCGCTTCAGGGTCGCGCGTGGTGAGGGCGCCCGTGGCGTCGGCGAGATACTCGCGCTGGCGCGAGACCGCCGCTTGCACGACGGCGGCGACGAGCGGAGCGATGATCATGGCGGCGAGGCCGAGAAGAAGCATGATCGGGTTGCCATTGTTGTTGCGGGTGCCGCCGACGAAGGCCATGCGCAGCAGACTGTCGGCGATGAAGCCCACGGCGACGACGAGGCCGAAGACGATGGTCGACACCCGGATGTCGTAGTTTTTGACGTGGCCCATCTCGTGCGCCATGACGCCGGCGAGCTCGCGATCGGTCATGATCTCGAGCAGACCGGTCGTGGCGGCGACACTCGCGTGCTTGGGGTCGCGCCCCGTCGCGAAGGCGTTGGGCGCCGGGTCGTCGATGACGTAGACGCGAGGCATCGGCAGGCCCTCGGTGATGGCGAGGTTCTCGACGATGCGGTAGAGCCGCGGATTGTCTTGCTTCGAGATGGGGTGAGCACCCGAGATCGAGAGCGCTTGCGAGCCCGCAGCGAAGTACTGCACGAGCGTGTAGATGCCGGCGCCGATGAGGGTGCCGATGAAGATGCCGAACCCGCCGCCGTACAGGTAGTCGGCGAGCAGGCCCAAGAGCCCGATGATGACGATGAACAGCGCGATGATGAAGACGGTGTTGCGCTTGTTCGCGGCGATCGCGCGATACACGTGGATGCCCTTCCGAGAGCCCGGCGGGCTGCGACTAGAACTGCACGCGCGGCGGTTCGGCGATCGCGGCCGAGTCGGCCACCTCGAAGAAGTCGCGCTCGGTGAAGCCCAGACCCCGCACGAACAGCGTGTTCGGGAACTGCTTGATCTTGACGTTGAGCTCGCGCACGCCACCGTTGTAGAAACGACGCGAGGCCTGAATCTTGTCTTCGGTGTCGACAAGCTCGCCCTGCAGCTGCAGGAAGTTCTGGCTGGCCTGCAACTGGGGGTAGGCCTCCGCCACGGCGAAGATGCTCTTGAGCGCCGACTGCATGTGGTTCTCGGCGGCGGCAGCTTCTGCCGGGCCCTGGGCGCTGAGGGTTTCGGCACGCGCCTTCGTGACGCTCTCGAACACCTGCTTCTCGTGCGCGGCGTAACCCTTGACCGCCTCGATGAGGTTGGGCAGAAGGTCGGCGCGACGCTTGAGCTGCACTGTGATGTCGCTCCACGCCTCATCGACGCGCACGTTGAGCGTGACGAGCGAGTTGTACGTCGCCCAAAGGTAAATGCCCGCGATGACGACGAGCAGCACGAGCACACCGACAATGACCAGGAATTCCATAGTTCACAGCATAGGGGCGCGTTCAGAGGCCCGACAGAGGGCCACCTGGGAGAATGACCAGCAGTCGGTCGTTACTGGGGAGGGGGTATGGCGATGCGCAGCCTGCCCTCCGCCCTCCTCGCGAGCACGATCGCCGCCGCTGTCGGCCTCGCCCTGGCCACGCTTCCCGCCACTCCTGCGAGTGCTGCGGCAGCCTTCGACCAGCCCAGCTCCGACTTCGTTTCCGCCTCGAGCGTCACGCTCACGGGCACGAAAGACGCTGGCAGCACGCTCGTCATCCGCCGTGATGGTCAAGTCGCGTGCACGGTCTCTGACCCGGATGCCCTCACGTGGGTGTGCGCGGGCGTCAGTGTGCCGAACGGGGTGGTGCAGTTCACCGGTGACGAGACACTCGCCGACGAGAGCGTCGAACCGCTCGCGCCGTTGACCCTGCGCGTGCTCGCACCGCCGAGTATCGATGGCGGCGGAAGTACCGTCGTCACCACGGGACTGTTCAGCGGCAGCGCGCGGCCGGGTGCGAGCATCCAGCTGTCGGCCACCGGGTCGTCGGGTACGACGACCCACAGTTGTCCGGCGGCGCTCGGCAGCGGATTCTGGTCGTGCGCTATCGATCTGCCCAGCGGGCAGTACCAAGTGCGCGCGCGGCAGCAGCACAGTTCGATCGGACCCGAGCAGTCGGGTTTCTCGTCGTCGGTGAACGCCGCGGTCGATCGTGATGCACCGGCGGCACCCGTCATCACGAGCCCGGGGTCGGGCAGCACCGATCGCGCGACGACCACGGTGCGCGGTACGGGCGAGCCTTCCGCCCTGCTGCAGGTCTTCGTCGACGGCGTCATCGAGTGCGAAACGACCGTGCGTGCCTCCGGTGCGTGGGCGTGCCCCTTGCGCTGGCCGCGCGAAGGAACCCTGCGGTTGCAGGCTCTGCAGCGCGATGCCGCGGGCAACTTCAGCGCGGCGAGCGAGCGCGTGACCATCCGCTTCACGCTGCCCGACGGCGATGACGGCGAGGCTCCCCCACCGGCAACACCGGACAATGAGTCGCAGACCGAGACCGACGACGGTTCGGGCACCGGCGGTACCGGAACGACTCCGAGCCCCGAACCGACTCAACCCGGCACGACACCCAGCCCCGATCCGAGTGACCCGACCGACGACGGCGGCACCGCGATCACCTCGAACTGGGGAACCGCGACAGCATTCGGCGCCTCCTTGCCGACCGCGAGCGAGGTCGTGCAGCGAGGCGGCTGGCTGCTGGCGCCACTGCTCGGTCTCGCCTATCTGCTTCTCGTGGCCCTGCCCGTGCGGTGGTTCACCGTGTACGTGCGCCCGCGCATGGCGTTGCCACGATTGCGCCTCACCGGACGCAACCGAGCGCTGCTCGGCGACGACGATGCGCCCATACTGCCGCCGATGCTCGTTGCCGCGGCCACCCTCGGCGGCGCCGCCGTGATCGCTGCCCTCGCGGGAGGCATTGGCGGCGACGTGCGGTATCTGCGGCTCATGGCGGCGATCGGGCTCGGGATGCTCGTGCTCAACATCGTCGGAGTGCTCCTGCCGGCACGGCTCGCGGGTCGAGTCGCGCGGCAACGCGTGGGCATGCGACTGCTGCCGGGCATCCTGCTCGTCGCGCTCGCCACGGCGCTACTGTCACGTTTCGTCGGTCTGCAGCCGCCGGTGCTCGTGGGGGTGCTCATTGCGGGCGCGATCGCGGTGTCGGCAAGCCGGCGAGCGCGCGCGGGAGTCGCCGTCGCGCAGTCGAGTGCGGTGGCTGCACTGGCGCTGCTGGGGTGGTTCGCGCACGACCTGCTGACACCGAGCACGGGGTTCTGGATGTCGCTGTGGGCCGAGACCGCCGCGGCCGTGGCGCTCGCCGGCCTCGGATCACTACTCGTGCTGCTGCTGCCCGTCGGGCCGCTGCCCGGTCGCACGCTCTACGCGAGCTCGCCGCCCGCCTGGGCGATCGTCTCACTCGCGTCGGCCGGGCTCGCGGGTGCGATTCTCTCGTCAGGCCCGGCCTTTCCGGTGCTGTCGCTCGTGCTCGTCGCGCTCGCGCTCGCCGCGACGTTGTGCGCGGCCGTCGTGTGGGTGCGCTGGATCGCGCCCGCGCTGCGCTAGACGCTCTGTCTGGCCGGCGGCGGCGGCCGCTTATCCCAGTGCAACTCGCAGTGCGTCGACGATGGCCGTTCCTCGCGGGTCGACAGCCTCCATACGATTCGTGATGAAGGCGAATCCGACGCGAGCGGCAGGGTCGGCAAAGGCCACCTGCCCTCCCGCGCCATCGTGACCGACGCTGCGCGCTGAGAGATACCGGCGCGCAGCGGAGTCGAGCTGCAAACCCATGCCCCAGCGCGGCCAGGGTTCCGGCTGCGGGAAGAACGGCATGCCTTCGCTCTGCGGCGCCGAGGCGAGGGCCAGGGTCTGCGGGCTCAGCAACTGACGCTCGCGGTCCGACCGCACGACCGCACCCCAGACCGCGGCGAGGCCGCGAGCGCTCGCGATACCTCCCGCAGCGGGAATCGCTGCTCGGTGCACGCGCGCCTCATTGAAGCCGGTGTCACCCTCGACGAGCGCTGAGGGGAAGGCACCACCCAGGGTCAAGGCACGGTCAGACCAGTCGATCTCTCCCTCGGCGAGCCGAGCCGCCTGATCGGCGATGTGCTGCCGCAGAGTGTCTCCGACAGTGAGGAAGGCGACGCGGTCTTCGTGCTGCTCGGGCAAGCCGATCCAGACCTCAGCATCGGCGGGTCTGGCGATCTCGCGCGCGAACAGCTCGCTGATCGAGACGCCCGTGGCGCGTCGCAGCACTTCGCCGATGAGCCACCCCTGGGTCAGCGCGTGGTACGCGTACGAGTAACCGGGCTGCCAGAGCGGTGCCGCGTCGGCGAGCACGCTCGTCATGGTCTGCCAGTCGAGAACATCGTCGACGGCGAGGTCGCGCTCGAGGGCGCTGAGCCCTGAGCGGTGCGCGAGCACATGGCGCACCAGAACCGACTCTTTGCCGCGCGCGGCAAACTCCGGCCAGTACTGGGCGACGGGCGCGTCGTAATCGAGAATGCCCTGCTGCACGGCGCGCGCAGCGAGCACGGCCATGAGCCCCTTGGAACACGAGAAGACCACTCCGAGCGTGTCCTGCTGCCACGGGGCACCCGTGCGCACGTCGGCGATGCCACCCCAGAGGTCGACCACGGGTTGCCCGTCGATCTCGATCGCGAGCGCAGCGCCCATCGCCGGTTGACCGTCGAACGACTGGCGGAACGCCTCGCGCACTCCCTCGAACTCGGGTGCGGCTGCGCCGTGCACGGTCGTCGTCATCGCGTGACCTCCGTTGTCATGAGCACGAGCGCCCCTGACTGCGGGTCGCGCACGAGCGGGATGGGATCGGTGATCGACCCGCCGAACTCGCCGTCGGCCGACTCCATTTGGAAGGCCATGAGGTACCAGTCGCCGGCGCGATCCTGCACCGCACGACCCGCATAGAGCGACTCATCGACGAGCAGTCGCGCCATGCTGGCGTCGTACGGAGCCGCTTGCCCGTCAGGCAGATCGAGCACCCAGATTCCGCCGCGCTCCCCTGCCGTGCGACGAGCACCGGCCAGTGCGGGGGTGTCGCACGAGAACAACAACGATCGCCTGCCGTCGACCGTGACGATCTGCGGTACCTCGAGGTGGGCGAACCCGCCGCCGGGTGCGGTGAGCGGCTCACCGATCGTCCACTGCTCGAGGTCGCTCGAGGTCGCCGTGGCGACAACCCCGCGATCGAGCTCGTCGTCGCCGTCGATCGATCGAGCGGTGATGAGCATGCTCCACGAGCCGTCGCTCTCCCTCAGTACATAGGGATCGCGCCAGGCCTCCTCGTGCCACTCCGACGTGCCGAGGGTCTCGTAGCGACCGAGCGGCGCGGAGATCGACGCCGCCGGCTGCTTATGCCAGTGGTGAAGATCGTCAGAGACGGCGAGTGCGACGGTCTCGATGTTGACGTGGGCGACCGGCTCGAGGAATCGCGAGCCCGTGTAGAACATCCGCCAGCCGCCATCATCGCCGCGCACGACGGAACCCGTCCAGGTGGCGTCGGCGTCGACGTCGAGCGACTCCCCGGGCAGCAAGCACGGCCCGAGGTCGCGCCAGGTGCGCAGGTCGTCGGAGACCGCGTGCCCGATGCGGGCGTTGCGGTGACGCAAGTGCGGGTCGCCGAGCGAGGTCGGCGCATGCAGGTAATAGAGGTGGAACTGGTCGCCATCGTCGGCGGTCCAGAAGTCCCACACCCAGTAGTCGGGCAGTGCGAAAGTCATGCGCAGAGTCGCTTTCTCGAAAGGTGCGGGGCGGCGAGGGCGGTCAGCCCTTGACGGCGCCCTGCAGCAGCGCCTTGATGAACTGGCGCTGGAAGAGCAGGAACACGAGGATCGCGGGCACGATGATGATGAGCGCGCCGGCGTTGAGCAAGGGGATGCTCGCGTAGTACTGACCCTGGAAGAAGGTCAGCGCCCCGGCCACCGTGCGGTCGAGAGGATTCGCGATGAGCACGACGGGCAGCAAGAACTGATTCCACGTCCAGATGAACAGCAGGATCGTCAGCGCGCTGATCGCGGGCAGCGCGAGCGGCAGCTGGATGCGGAAGAACTCTTGCCAGAGTCGTGCCCCGTCGACGCGCGCGGCTTCGGAGAGTTCGCGCGGCACGTTGACGAAGTGCGCGCGCATCCAGAACACCGAGAACGGCATGAAGAGGCCGATGAGCGGAAAGACCACGGCCCACTGGGTGTTGAGCGTGCCGAGCGCCTGCGCCTGGTAGTAGAGCGGAATGATGAGCGCCTCGAAGGGAATCGTGAGGCCCAGTACGAAGACGATGAGCAGGGCACGCGAGCCGCGCATGCGCAAGCCGCCGAGCGCGTAGCCCGCGAGCGTCGCGATGACGAGGCTCACCGGAACGACGCACAGCACGATGAATGCGCTCGAGCCCATGAGTCGCCACACGTTGCCGACCTCGAAGGCCGTGACGAAGTTGACCCACTGCGGGTCAGAAGGCCAGCTGAGCCCGATGGGGTTGCGGTCGGCTGGCTGCAGTGCGGCCGAGAGCATGTTGAGCAGCGGGATGAGCGTGAGCACGAGCGCGACGATGAGCAGAACGCGCCCGACGATGACTTCGGTGCGGGAGGTGATCACTGGTCACTCGCTCTCGAAAGGCGCTGAATCGGCAGCACGACGGCGAGCACGAGCACCATCATGACGATGCCGAACGCGGCGGCAAGGCCGACGTCAGACTGGGTGAAGCCGATGCGGTAGATGAGCAGACCGGGCACGAGCGTCGCGCGGCCTGGTCCACCCTGCGTCGAGGTGTAGATGATGTCGAAGGTGCTCAGCGCGGCGATGACCGTGAGCGTCACCAGCACGGCGAGCTCTTGCCGCAGGCCGGGCAGCGTGATCGTGATGAACTCGCGGAACCAACCAGCACCGTCGAGCCGGATCGCCTCGTAGAGCGAGGTGTCGATCTTGCCGATGCCCGTGAGCAGCAGCACGGTGCAGAGCCCCGTAAGCACCCATGAGCCGATGAGGCCGACGGCCGGCAGTGCCGTGCCGTAGTCGGCGAGCCACGGCCGGGTGATGGCCTCGAGGCCGATCCAGCCGAGAATCTGGTTGACGGCACCCGTTTGGGCGTACATCCATGACCAGGCGATGCCGGCCGCCGCGAGCGGGATGATCTGCGGAAGGAACAAGATCGTCTGCGATGCGCGCAGCGCGAGACCATCGCGCATCGAGCGGATGAGCGTCGCAAGCACGAGGCCCATGCCGACGGGAATGATCGTGAAGAAGGCGATGAGCACGAAAGAGTTGCCGATCGCGCCGAGCAGGTTGGGATTGGTGAAGACCGTCGCGTAGTTGTCGAGACCGACCCACGTCGCGACGCCGACGCCGTTCCAGTCATAGAACGAGTACTGGATGCCCGTGGCGAGCGGGTAGATGACGAACCCCGTGTAGGCGAGCAACGCCGGGGCGACCAGCAACCAGCCAGTCAGGTCGGCCCGTCGGGCCGCCGCGCGTGCGGCGGCCCGACGGGGAGCGTTCGAGACGAGGGTCGTGCTCACCGTGACCGTTCCTCCAGGCTGGTGCGGCCGCGGTGGCCGCCCTCGAACTCGAACGCTGTCACGATCAGCCGCCGATCTCCTGCTCGTAGAACGCCTGAACGCGCTCGACGAACTCCTGGCCGGTGATCTGGCTGGTGACGAGCAGTTGCGACTCGGGAATGATCGAGCCGGCGTAGATGCCCGCCGTGGTGTTGGCCATGAAGTCGACCTGGCCGTTGTCAGCACCGATCTGCGCCGACATCTCGAGCGCCGACTCGATGAGCGAGCCCGGAGCCACCTCGGGCAGCGGCAGCGTCGGGTCGCCACCGGGCGAAGCGCCCGTGACGTCGACGATGATCTGGCGCGCGGCCGGGTCGGTGTGGATCCAGTTGAGGAAGTAGACGATCTCGTTGAGGTTGTCTGATCCTGCGGCGACCGAGAACGAGTTGCCCGCGCCCATGGCGACGTGGCCGTCACCCTCGTTGATCGGCGGCACGAGGAAGAAGCTCACGTTGTCGCCAAGGGCGTCTTGGTAGCCCGAGGCCGCCCAGTTGCCGTTGAAGGTGAAGAGGCCTTCGCCCTCCGAGAAGCGCGTCACGAAGGTGAAGTAGTCGATCGCGTTGATGTCGGACGGGAAGTAGCCGGCGTCAGCCCACGTGCGGATGAGCTCAGCGCCCTGCACGTTGCCGGGAGTGTTGTAGGTCGCTCCGGGCTCGTTGAACATCCAGCTCATGAACTCGTCCTTGTCGGCGAACTGGTTCATGGCCGCCTGCACCACGAAGTTCACAACGCCGTCGGAGTCGCCCGCCATGATCGGCAGCTCACCGGCCGCCTTGGCGGTCGCGAGCATCTCTTCGAACTCGGCCATCGTGCTGGGCGGTGCGGTGATGCCGAGGCGCTCAGCGATCTCGAGGTTCATGAAGATGCCGGTGATGCTGTAGCCGAGACCCAGCTGGTAGAGCGAGCCCGAACCGCGGATGCCCTCGTCGCTCATGCGCATCGGAGCGAGCTGCGATGCAGGCCATGCGTCCCAGCCATATGCCTCGTACCACGGGTCGAGGTTGGCGATGAGGCCGTCCTTGACCGTCTCACCGATGGTGGGAAGGCGAATGAGGTCGGGCGGGTTTGCGCCAGCGAGCAGGCGCGGCGCGTTCGCCGTGAGGTTCTGGAAGGTGTCGCGCGTGATCTCGAAGGTCACGTTGGGGTGCTGCTTGGTGAACTCTTCGGTCAGCGCGTCGGTGACCGGGAAGCCGGTCTCGTCGGCGATGGTGAGAACGACCTCTTCGGTCGTGAGCTCGGTCGTGACCTCGATCTGCTCGCCGTCGGTGGGCGCTTCGGCGCCGGGCGCACAGGCCGCGAGCGCCAGGATGGCGCCTGCTGCGACCGTGCCGATCGCGGCCCGGACCCGGGCGCGATGTGCGGAGTGATGACGCATCGTGTGACTCCTTTGTCGTGGGTGAAGGGGGTGCCGGCTCCGCGCATGCGGGGCCGATCGTGCAGGTGGCGACCTGCTAAAACCATTTAGCACTAACTCTCGGCGCAGTGTCAAGTCGATACTGCACCCCTAGACTCGTTAGGTTGCGACAAGGAGGTTCCGATGCCGGGCAAGCGCGTCACCCTCGCCGATGTTGCGCGCCGCGCCGGACTCTCGACCACCGCGGCCTCCATGATCCTCAACGGACGGCCCGACACGCGCTTGTCGCGCGAAGCGCACGACCGTGTCATCGCGGCGGCCGCAGAACTTGACTATCGACCGAACGTGGCCGCACGCGGCTTGCGCACCGATCGCACCAACACGATCGGCTTCGTCTCTGACGTCGTCGCCACCACCCGTTTCGCGAGCGGCCTCATCAAGGGCGCCCTCGAAGAAGCCCACGCCTCAGGTCACGTGCTGCTCGTGCTCGAGACCGAAGGCGACCCTCGCCGTGAGTCGGAAGCGATCGAAGCGGTGCTCGACCGTCAGGTCGACGGCATCGTCTTCGCCACAATGCGCGCCCGTGACCTCTTCATCCCTCCCCTGCGGCAGCGCGTGCCCGTCGTACTACTGAACGCCACCAACGAGTCGTACGCCGACTCGGTGCTGCCCGACGAGCACACCGGAGGGCGACGAGCCGTCGATCTTCTCGTCGACGCGGGCTTCGGCGACGGCATTCTGCTGCTCGGTCACAACGCGGTAAAAGAAGAAGGCCTCTTCCGTTCGACCACGGTTGCTCGGCGTATCGCCGGTATTCGCGAGCGCATGAACGAGCACGGGCTGCAGTTCATCGATGAAGAGTCGATCTGGCTCTGGGAGCCCGAGCACGGCTACACCGGCATGAAGCGCATGCTCAAGAAGCACGGTCGCAGCATCACCGCGGTGCTCGCCCTCAACGACCGGCTCGCGTTCGGCGCCTCGCAGGCGATGGCCGAGGCCGGTATCAGCATTCCCGCTGACATCTCGGTGGTCTCGTTCGACAACGACGAGATCGCGAGCTACATGCGCCCGGGGCTCACGACCGTCGCCCTGCCCCACGAAGAGATGGGCCGGGTCGCGGTGCGCATGATGCTCGACCCTGCGACGTCGGGCGAGCAGCTCGTCGACATGCCCGTCGTGCAGCGCGAGTCGATTCGCGAGCGCTGAGCGGCGGGACGGGACTGTACTGAGCCGCGATCCCCTTCGCGCCATCGTTTGTGACTCATGCCGCGCAACGTTTCGCGGCGTGTGCGACGAATCGCGGCGTTCGCGCGTGAGCGTTGCGCCGTGTCGTGGTACCCCGGGTGGGGGTCGAACCCACACTTGAGCGATTGTAAGCCGTCCGCGTTTGGGGAGAGCCGGGGACACCGAGGGATATCCGCGGAACTCGTGGGCGCGGAATCCCGGGCGAAGCTCGGCGGCCGAGGGACACCGACGGATAGCCGAAACTCCGAGGGGTTATGCGGAGGGGTTGTCGGTGCGGAGAAAGGTGCATTGTCCTCAGTAAGCAATAGCATCGGGAGCAAACTGGAGGTCAAATGCTTCGATCCGACTACGACGGTCACCCACTGTGGGAAACCCTTCGCGGCATTGACGACAGCATCAACACAATTCTCGAAGACCACTTCCCCGACGATCTCCCGAGCATCGAGCGCATCCGGGTCCAGCAGGAGTACGTCCGAAGCTTCGATGCCGTCGCGTCTACGCGGGTGGCGTTCTTCCATTCACAAATGCTCGACGCAGTCAACTCCATCTGGCAGCAGGTCGCATCGAGCTTGAGCCAGAGAATCGCCTCGGGGACTGGCGCGACGAACTATGTCATGCAGGCCGCTGACCAGTCAGAGACCGGTCTGCTTCAAATGGGAGCCTGGCCTCGCGCGTATGGTCGCGGCGGTGAAGTCACCCAGATGCAAACGCTCTTCGAGGAACTTCTGGAAGCCCAGCGCGTCAGCATCGAAGCGCTGAAGTTGGAGCACGCTGACCTCCGAGCTGAAGTGGCGGCTGTCGCTGATACGTTCGAGACCAAGCGGAGCGAGGCGGCCACCGCGCTCGATGCGGCCACCTCTGCGGCCGCGCAACTTGAGAGTCAGATTGACACCCAGTCCTCCACTGTTGCCGCCGCCGTTGAGGATTCGCAGGCGGCAGTGCGCGACCTGACGCGCGTCAACTCCAAGGCCTACGACGAATGGGTGAAGGCACGCGAGATAGCGTTCACGCAGGACTTTGAGGGCCTGCGCCAAGCGATCACCGAGAAGCTCACGGCGTCTGGGAACGAGTACGAAGAGCTCTTGGCAGCGAAAGAGAAGTACACGAAGCTGGTCAGCGCGATTGCAGCTGACGAGGTCGCCGCCGAGTTTCGCCGGGAAGCTCGCTGGGGTCGCATCGCGGGCATCGCGCTCTATGCGCTCGGATTCCTCCTTCTGGCGGGCGCAGCCATTCCCCTGATCTTCCTCATTGTGGATAACGCACAGGATGGCGCTGGCGGAATCAACTGGACGCCGATCGTGATTCGTATCGCAGTTGGCGTGCTGGCTGGCTCGGCGGCGACAGTTGCAATCCGGCTCGGCGGCCGGCTCATCAATAGCGCCAACGGCGCGAAGCGGATGGAACTAGAGCTACGAGCAATCGGACCCTTCCTGGCGAACGTCCAACAGGCCGACAAGGTGGATGACGCGCGCATCGAACTCGTCAATAAGGCTTTTGGCAAGACCTACAGCGATTCCAACTCGACTGCGCGCGACAAGAAGGAAGAGACCATCCCGGTCACCACCGCATCCCAGCTCATCGACCTGGCCGAGCGGATCTCGAAGCTCAACTCGCCGTCGAACTAAGCGGGCGCTCTTGCGGTGAGTCGCCGTCCATCCTGCCGCACATTGCCGCCTCTCGGTCGTCAGGGCCGAATACGAGCGTCGAACTCGTTTAGGGTCGCCTCGACGCAAGACGATCTCCCCGAGACACCGAACTGCCCACAGTTCTTGGTCTTCATGCTGCTCGGCGGAACTGACGACGACCTGCACTGGGTCTGCCCCGAGTGCGGCCTCGCTCGAAACACCTAGCGTCGCAATCGTGCTGCGGTGTCGGAGGTGCCCTGCATATTCAGGGCATGAACCACGAACAGCTCGAATACACCGAGGGCGTGAATCAGCGCGGGTACCGCACCATCGTCTGGCACTGCACATGTGGTCGCAAAGGCTCAGGTAGTCTCACCGCTGTCGAGGCACGTGCGGGCTGGATAAAGCACGCTCGGGGACGCGCGCGGAAGGCGGCACGAAGAGGCTGGTAGCGCGATCGCTATCACCGGTGACTCAATGAAGAGCCTGGCTCTAATGTTTGGCCGTGGACCAGAGCAACTTCATCAACCTCGGCCTATTGTTCGTCACCGCTATCGCTGCAGCGTTCACCGGCTGGCAGGCGCTCGATGCGCGCGCGGCTCGCAGAGAAGCTCAGGACGCGAGGGACGCCGCCAAGGACATCGAGCGCGATGCGTTGAAGGTTCAGATCGCAACAGCCAATGCAGGCGCCGCTGCGGCCGCCGCCTTGGATGAAGCCAACCGAATTGCCAGCGCCGCCGCCCCTAAATCGCCGTGGGTCTTGATGCGGGACGGACGGAAGATCGTCGTGCGCAACGACTCGGGCAGACAGTTGCTTGAGGTGGACGCGCGCGACCACAGCGGTCACGGAGACATCAACGCGTTGGTCGACCTGCCATATGCAACCATGCAGCCGAATGAGTCTTTGGTCTTCGGATATGACAAGTCATTGGAGAGTCCAGCTGTTGACACCCTGATTGTCACCTGGCGAGAGGCTGGAGAAGCCGAAAAGCGTAAGTGGGGCTTCACCGTCTACCAAACCCGTGCCTGCCGTGACCGGCGGCTCGCTTAGAACCTTTGGTGGCCTGCGGCACTTCTACGTGAGCGTGTGCGACTCCACGAGCATCGAGATCTGCGTCCTGTCTGCGTGGCTCGGGCACGCCAACGTGTCGATCACGCAGAGCACATATGTGCACGGGTTCAAGCGCTCGCACTCTGACGCGATGGGCAAGCTGGACGGAAGCCGCCTCGATGCGCACTGTCGCTCCGCAGAATCGTCTAGCGGGGCGGGCGGGGGGGCAACGGATAACGCCAGGTGCCTTCTTCAGCGAGATCCTCAGTCGGGCTCCACTTCACTGTGATCGTGGAGTCAACCGTCCCCATGGTGCGAGCTGCCATAAACGTAAGTGCTTCTCCCGGCTCGAGCTGAGCATCGCTGGGAAGCTTCCGTGGCAGGAGCATCGATTCGGCGGCACTCACGCTGACGTTGTATGCCGTTGCATCGCCGATGTTCTCCAGAATGTAGGTGTCGCCTTTGTGGTGCCCGAGCGACCACTTCACCCGGGCAGGATTGGCGAACGGCATGTCGTCCGACGACCCTGAAGCGGGCCGTTCCTGTCGCTGCACAGCAGCTTGAGCTGAGCGTTCCAATGCACTCGATATCGACTGTTCAAGTACATCTGCAATTCGAGTCAGAGCGTCGATGTTCAAAGCTGCCGCAGCTTCGGCGCGCGCCGCACTTGCTTCGCTCGCGCCCTGCGCTCTCTCTGCACGGTCAGCCTCAGCGGTCGCGAGCACTTGATCTTGCTTCTGTCCGATTCGCGCGATGACGATGGAGCCGACGACGCCAGCCAGAGTTACGAGAGCGATGAACGCCGTGAGGATCGTGTCTGTGCTGAGCGCATCGACCATTGGAACTGTTGCGGGCGATGGAGTCGGGGACGGTGTCAGCGACAGAAACTCGAGCATGCGCCGACCGTAGCACTCGGTTGGGCCATGGTTTCAGGTGTCCCCCACCGTTGCTACCGGGTACGCCCGAGGGATTATGGAGGGGATTGCCGCCTAGCTCGGCACACGGAGCTCAGTGCCCCTGAGTACCCCAGTGATTCCGGACCTTTTCGTGGTACCCCGGGTGGGGGTCGAACCCACACTTGAGCGATTTTAAGTCGCCTGCCTCTGCCATTGGGCTACCGGGGCGGTGCCACCAGCCTACGGCGGGCTCGGGATGCTGCGCCGAACGCGAGCGCTGTGCGAGCATCCCGTGCCACAGCGCAAGTGCCGCAGCGCACGGGCGCAACGCAAGGGCCGCACGCAGGGGCCGAACGCACGAGACCCCCGGCACCGCGCGAAGCGGCCGGGGGTCTGCGCGACGCGGGCTAGGCCTTGGGGCGCGACGCGAACTCTTGGAAGTACGCCTGGGGCTTCTCGCGGGCCGAGAGGCTGACGGTGTCGCGACCGAGGAAGAAGTGGCCGACCCAGCCGCCGAAGACGCGCAGCTTGCGCTCCCACATCGGAATCGCGAGGCCGTGGTAGCCGCGGTGCATGATCCACGCGGGCCAGCCCTTGATGGCGAGGTTCTTCCACTGGAAGACGCCGACCCACAGGCCGAGGCCGGCGACAGCGCCCATGTTCTGGTGGATGTAGTCGCGGGGCTCTTCGCCACGCAGCACCGCGGTGAGGTTCTTCGCCATGCGCTTGCCCTGGCGAACGGCGTGCTGGGCGTTGGGCACGCAGAAGCCGCCCACTCCCCCACCGGTGAGGTCGGGCACCGCGGCGACGTCGCCCGCTGCCCAGGCACCCTCGACGACGGCGCCGTGCTCGTCGATGACGCGCAGGTCGGCCTGCGCCCGCAGACGGCCGCGCTCTTCGACGGGAAGATCGGTGCCGCGCACGACGGGGTTCGCCATGACGCCGGCCGTCCAGATGATGAGGTCGCTCTCGAAGCTCTCGCCGGTCGACAGCTCGATGCGCCCGTCGACCGCGCTCGTGAGCTGCGTGTCGAGGTGCACGATCGCCTCGCGCTGCGCGAGGTTCTTGAGCACCCAGTGGCTGGTCTTGAGCGACACCTCGGGCATGATGCGGCCCATTGCCTCGATGAGGTGGAAGTGCGTGTCGTCGATCGTGAGACCCGGGTACTGCGCGATGAGCGAGCTCGCGAGGCTGCGCAGTTCGGCGAAAGTCTCGATGCCCGCGAAGCCGCCACCGACGACGACGACGGTGAGCAGGCGGTCGCGCTCGGGGCCGGCCGGCAGGTTGGATGCTCGAGAGAAGTTGTCGATGAGACGGTCGCGCACGGCGATGGCCTCTTCGATCGACTTCATGCCGATCGCCTCGTCGGCGACTCCCGGAATCGGGAAGGTGCGCGAGACGGAGCCGGCGGTGACGACGACGTGGTCGTAGTCGAGCTCGTAGGCCTCGCCGATCTCGGGCGTGATGGTCGCCTTCTTCGCGGCGTGGTCGATTCCCGTCACTCGCGCCGTGATGACGCGCGTCTTGGTGAGGTGCTTGCGGTGCGAGGTCACCGAGTGGCGTGGCTCGATCGAGCCGGCGGCGACCTCGGGCAGGAAGGGCTGGTACGTCATGTACGGCAGCGGGTCGACCATGACGACCTCGGCCTCGCCCCGGCGCAGCTGCTTCTGGAGCTTCAGCGCGGTGTAGAAGCCGGCGTATCCGCCGCCGACGATGAGGATTCTGGGCACGAGGAACGACTCCTAGGTGGTAGAGGGGACCGCCCTAATCTACTGGGTGCGCCGACCCGCCACGAATCGCAGCACCCCGGCGAGAGCGAGCGCGGCAAGGCCGAGGGCCACGCCACCGAGAACGAGCAGCCCCGGCAGCACTCGGGCGAGCTCGGTGAGGGCCCACGAGGGCACAGGGAGAGCATCCATCACCGTGTCGGCAGGCGCCCGGGCGACCCCCGCACGCGCGGGCTCGAGCTCGACGACTCGGGCTTCGGCGTCGCCGCGGCGGTGCACCGAGATCCACTCTTCAAGCGAGCCGAGTGGGTTCGAGGTCGCGATCGGGATGCTCGCCTCGACTGCCGCGGCGGCGTCGACCACTCCGTAGCCGTACTGCGGATCGGGCACGGTGCTCGTGACGGCATCGGCTGAGCTCACGATGCGGTCGACCACGGCGGCGGCGCTCAGCTCAGGGTGGGCGGCCCGCACGAGCGCGACGATGCCCGCGACGATCGGCGTCGCTCCGCTCGTGCCCTGCCAGTATCGATGCCCGCCGCCCGGCACCGCCCCGACGAGATTCTCGCTCGGAGCCATGACGCCGATCGTGATGCCTTCGGTCGAGGCGACATCACTCGCGCGACCGGCCCGGTCGATGCCACCGACCGCGAGCACTCCCGGGATCGTCGCGGGTGCACCAACTTGCTCGGTGCCGCTGCCGCGGTTGCCGGCCGCGGCGACCACGACGACGTCGTTCTGCTCGGCGTAGAGAAAGGCGTCGTCCCAACTCTCGGGCCAGTCGAGCTGATTGCGCGTGAGCGACAGCGAGATGACATCGGCACCATGATCGACGGCCCACACGACGCCGTCGGCCACTTGCGCGTCTCCCGGCCGCTCGCCCGCGCCGAACGACAGCGAGATGCTCAGCAGATCGGCATCGGGCGCCGCACCGATCACGCCGGAGGTCGACGAGCTGCCTCGCCCTGCGGCGAGCGAGGCAACCATCGTGCCGTGCGAGCTGCCCGCGACGGGACCTCCCGACGAGGTTCCTGCACCGGAGACATCGGTGCCGTCGATCACTGCACCGCGCAAGTCAGCGTGACCGGCGTCAATCCCCGAGTCGATGATGGCGATCGTCACGCCCTCACCTCTCGTGGTCTGCCAGGCCTCACGAATGCCGAGGGAGTCGAGCCAGTACTGGGCGTCACGGATGCTGTCGGCGTGCGCGGGCGCGGCCGGAACGACCGCACCGGCGAGGGATGCTGCACCCACGCCGAGCGCGAGCGCCAGTGCGCCCGCGAGCGGGCGCACGAGAGTCACGACCCGCGCTGCTCGGGCGCGCACGCGCAGACCTCGGGGCTCCACGAGCACGCGTCGAGCGCGCGATCGCCGATCGGATTGACGCCGCGACCCACCGCGAGCGTGTGACCCACGAGCGCGTGCAGGCACTTGACGCGCGTGGGCATGCCGCCCGCGGAGTAGCCGTCGACCTCGGCAACGGGCAGCAGGCTCTCGCGGTCGGCGAGGTACTGCTCGTGTGCGGCGCGGTACTGCGAGGCGAGCTCTTCGTCGAGTTCGAGTTCGGCACTCCACTCGGCCATGACCCCCGCGGCTTCGAGCACCGACACCGCGGCCGTCGCCGCCGGGTGGGTCAAGTAGTAGAGCGTGGGAAAGGGGGTGCCGTCACCGAGTCGCGGGCGGGTGGCGACCACGGTCGGCGCACCGCAGACGCACCTGGCGGGAATGCCGATGACATCGCGCGCGGTGCGGCCGAGCTGCGCAGACACGATCTCGATGTCGCGCTCAGTGGCAGGGTCGAACGGTGGCCGACTCACTGGTCTCCTTCGAACTCGGGAGAGATGAGCTGCTCGGCGGGAAGGTCGGTGAGGCCCGCGGTGACGGCGGAGGCGAGCAGGGCGAGGTTCCAGTCGATGCGTGTCGACTGAATCTCGTCGCTGACGGCGGGTGCGGCATCCACGTCGCCGAGTCCGATGTCGTCGACGACCAGGTAGGTGATGTCGCCCGGGTAGACGTAGAGCAGACGATCGCGGGCTTGCGCCTCGATGTAGGCGGGGTCTTGCCAGCGGTCGATGTCGGTCTGCAGTTCGTCGACCACTCGCTGCTGCTCGGCGACCTGTCGCTCGAGCTCGGCGATCTCAGCTTGCTGCTCGACGAGCACCTTCAACGAGGGTGCGAGCACGACGAGCGCGGCGATGATGAGCAACAGCACGGTGACCGTGAAGCCCGAGATTTGCAGTCGACGAAACCAGGGCGTCGCCGCTGGCGCGTCGGCCGGCAGCGCGACGGGCACGGTGCGGGTCGGTCGGGCCATGGGCTCAAGGGTACGCGAGAGGCCCGCCAGCTCCCGGCGGCGAGCCGAGGGCGAGCGGGCCTCTCGTAGAGATGCGGCGTTGTGCGTCGCAGGGTTACGCAGTGAAGCGCGGGAAGGCGCTGCGCGAGGCGTACACCGCGGCGTCACCGAGTCGCGGGCGGGTGGCGACCACGGTCGGCG
>SXGT01169111.1_pt1 | contig 22723 bp, 12 predicted proteins | sample 3176221 | NCBI WGS metagenome assembly SXGT01 (sample SAMN11356862, study PRJNA531348) | freshwater metagenome | isolation source: freshwater sample F1-120 | place: China: Fuxian Lake, Yuxi | collected 2017-12-25
CCGCCTCGAGGGCGCGCGGGCGCTGGGGGCGTGGTCCCTCGGCCCCCCCGAGGCCGACGCGCTGCTGCGCCTCTCGGAGGACCCGGATGAGGCCGTTCGGGGCGCCGCCGCGGACGCCTTGGGTCGCCGGGCGGGCGAGCTGCGCGCGGTCCTCCGCGCGCGCCTCGACGGCGGTGTAGCGCTGCGGCGAACGGTGGTGCGGGCGCTGCGCCGCGATCCGGACTCCGTCAGCGTGCTCGTCGAGCGGTCGGACGATCAGGACGCTGTGGTGAGGCACGGCGTCTTGTGGGCAGTTCGCGACCACGCCACTCGCCTCCCGTTGATCGACGACGGGCGGCTCACGCCGGTGGCGGACGACGTCTTGGAGCGCCTCGATCGGCGCCTCATCGACGCGGACGCCGACGTTCGCGGGATCTGCGCCGAGGCCCTCGGGGCGCTGGGTCGGCAGATGCCGATCCGCGTGGCCACCCGGGTTCGCCTGGTGGGCCTCCTCGGCGATCTCGAGGCGCGTGTGCGGATCGCCGCCCGCGGCGCGCTGGGCGTGGTCGGCAACGACGGCCTCTCCGAGTGGCTCGGCTGGGCCGAGGACGTGCGGGCGCGGAGGCTCTGGCGGCTCTCCGAGGTGCTCCCCCTTGGCGCCGATAAGCCCGAAGCCGCCGCGCTGCTCGCTCACGCGCTGGACCTCGACACGGCGGGAGGCCGGGCGTGGCGCGAGGCGTTGGCCCGGCAGCTGTCCGGTCAGCCAGGCAGCCTGCCGCTTCACGCCTTGGCGCGCGCCATCGGCGACACGGACCCCTGGGTGCGCGAGGCCGCCACGCTGAGCCTGGTTCACGAGGCCGCGCGCCCGGTGGCGGGGAGCCTGCGTCGAGCGGCCCGAGAGACGGCCACTGCGGTCCGCGTGGCCGCGATTCGCGCCTTGGCGGCGTGCGCACCCGACGAACCAGAGCCCATCCTCGCCGCGCTGGACGACCCGATGGTCGAGGTCCGCCTCGCGGCCGCCGAGGGGCTCGGCGCCTGCACCGCCGTGGCGTCTGCTGTGGTATCCGCGCTCGTCGCCCGCCTGGCCGCGCCCGACCTCGGTGTCGTGGCCGCGCGGTCTCTGGGGCGCCTGGGGCAGTCGGCGACGCTGGTCGCCGCCCTCGACAGTGCGCAGGGCGATGCGCGTGTCGCAGTGGCAGCCGGCCTCGCGGCCCTGCCTCCCGAGGCCGTGGACGGCCCCACGCTGGCGGCGCTGATCTCGCTGGCCACGGAGCCGGTTCCTGCGCTCCGAGTGGCGGCTGTGGCCGGGCTCCTGTCACGTGGGGGCGAGCCGGGCGAGGTCACCGTGTCGCGCCTCGTTCGCGACGATCCGAGCCCTGAGGTTCGTCTCGCGGCGATCACCGCGCTCCACTCGGCGCCTCGGCTCGGAGCAGCAGGTCGCTCGGCGCTTCGCGCGGCCCTGGCGGACCGGGATCCGCGCGTGGCGGAGGTCGCTCGGGCGGCGGCGCGTGGGACGCCCCTCGAGCGGGCGCCCGATCTGCTCGATCGCCGACGCGCCTCGGCCCTCGTCGACGAGGCGGGGGTCGACGCGCTGCCCGCGCTCCTCGTAGCGCTGCACGACGAGCGCTTCGGCGCGGACGACACGGAGCGGCGTCGAGCCGTCGCGTCGGCGCTGGCCACCCTCGCGACCCGCTTTCCGGGGGAGCGCGAGGCGGTGGTGTCAGCCCTCGCGCTGCGGTTGGCCGATGCGCTGCCCGGGGTTCGCGGAGCGGCCGCACGGGCGCTGGCTGCCCTGGCTGAGCGCCACGTGGCGCCGGTCCTCGCAGAGCTGCTCGTTAGGGCCGAGCGGGACGAGCGGCGCGAAGTGGCGCTGGCGCTCTCGATGCTGGACTCCGGAGCGCTTGGAGCGGTCGCGGTCAGAGACCCGGACGCCGCTATTCGGGAATGCGTAGCGCGCGCCACTAGCGACCGAGGCCACTTGCAGCTGCTACTCGACGACGCGGAGCAAGGTGTGGCGGACGCCGCGGCGGAACGCCTCGCCGCGCTCGGTGAGTCCTCCCTGCTCAGCCTGGTCTTCGAGGGATCAGAGGCCGTGGGCCCTCGGAAGCAGCGCGCGGCCCTGCTCGCCTTCGCCACACTCGGGGACTGGCCAGCGGGTGTCAGCCGGGCGGTGACCGCGGCGCTGGGTGATGGCGACCCATCGGTGCGCACCACCGCCGTTCGCGTTCTCGGGTTGACCGGACGCTCCCCGTCAGAGGCTCTGGCGCGCCTCGAGGGCGACGGCGACGACGGGGTCCGATGGGCCGCCGCGATCGCCGTCACCGAGCTGCTCCGGCGCGCCCCGGGCGACGCCTCCTTGCGTGACGCTCTCGAGCTGGCGCTGGTGGACTCGTCCCCCGAGGTGGTCCGGCAAGCGGAGGCGGCGCTCAGCGCAGGTCAGGACCTGAGCGGCGCCGCCGTGGAGGCGCTCAGCGCCGTCCGCGCCGAGCGGTGGTCCGCGCTCGTGGCCTTGGGCCCGCAGGCGCTGCCCTGGTGTCGTCGGGTCCTCCGGGAGCGAGCCACCGACCGGGCGTCGGTGGGCCGGCGGGTCGGGGTCCTCGACGCGCTCTCCCGCAGCCGGGCTGAAGGCGCCGACGAGCTGGTCGCGATCGCCTCGGCGGACAAGGCCGTCAGAGTGCGTGAGGGCGCCGCCAGAACCGCTGCCACGCTGGCTGAGCCGTGGGCTGCGTTGGATCTGCTCGCAGGTGATCCGGTCACGACCGTGCGCGTCGAGGTCTGCCGCGTGCTCGGGGATCGCGGCGGTGAGCCGGCCGTCGAGCGGCTCTCACTGCTGCGCCACGACGGCGCCGCGGACGTCCGATTGGCGGCGGCCGTTGCCCTCGCGGGTCCCAAGACCAGCGCGGTGACCAAGGTCGCCGAGCTGCTGAACGACCCGGATCCCGAGGTCAAGCTCCACGCGTGCCAGCTCCTCGAGGAGATGGGGCACCCGGGGGGGATCGAGCCGCTCATCGTGACGCTGGGCGACGCCAACCCGCGAGTCCGTCACGGCGCTCGTCGGGCGCTGATCTCCCTTGGCTGGACGCCTGTTGGGCATCGCGTCACGGCCGACTCTCGCGGTTATGCCTGGTGGACGTCGCGAGCCGAGTGGCAAGCCTCGGGGGCCGGCGAGCGCGAGGCGCTCGAGGGCGCGCTTCGAGCCACGGACCCGAGCGTTCGGCGCGACGCCGCCGAGGGCCTCGAGCTCCTCCGCGACAGCAAGTCGCTCCCGGCGCTCTTGGGGTGTCTCGAGGACCCCGATGCCGGGGTTCGCGAAGCCGTCGGCGCCGCCGTGCTCACGCTCACCCGCGAAGCACCGTCGGATCCCTCCATCCGGGCACAGGCGCTGGTGTACTCGGGGGACCCTGCCGCGGCCGTGGCGCTGGGTCCGGTAGCCGCGCTGCCGCTCGCGCGCGCCATCACCCAAGACGCCGAGCGGAGTGCGGCTCGGGGCAGCGCCGGCGAGCCGTCCGGAGACTCCACGTCGCGGGGGCAGGCGGCCTTGGACGCGGTGGGGGCTGGGCCCTTCGACCCCGGTGAGGGTCGCGCCGCGCTGGAAGCAGCCCTCCTTCGGGCCGTCCAGTCGGGCTCGCCGGTCCGCGTGGCGCGCGCGGCGCTGGCGATTCGGGCCACCCGCCTGGGGGCGCCGCTCATCCGCCGCCTCAGCGACCCTGCCGCGGCGCTCGCTGGCGCGTCGGCCAGTGGCGCGGAGGTCGAGGAGGTGGCGCGCGCCGCGGCGAAGCTCGGCGCCGAGGTGGAGCTCTTCGACGCGCTTCACGCGGCGCCGCTTGCGCTGCGTCGACGCTTGGCGCTCGCTTGCCGTGAGCTGCCACGGGCGGCGTCGGCGTGTGAGCGAGCCCTCGGTGCGCTGGTGGGCGAGCCGGACCTCGACGTGCGCGCGGCGTTGGTGGCGGCCGCATGCCGACACGGCGACGCCACCCGCGTCACGGACTTGATCGGGATCGCGGCCTCCGATGCCTCGGCGGCCGCCCGCGAGGCGGCGGTGGTCTGGCTGGGGGGCTACGCGGCGTCGCCGGGCGTTCGGGACGCGGTGGTGCTCGCGCTGGGCGACTCGAACCCAGAGGTTCGGCGTGCCGCGCTGGGCGCCCTCGGCGAGGTCCCGAGCGATCCGCGCGCGGCGGCCGCGGTCGCGTTGGCGAACGGCCGTCACGAGCTGTTGGTCACGTACGATGAGGCGGCGATCGGCGCGCTCGAGCGGGGCCTCTCGGAGCCGGGGGACGACCCCGAGGTCGCAACCCGCCGCGCCGCCTGCGTGCGCACGGCGGGTCGCCTGGTCTTCGGGCAGCGCGACGGTGCTGCCGGGCTTCGCGCCGTGCCCGCGGGCGCTGCGCTGCTCGAGCGCCTCACGCGGCTGGCCGCTGACCGCAGCGCCGTGGTCCGGGCGTCGGTCGCCGATCTCGGCGCCCCGCGTGCCGGGGACGGAGACCGCGATGACGGTGATCTTTCCGCATTCGACGCCGCCCTGCGGGGGCTCCTCGCGGACGACGACGCGCGTGTTCGCCGGCGCGCGGCCACCGCGGCCGGCCTTCGGGGCGATCTCCTGGCAGTGGACGCCCTGCGAGGCCTCGCCGCTGCCGATGCCAACCCCGGCGTCCGCTTCGCGGCGCAGGAGGCGCTCGCATCGCCGGGGATGCGCGTGCTCGAGCCGCTCCTGGCATCGCTCAGCGCCGCGGATCCCGAGGTCCGGGCCGGCGCGGCGGACGCGCTGGGTGAGACCGGCTCCTGGCGTGCCGTGGACGGTCTCGCCGCGGCGCTCGCGGACGGGCTCCCCGTCGTGCGTTCGCGCATTCGCGGCGCCCTGGAGCGCCTCGGCTTCGAGCCGCTCGGCATCATCGAGCCTTCCGACGTTCCAGCCGCGGCGCGCGGCACCCGGGACCGCGTGGTGCGCTGGCTCGGGCTCAGCGACCTGGAGGCGCTGAGCAACCTCCCGCCGTCGCACGCCGACGGCCCGGCGGCGATCCAGGCGGCGCGCGAGGCAGCGCTCACCACGCTGCTCTCTCGGGCGCTGTCGGAGACCGATCGCGTCATGGCGGCGCTGGCCGTCACGGGCTCTGGCGCGCTCACGGCGGCGCTCGAGGATCCGTCGCCCTGGGTGCGCCTCGTGGCAGCGCGTCGGCACGACGTCACGGGCCACCCGGAGCTCGCGCTCATCACCGGGGCCGCGGGCTCCGCGCTCGGCGCGCACCACCTCGCGGTCGCGCCTCCGGGGAGCGAGGACACGGACGGCGGGGTCGGGGCAGATCCGGCAACGGCCGCCCGCGCGGCGCTCTGGGAGGTCGCGGTGCGCGAGCTCGTCGGCTCGCCGCTGGCACCGGAGACCCCGCTCGGCCCCGCTGTGCGCTCGCAGGAGCCCGAGACCCGTCGACGGGTCGCTGCGGCGTTGCCCGAGCTACTGCGGCGACTCCTAGCCGACCCCTCGCGCCCCGTTGCTGGGGCGGCCGAGCCGGACGGTCCCGAGGCGGGCGAAGGGGAGCTCGCCGAGGCCGCCGAAGCAGCCGCTCCCGAGGCCGACAGTGGGGCGCCCGCGCCCGCTGCGCTCGTGCGGGAGCTGCTCACGGCAGCGAGCCGCGACCCCGATGCGGGTGTTCGAGTCGGGATAGCCACCGCTCATGCCGAGCTCGCGGAGGTGTTGCCCACCCTCCCAGCGCTGCTCCTCGACCTCTCGGAGGAGGTGCGGGACGCCGCGGCCGCTGCGCTAGTCCGCCTGGACGCCAGCGAGCTGTTGCGCGCCGTCGATGCGCCTCGTGCGGGCGTCCGCCTGGCCGCGATCCGCGGCCTCGGAAAACTTCGCGAGCCCGCGCTGGCCACCGCCGTCGCCGCGGCAGTTGGCCGGGCAATGGCTGATGACGACGACGAGCCCGTGCGGGTGGGCGCGGTCACCACGGCAGCCGCGCTCCTCTCCGGGCCTCAGTCTGGCGTCTCGGGTGGTGACGCTCAGCGGCTCCTGGACGCTGTCACCCATGCCTTGTCGCGCGACGCGTCGTGGCGTGTTCGCACGTCCGCCGCGCAGTCTCTCGGGGGGATGACGCTGGCGTTCGCTGGCGCGCTTCCGCAGGAAGAGGAGACCAGGGCGCCGACCGGCCTCCGCGATGTCCTGGCCCGGGCTTGTCGGGCGTTGGAGGTGGCGCTCGCGGACGCCGACTCGAGCGTCCGAAGCGCCGCGGACCAGAGCCTCGAGCTGCTCGAGTATGCGCCGTCCGAGGGCGTTGGGGAGGGGCTCCGTCGCCTCGGGCGCGGAGATGTCGCCGGCCTCGCCGCCCTCGGTGGGGTGGTCGTCCCGCTCCTCGCCCGCCTCGTGAACGCTCGCGGCGCCGATGCCGACACGGTGGGCCGCAAGCTCCAGGCCCTCGACGCGCTCGCTCGCATCGGCGCGGACGACGGCGATCCCGCCGGAGCCGCGGAGCCGGCGCTCCTCGACGTCTCGCCGAAGGTCCGCGCTGCGGCCGTGCGCTGCCTCACGCGGCTCTGCGCCGCTGCACAGGTCGAGCCCACCATCGGCCAGCTCCTCGCGGACGTCGACCCACCCGTGCGCCGAGCCGCCGCCGCGGCTGCCGGTGCGCTCGGGCTCGCGTCGGCGGTCCCGCAGCTCGAGGCGCTCGCCACGGCAGACACCGACTCGGGGGTGCGCCTCGCGGCGGCCGCCGCCCTCGCGTCACCTGGGATCGAGCGGGTGGAGACGCTCATCAGGCAGCTGTCGTCGCCCGACGCGGACACGCGCTGCGCGGTGGCAAGTCGACTCGGCTCCACGGGCCGCGTGGAGGCGGCGACCGCCCTCGTGGCCACGCTCTCCGACACCGTCGCTATGGTGCGCCTCGAGGCGCGAGACGCGCTCCTGGCGCTCGGCTTCACGCCGGTGGGGCAGCGCGCCGAGCCTTACTCCGAGGGCTTCGCGCGCTGGCTGCTGCCCGAAGAGCTGGGTCTGGCGCCTCTCGCGGGGCGGCGCGTTGAGCCGTCGGTGATCGCGGAGACGCAGCGGGAGGGGCTCTCGAGGCTGGCGACCGCTACCGACCCCCTCGTTCGGCTCGCCGTTGCGGAGGGACTCGCGTCGCTGCGCGATGGCGGTGCCCCGGCGTTCGATGTCATCCGCGTCCTCCTCCTCGATCCCGTTCGCGCGGTGCGTCGCGCGGCGTCACGCCTGCTGGGGGCTGAGCAGCTCCACGCCGTTGGGCCCGAGGCGCTGGTGGCCGCCGGTCTGTACCGCGAGGCCGCGGCGGCGGGCGCGCTCGCGCAGCTCCTGGTGGAGCTGGGTAGCTCGGACGCTGAGCTCGCCGGCGGTCCGCGACGTGTGGCGCTGCTCCGGGCGATCGCCGAGTGCGCCGACGAGGCGGCCCTGCCAGTGCTCACCGCCGAGCTCGGTCACGCGGATGCAGCGACGCGCGCGGAGGCGGCGCGAGCTCTGGGCGTGGTGCTCATGGCCTTGGCGGCGCGCGACGCGGCCGAGGCTGAGCGCATGGCGGCCTTGCTGGACGAAGTTGGGGGGGAAGCGGCGGCCGAGGCAGGGCTGCATCCCGATGCCCCTTCGGGGGAAGTCGCCGAGACCCTCTCTGAGCGTCCTATCGGACCCGAGGGATCCGCGCCGCCCGAGGGCGAAGCCCACGCCGACCCCGCGGAGAAGGCCCCTCCGGCCAAGAAGGCCCGCCGGAAGGGCGGAGACACACCATGAGCGAAGTGCGCAACGCCGCGATCGCCGCGCTGGCCGGTCGACTCGACGACGCGGACACCAGCGTTCGGGGCGCCGCGGCCGCCGTATTGATCGGGCTCGGGGCCATGCCGGAGCGCGTCCTCTCCGGCGAGGCCACGCCGCCGGCGATCATCGCCTGGCTCGATGCCCTGGTGGTCACGCGCACAAATGATGTCCGCGCGCTGGGGCTCACCTCACACGGCGAGGCCGCGGTGCGCGTCGCGGCGCTGCGGGCCGCGGCGTCGCTGGCGCCCGCCACCGCGCTCCACGCCGCGCTGGCCGCGCTATCGCAGGATCCGAGCGCTCGGGTCCGATGCGAAGCGGCGAGCCTGCTCCCGGAGCTGCCGGCTCCCGAAGAGGGCGACGATCCTCGCCCGACGGCGCTGCTCTCGTCGCTTGGGGATCCTGCCGTCCGGGAGGACGCGCTGCGCTCGCTGACGCGGCTGGGCTGGACGCCGGACTCGCCCGGCGGCGTGGCGGCGCTCGCGCTGGCGCGGCGGGACCTCAAGGCGTTGACCGAGGTGGGTGAGGACGCGGTCCCCGTGCTCGTGGGGGCGCTCCGCGACCGCGACGCAGACAAAGACAGCGTCGCGACCCGCGCATTCGCGTGCGAGGCCCTGGGGCGGATCGGGGCAGCCAGCGGCGTCGCGGCCCTCGACGCGGCGCTCTCCGACGTGGGCGCGCCGGTGCGGGCTGCAGCGGCCCGCGCCCTCGCGCCGATGGGCGCGCTCGTCCCCGACAGCAGCCGCGCGTCGCTGGTCGCTCGGCTCCGCGACGACGTCAGTGCGCTGGTGCGCCGTTCGGCGGCAGCCACCCTGGGCGTACTCGCCGAGGGGACAGCGGTGCCGACGCTGCGGCTCTCCGCCAAGGGCGACCCGGATCCGTCGGTTCGGTTCGCGGCTGGCGAAGCGCTCGCGCACATCGGCGAGACGGCGATGCTCATGGAGTCGCTCAAGAACCCCGAGGCAGAGGTGCGGCGGTCGGCGGCGGTCGCGCTCGGGGAGCTCAAGGCCGAGGAGGCGATCGATCCGCTCATTGGCGTCCTCGGGGATGGCACCACTTCCGTTCGGGCGGCCGCGTTCGCGGCGCTCGAGGCGATCGGCTGGGTCCCCGTGGGCGTGAAGCGCTCGCCGGACGATCCCCGCTACGGCCGCTGGATGACCCGGTCCGAGCAGGAGGCGCGGAGCGGGCAGGTGGCCGGCGAGTCGGTGCTCGAAGCGCAAGCCCGACTTCTCGAGGGCGACGTGGCCTCGTCGGACGCGCTCGTACGGCAAGCCGCCCTCGAGGCGCTTGGCCGAACCCGCAATCCCGCGCTGGGCCGCGTCGCCGAAGGCCGGCTCCCCGACGACGCGCCGGGTGTTCGCCGCGCGGCGGCCGAGGCCCTGGAGGCGCTGGGGGTCACCCCGTCGTCCAGCGACGGCCGCGCCCGACAGTTGGTGGCGCTGGGGCGCGTCGCTGTCGCCGGTGCGCTCGGTCGCGGCGCCATCCCTGCGCTGCTCCAGGCGCTGCAGGGTGTCCCCGCGCCGATCCGGGTCGACGCCGTGAGGGCTCTCGGGGGCGTGTTCACCAGCGAGCGAGCGGCGTCTCCCGGAGCCGCGATCGCGCCGCCCGAGCCGGACATCGAGACACAGCCTGCCGGGGAGCCGGTAGACGAAGCTCGAGAGGAGACGCAGCTCCCGCCGGACCCCACCCCCGAGGGTGCCCAGCCAAACCATGAGGCGTTGCAGCTTTCGGAGGAGCAGGCCTCGGGGGACGCCGCGGTAGAGCCGGCGGCGCCAACGCCCGTCCACGGGTCGCAGGTGGCGGTCGAGCCGGCCGTCGTCGAGTCACTCCTCCGCACCTCGGTGCCGGACTCGGCTGCCGAGGTGCGCGCGGCGGCCATCGAGGTCCTCGCGGCGCTCGCCATATTAGACCCGGCGCAGGCGGCGGACGCGGCGCTCGAGGCGGCGGACGCGGCGCTCGAGGACTCGGCGCTGGAGGTGCGCACCGTGGCCGCTTCTGCGCTGGTGGCGCTGGGGGCGCCGGGGCAGCGCGCGCTCCTCTCGCGGCTCGAGAGCGGCTCGGATGGGGCGCGCGAAGCGGCGGCCAGCGTCCTGGCAGACACGCTGGGCGCAACGGGCGACCGCGTCATCGTGCTCGACGCGCTCATCGGACGGCTCGGCGCCGACCCGGCGCCGGCGGTGCGCGTGGCGTGCGCGTACGCCCTCGCTGCTGGCCGGGATGCGGAGCGGGCTTGCGCGCCGCTGCAGGTAACGCTCGAGCGCGACCTCGAGTGCGAGGTCCGCCGGGCAGCTGCGCTGGCGCTGGGGCGGCTCGGGGACCCGGGTTCCCGGCAAGCGCTCATTCAGGCGTTGGGCGACAGCTACGCGGTGGTCCGCGACGCGGCCCTCGCGGCCCTAGCCACGTTCGGCTGGTCGCCTCAGGGGGGCGTAGCCGTGGCGATGCTCGCGCTGGCGGCGGGCGACTTCAAGACGCTCGGCGGCTGCGGCGCCGCCGCGCTGCCGTTGCTCCAACAGACCCTGAGTGAACGCGGGCTCGACCGGATCACCATCGAGCGACGCGTCCGCGCGGTGGAGACGGTCGAGGCCATCGTGCCCGGGCTCGAGGCCACGGACGGCGAAGGTCCTGCCGTGCCGCTCCTGCGCCTCGCGCTCACAGACGCCTCGTGGCGGGTGAGGCGCTCCGCGGCGTCTGCCGCCCAGCGCCTGCAGGTCACGGCGTTGCGCGACGACCTGCTCGACATCGGCTCCCGCGACGAGAGCGAAGCGGTGCGCTGCGCGGCCCTCCGGGCCCTGGGTCGCGTGGGCCATTCCGGGCAGGTAGACGCGCTTCGCGGGCTCGCCTCCGGCGATCCCAGCCCCGAAGTGCGCCTCGCCGCTAGCCAGGCGTTGGCGGGCCCGGCGCTCGGCGAGATCGCCCCCCTGCTCGTGGCGCTCATCGCCCTAGAGCCGGAGGTGCGCCGTCAGGCCGCGGAAGAGCTCGGTGAGGTGGGCAACCCCCGGGCGATCGATCCCCTCCTGCTAACGCTCGGAGACGCCACCGCGGCCGTGCGTCACGCGGCCCGCGCCTCGCTCTCCCGACTCGGCTGGGTGCCCGTGGGTGTGCGCGCCCACCCGGGTGCCGCGGGCTACGACCGGTGGGTGCTGCGCTCCGAGCTGTTTCCGGCCACCGACGCCACGCCGCAGCAGGAGGTGCTCGAGGCCGCTCGGGAGCATCCGGATCCGCGCGTGAGGGAGGCGGTGGACGAAGCCTTGAGGCACCGAGCGCTGGAGCCGGGTTGAGCGACAGCATAGCTGCGAGTCGAGCGAGGCCCATCGGGGGGCCCAGCCTTGCGGTGGTCGCCGTGGCCTTCGTGGCCTCGGGCGCTGCCGGCATCATGTATCAGACCGTCTGGGTCCGGGCGTTCGGCAACATCTTCGGCAACACGGTCCATTCGGCCGCTGTGGTCACCTCGCTGTTCATGGGCGGCCTCGGCTTGGGCGGGTGGTGGTTCGGGCGCTACGCCGACCGGATCTCCCCGTCGGCGGGTCCGTCGGGGCTCTTTCGCGTCTACGCCCTACTCGAGGTGGCGATCGGCCTCCTCGGCGTGCTCGCGTCCCAGGCGCTGCCGCTGTTCGAGCCGCTCTCGGGCCTGGCCAGTGGGTATTCGCTGGGCGATGACGGCCTCTACCATCCCACGGCGCTCACCCACGTATTCCGTTATGGGGCTGCGGCGCTGCTGCTCCTCCCCATCACCTGCTGCATGGGGGGCACACTCACGGTGCTCGTCCGCGCGCTCGTCCGCGAGCGGGCGTCGGACGCCGGCCCACGCATCGGCCTCTTGTATGGAGTGAACACGCTTGGCGCCGCGCTCGGGGCCTTCCTCGTGGACGGCTGGTTCATCCCCACGCTCGGCATCAAGGCGACGCAGTCTTCGGCTGCGCTGGTCAACCTGGTCGTGGCCCTCGCCGCGCTCGGGTGGGCTCGCTCTGCGCGGACGGCGTCCACGGCCGTCGTGCTCCCCGACGCCGCTTCGGAACGCGCCGACTTCCCATCCGAGGGATCTTCCACCCCGGGCAACGACGCGCCTGCTCCCAGCTCCAAACGGGTGCTCGGGGCAGCGGCCGTCGCCCTGGCGCTCTCCGGTTTCGCTGGGATGGGCTTCGAGATCCTGTGGTTCCGCAGCCTCGGCGCCGCGCTCGGTAGTCATCGATCCACCTTCGCGTTGCTCCTCACCACGATGCTCCTCGGGCTCTTCCTCGGTGCGCTGATCGGCTCGACGCTGGTGCGCCGCCTCAGGGGGGCGGCCTCGCTGGCGGGCGCGTTCGCGGTGGTTCAGGGGCTCGTAGTCACGTCTGCACTCTTGTGCCTTGCGGGTTACGAGCTCTCCGACTACCTCGACCCGGAGCTGGTCCAGCGCCACGCCAGCGGGAGCGAAGGTGGGCGGCGCCTGGTGGAGACCTGGTTGTCTCTGCGCCCCATTCTCGCCATGGTGCTTGGCCCCGCCATCTTCATGGGGATCGCGTATCCACTTGCGAACGCTGCGGTTCAAGAGGCGCTCTCCGAGGTGGGCACGCGCGCTGGGCTGCTCTATCTCGTCAATACTGTCGGCGGGATCGCCGGCTCCCTGCTCACCGGGTTCATCTTCATCCCCTGGTTGGGGATGCAGGCTACAGCCAGCGTCGTCGGCTGTGTCGCCCTCCTCGCTGCGGCGCCGCTCCTTGTGGCGTCTCGGACGGCGCGTGTGGCGCCCATCGCCGGGCTCGGTCTCGGATGTGCCGGTCTGGCCGCGTTCCTGCTCCTGCCCGGCGACCACCTGCTCGGACGCCTCGCGACCGTGCACATCGTGAACGAGCGGGTGGTGACCACGAGCGAGGGCCCGATCGAGCTCATCGCGGTCAGCGAGGCGCCCACGGGCGAGCGGACTCTGTGGACGAACGGCCACCCCATGACCGGCACCCACTATATGGCGCAGCGGTACATGCGCGCGTTCGTGCATGTGCCGATGCTGATGCACCCGAGCCCCGAGCGGGTCCTGGTGATCTGCTTCGGGGTGGGCAACACGGTCCACGCCGCGTCGCTCTATCCGGAGGTCAGCAGCATCGAGGTGGCCGACCTCTCGGAGCACGTCGTCCGTCACTCCACGTACTTCGAGCGATGGAACCACGGCGTCCGGAGGGACCCCCGCCTCCGAATCCACCTCAACGACGGAAGACAGCACCTCCGAACTCTGCCGGAGGCCACCCTCGACCTGGTCACGCTGGAGCCGCCACCGCTCACTCACGCCGGGGTGGCCGCGCTGTACTCGCGAGAATTCTACGAGCTCGTGCACTCACGCCTGCGACCCGGGGGCTACGTCACGCAGTGGCTGCCGATCTATCAGGTCCCGGGCGAGGTGGCCGTGGCGATGATCAAGGCCTTCATCGACGTGTTCCCCGGCGGGGTCCTGCTCTCGGGTTATGGGCGCGAGCTCATCCTGATGGGGACCAAGGGTCCGCGCGTGATCTTCGACCCTGACGCTGTAGCGGCGCGTCTCGCCTCACACCCGGCGGTCCGAGAGGATCTCGAGGCGATCGATCTCGCCCGTCTCTCTGACCTCGTGACCACGTTCGCCGGCTCCGCGGAGCGCATGAAGGCGCTGACGGAGGGCATGCTGGCTCTCACCGACGACTCGCCCATCCTCGAGTACACCCCCGACAAGCTCACGGAGGCCATCATCCCGGTGGATCTCTTCGGTCCGGACGAACTCGGAGTGTTCTGCCCGAAGTGCAAGACCGAGCGGTCGGACCTGCCGCACCTCCAGGGTCTCATTCGTCTCAATCAGGCGCTCTACCACAGCAACGTGTTCCGGGTGATCACCCGCACGCGCGAGGCCATCCATCCGCGCTTCTACGTGCGAAAGGTGAGCGCCGAGGTCGCTCGCGCCGCCTGGGCTTCCAGCGGCTATCTGCGCCGGCTCATACCAGAAGCGGTGCTCCCGCGTTGACGCCGCGCGGCGCGTCCCCGAGGCTCGACCCATCGTGCGAACCGTCCCCCTCTCGCGTTACACCTCCCCCGAGTACCTGGAGCTCGAGCAGCGGACCGTCTTCTCCCGCGCCTGGCTCATGGCCGCGCCGGCATGTCGCCTCGCGGCGCCCGGGGACTACACCGTGGTGGACATCGCAGGCGTCTCGGTGGTGGCGTTGCGCGACCTCGAGGGCACCCTCCGCGCCTACCGCAACACGTGCAGGCATCGGGGGACGGAGCTCCTGTCCGGGAGCGGCAACGTCCGTGCGATCCGGTGCCCGTACCACGACTGGAAGTACAGCCTGGACGGCCGCCTCCGCCACGTGCCGGACGAGGGCCGCTTCGAGCCGCTGGAGAAGGGCGCGCTGGGGCTCCACCCGGTGGCGGTCGAGGCCGCGTGCGGGCAGATCTGGGTGAATCTCCTCCCCGAGCCTCCTCCGCTCCTGCCGTCCCTCGCGGGGATTCACGAGGAGGTCGCCCCGTACGCGCTGCACGAGATGGTGCCCGTGGACGAACACTGGCAGCGTATCCCGTGCAACTGGAAGGCGCTGCTCGACAACGCCACCGAGAGCTACCATATCCCCAGGGTCCACGGGATGAGCGTGGGGCAACACGTCGACACCCGACCGGAGTTCCTGCGTTACGGGGACCACACGCGGCTCACGCTGCCCATCGCGCACTACGGCTTTCGCGAGGCCCTCGACCGCCTCACGGCGCGCGGCGGCCCGTATACCGACAAGCAGCTGGGCGTTCTCCACAAGTACGTGATCTTCCCCAACTTCCTCATGAACGTGTTGCCCTACCACCTCACCATCTTTCAGGTCTGGCCGGACGGGCCGGACGCCTGCCGGTTCTTCTACGGCTTCTACGAGCGGCGGGGCGCAGCTGGGCTCGAGTGGCTGCGGGTGCGGGCTACGTGGGCGGCCTCGCGTTGGATCTGGCGCGAGGACGACGCGATCGTTCGGCGCTTCCAGGCGGGGGCCCGCTCAGGGCTCGGCACCGACGCCCAGCGTTACCATGAGGACGAAGCGGCGCTCGCCCACTTCCACGACGTTCTCCAGCGTTACACGGCCGAGGCTGGCTCGCCCTGAGCCGAGCTCAGGGGGTGGCGAGTCGCAGAGGGCGCCTCAGCCACTGGTCCAGCACCACGAGGCAGGCCATGGCCTCCACGATGGGGACGGCCCGGGGCAGGACGCAGGGGTCGTGGCGGCCTTTCGCGGCGAACACGGTGGGTTGCCCGTCCGTTCGGACGGTCTCCTGGGGCTGGAAGATCGTGGCTACCGGCTTGAAGGCCACCCGCATCAGGAGAGGCTCGCCGTTCGAGATCCCACCCTGGATTCCGCCGGAGTGGTTGGTGCGCGTGGCCACTCCGGGCGCGTTCCCTGCCGACGCGGCGGGAGCGCCGGGTCGAGGGATGAACGCGTCGTTGTGCGCGCTGCCTCGCATACGCGTTCCCGCGAAGCCCGAGCCGATCTCGACGCCCTTCGCCGCGGGGAGGCCCATGGCCGCGTGCGCGAGCTCTGCGTCGAGCTTGTCGAACACCGGGTCGCCGAGGCCCGCCGGTACCCCCCGGACCGCCACCGCCACCACGCCTCCGATGGTGTCCCGCGCCTTCCGGACCTCGCCGATCAGCGCCTCCATCTGGGAGGCGACCGCGAGGTCCGGGCACCGCACCGGGGTGGCGTCCACTGCGGCGCGTGTGACGGTCAGTGGGTCGACGTCTGCCTCGAGGTCGCCCACGGTCGCCACCCAAGCAACGCACTCGAAGCCCGGGAGCTCCCGCTCCAACACCTGCCGGGCGATGGCGCCCGCCGCGACCCGTGCGACCGTCTCCCGCGCGCTGGCGCGGCCGCCGCCTCGATGATCCCGCACGCCAAACCTTGCGGCGTACGTAAAGTCAGCGTGAGACGGGCGATATAGCTCTTTCAGGTCATCGTACTTGGAGGAGTCGACGTCCTCGTTCCGGAACAAGAGCGCGAGCGCCGTGCCGGTGGTGACCCCCTCGAACATCCCCGAGAGCACCTCTGGCCGGTCGGACTCGCTGCGTGGCGTGGTGAGGCGCGACTGACCCGGTCGGCGGCGGTCGAGCTCCTCCTGAACGCGCTCCCAGTCGATTGCGAGCCCTGGCGGGACGCCGTCCAGCACCGCGCCGAGGCCGGCGCCGTGCGACTCACCGAAGGTGGTGACGCGGAATCTGTGTCCGAAGGTGTCGCCCACGGCGACTCAGCGGGTCTGGCGCGCGAGGACCGCTGCCAGCGCCTCTTTTGCGCGCGGATCCCGTGCGCATGCGACCTCGATCCCCGCCATGAGCAGGCCGAGGGGGTTGCCCGTGTCCAGCCAGCGGGCGCTGAGCTTCACGGCGCGCAGCCCTTCCTCCGCCATGAGTGAGCGCATGGCGTCGGTGAGCTGGATCTCGCCCAGCGCTCCGGCCGCGGTGGCGTCGATGTGCGCGAAGAGCGACGGCGGGAAGACGTATCGACCCACGACCGCCAGATTGGAGGGCGCCTCCTCGGGGCGCGGCTTCTCCACGAGGCCACGGACCACGTAGGTGCCGTCCGACAGCGGGTCGACGGACGCGATGCCATACTTGCGCGTCTGCTCCTTCGGGACCTCTGCCAGCAGCAGTACACCGCGTGCGTGTTGCTCGTACACCGCGACGAGCGCGGCGAGGGCAGGGTGGTCGCCGAACAGGATGTCGTCCGGGAGCATGACGGCGAAGGGCGCATCGCCGACCGCCGGACGCGCGCAGCCTACGGCGTGCCCTAGCCCTTTAGGGGCACCCTGTCGCACCGCGAGCACGCTGAGATGCTCCGTTTGCCGCGTGATGGCGCTGACGAGCTCCGGCTGCGAGCCCACCTTTTCTTCGAGCGCCGAGAAGCGATCGAAGTGGTTCTCGATGGCGGACTTGCCCCAGCCGGTCACGAGGACCAGCGTGTCCACGCCGCTGAGGCGCGCCTCGTCGGCGATGACCTCGATCGCGGGGCGATCGAAGACAGGCAGCAGCTCTTTGGGGACCGCCTTGGTGAGCGGTAGGCACCGGGTGCCGAGGCCGGCCGCCGGGATGACAGCCTTATGGATGGCCGAGGTGCCCCGGGAGACCGAGGACACGCTCAGCTCGCGGCCTTGCGCGTGGTGGCGATGAACTTGCGGATGCCCATGGGCTCCTTCTCGAGCTTGCGACGCTCCTCACGTGAGAGGCTGGCGTAAACGGTCGCGAGGCGCTTGCGGGCCGCTTGCTTGAGGCCTTTGCGCATGGCGGGGTTGGACTTCCACTTCTTCGTATTCATTGCATCTCGCTGTCGTCGTTGGGTGCTGTCGCAGCCCCGGGTTAGGGGGCGCGGAAGCTAGCACCGCGGTGCACGAACGGTCAAGCAGAGAAGTGTGAGGGAGGAGGAGGGGAACTAATGAGGGTCAGGCTCGCCCGCGTGGGCCCGACCCTCATAGGTGGGAACGAGATGTCTCGTTTTGAGAGGAGGGAGATGGGATGGGTATCAGATTGAGACGGGCTGAAGGGAGATTCAGAGAACTTCTACGCGTCTGAGGCGCGGTGCCTTTCGGCATGATGAAACGCCCGTACTGGGCGCCCCGCCGGAACTGCGCGGTGTCATCGCGAGAAGTCTCTAGCACACAGCGTGCCAACCTTGGCGAGCCCGTGGCGGCTCCGCACGCACCCGTATCAACCGGTCAGCGGCCCGCGCTCGGGGCCGAGTCCAAGGCGAGCAAGACCTCGTTCGCCAAAGGGCACGCCGGGTCGAGGCCCAGCGCGGCGGCGAGGTCGACTCGCGCGGCGGCGAGGTCGCCGCGCAGGGCGGAGAGCAGGGCGCGCAGGGCCAGCGCGTCGGGGTCAGGGCTTTGCGTCGAGTCTTGCGGCCCCTCGAGGAGGCGCGCGAGGAGCCCACTGGCCCGGTCGAGCTCTCCCGCCAGGATCGCGGCCCGAGCACGGTCGAGCAGGGCGCCAGGCGGCGCCGGCTGAGCGTCGCCCGCGGACGCGGCGTTGGGTGAGGGGGCCTTGCTTGGCCGCCCGAGCTCGGCGAGGCAGCGTTCGAGCCCTCGGCGCGCCGTTTGGTCTCCTGGAGACAGCCGGATCGCCTCGCGAAACGCGGCGACTGCGCTGTCGAGCGCACCCAGCCGCCGTCGGGCCTCGCCGAGGTTCGCCCAGCTATTCGCTCGCCCGGGGGCAAGCGAGGTGGACCGCTCCAGCTCGGTCACCGCGGCGCGATACGCGCCCTCTTGAAACAACGCGACCCCGAGCTCGTTTCGAATGAGCGCATCGTCCGGCGCGGCCTCGCGGAGCGCCAGCAGCAGCTCCCGGGCGACCGACCAACGGGCGCTGCGCATCGCTTCGCGCGCCGCGTCGAGCGTGGGCGGCGAAGCCAGCGCGGGGACCGCGCACAGAAGCCATAGACCCGCGGTTCTCATGCGGGCTGGCAGTACCGGTCGGCCATCGCGCGGTCCTTGTAGACCACGAAGTCGCCCACGAAGAGGAGGTCCATGTCCGTGGTGAAGTAACACTTCATCGCGTCTGACGGGCTGTGCACGATCGGCTCGCCGCGGATGTTGAAGCTGGTGTTCAACACGCACGGGACCCCGGTCTTCCGTCCGACGGCACTGATCAGCTCGTAGTACCGCGCGCTCTGGGCCTTGTTGACCGTCTGGACCCGCGCACCACCGTCGACGTGGGTTACGGACGCGAGGGCCTCGAGGTGCTCGGGGCGCGTGTTCGACACCACGAGCATGAACGGGCTGGGCACGCCGAGGTCGTCGAAGTAGGTGGAGGACGCCTCCTCGAGGATCGACGGCGCAAAGGGGCGGAACGGCTCGCGGAACTTCACTCGCGCGTTGAGCACGTCCTTCATGTCTGGCAAGCGCGGGTCGCAAAGGATCGACCGGTTGCCGAGCGCCCTTGGCCCGAACTCGGCGCGCCCCTGGAACCAGCCGATGATCCGGCCGTCCGCGATCGCCGCGGCGGCGGCTTCGGTGGTGTTCGCCAGCGCCATGTAGGGCACCCGGCCCCGCTGCAGCTCGGCCTCGATGGCGACGTTCGAGTACTCCGGCCCCAACGTGTCGATGTCCGGGTGGTGCACGCGCGGCTCGCCCAGCTTGTGGGCGACGTACAGCGCCGCCCCCATGCTGGTCCCGGCGTCACCCGCACACGGCAGGAAGTAGCAGGACTCGAAGCCCACCTCCCTCAGGATACGGCCATTGGCGACGCAGTTCAGGACCACGCCGCCCGCCATACACAGCTTCGTCTCGCCCGTAAGCTCCCGCGCGCGCCGCGCGAGGTGGAGCATCGCCTCCTCGGTGACGCTCTGCATGGCGTACGCGATGTCGTAGTCGCGCTGCGTCAGCGGGCTCTCGGGGCGGCGCTCCGGGCCCAAGAGGTCGATGAGGCGCTGGTTGTAGCGTCGCGGACGCTCGACGAAGTAGCTGAAGACGTTGAGGTCGATCTCGAAGCCGTCCTCGGTGAGTCGGACGAGCTTCCGGATCTTCTCGAGGTATTCGGACGGGCCCCCATAACTGGCCAGGCCCATGACCTTGCCCTCGCCCGAGTTGGCCTTGAAGCCAAGGTACTGCGTGAACGCCGCGTAGAAGCTGCCGAGGCTGTGCGGGAACTCGATCGAGCGGAGAGGCTCGATCGTGGTCCCGTGGCAGCGCGCAATCGTGGCAGAGCTCTTCTCCCCGTAGCCGTCGATGATCAGCACCGCCGCGCGCTCGTAGTTGGAGCGGTAGAAGGCCGCCGCCACGTGCGCCAGGTGGTGTGTGACGTACTCGATGCCCAAGCGCCGCTTCCCGCCGCCCGAGAGCGCGAACTCCTGCCTCACGCCCTCGACGGCGCGCCCGTCGAAATAGCGGGAGAGCAGGGCGTTTGGGACGTCGTACAGGAACTCGAGGTGGTGACGGCGATCCCGGGAGGACCGCGAGTAGGTCTCGGCGTGAATGCCGGGGTTCCAGAAGAACGCTACCTCATCCACGTCGTCCATCCGAATGCCGCCCGCTTTGAGGCAGTAGTCGATGGCCCTGACCGGGAAGCTCGCGTCGTGTTTCTGGCGGGTGAAGCGCTCCTCTTGCGAGGCCGCCACCACGTGGCCGTTCTGCACCAGCGACGCCGCGGAATCGTTCGAGAAGTTGATACCGAGGATGTTCATGGGCGCCGAGAATGCCGCGCGTCGCTGCCGATGTCACTCCGGTCCGCGCGGGTGGAGCACGAACGGCTCGCCCTCGATGTCCAGGGCCACCGTGAGCGTAAACGGCGCACACACCGGCTCCGCCCCGTCGGTTGCGCTGGCTTCGAGGGTGATCTCGCGGGGGGCTTCAAGGTCGAACTTGGGGCCGACGTACTCGACCACCACGAAGAGCGGCGAGGCGACGGGGCGTCCTCCGATGGTCTCGACGGTGTGCCGCTCGTTCAGCGTGATCCCGTCAGGCATGCGCTGGGAGCGGGCGGCTGCGCTCACGGTGACCACGTCCGGGGCCGACTCGCCGAGCTCCAGCGCCAGAACCACCATGAGCGCGCCTTGAGTCCCGAACACCGCGGGGCACCGGCCTCCGTCCACCAAGGCGGTGAAGGCAGCGCCGTCGAGCCGCCCCAGACGGCAAGGGGCGAGCTGTGGCTCAGTCTCGGCGCAGGCCAACAGGAGCGCGGGGAGGAGGCGCGTAGTGGCGACGCTCAGCGCGTGGCTCGCAGGATGAGACCCTGAACTTCCCGGCGAACGGCATCCGGATCGGGCTGCCGCTCGCCGAGGTGCTCGGCGATGAGCCGATCGCGGAGGCCCACCAGCCCCTCTGCCAGCTCGTACATCGCGGGCGGCGCGTCCTGCCCTCGCGAGGCGGCATTCAACGACTCGACCAGCGCTTTGGGGCCCACCCCCCAGGTGTCGACGTACACCGCGGCGGGCCCGCTGGGCCGGTCGATCCCTCCGAAGAACGCGATGTCGCGGAGCAGAAAGAAGAGCCCGCCCCACTGGTCGCGCACGACTGGCAGGGGGCGCACCGTGGGGCGGCCGTGCGCGGGATCGGCCCACGCGAGGCCGTCGCGTAGGCGGAGGGCGCGACCCAACACCGTGCGGCGCGCGATTGTGCGCGTGGCCCAGAGCCCGATCACCGAGGCGCCCATGGCCCCGAGGAAGGCCAGCGCAGGGGCCGTTCCGTGGTTCGAGAGCCAGGTGACCAACGTGAGAAAAGCAGTGGTGGCAACTGCCAGCGGGAGGATGATGCCCAGCCCGACGGCGCGCGCGACGACCCCCGTGACCTCGTTGCCGAAGCCGAAGAAGGTGGAGCGTGCGCGCAGGTCGTCGAGGCAGGCGAGCATGGGGGTGGCGCGGCACGCCTCGAGGACACCCACGAGCGCTGCGTCGCTGGGCTGAGAGAGGACGCGGCGGAGCACGTAGTCCTCCACCTCGATGTCGTCTTGCGAGAGCGCCGCCGCGAGCTCGGCGGCGCGGCGTCCGATCACCCGCTCCGCAGCCGAAGGCAGCGGCTCACCTGCCATGACCAGCTGCTCGAAGAAGGGGTCGCGGCCGAAGGGGGAGTCGAGGAGCACCGGCGCGTTCTTGAGTCGAGGGGCGTGCAGGCTGACCAATGGGGAGTCGTCGTGCACCAGCGCCAACGAGCGCCGGCCTTCGTAGTGGACCGCCACCCAGAAGTGCGCTGGATCCGTGCGCGTGAGGCGCACCGCGAGCCGACCCGTCTGCTTCGACCACCGGGCGAGCCGCGCGTCGGCCTCCACCGGGCTTACCCGCGTGGCGGACTCGGCCACGCCGAGCCACCCGCTGGACGCGTGAACCTTCCCGTTGGGTGCAACCAGGGACTCGAAGGGCCCGCGATCCACCCCGCGCCCGAACAGGAGGTGGAAGCGGCGCATCGTGGGCAGCGCCTCTTCGGTGGGCGTGGCCACTGAGCTCGCGGAGCTCATCTCTTGCCCGCCGTCGTCCGGCCAGCGTGGCGGCGACCTGGGAAGCCCCAAGCGCGGCCGGATCTACCGAGCGCGGAACGCGCAGGACGCGTGCTGCGGGGCGGCGTGGACTCGGGGGGGGGAGGGCGCATCGCTCGGTCAAGATAGCCCAGCGCCGGGCGAACGCCAGGGGACGGACCTCAGGACTTCTGCAGCACGACTTTGACGTCCTTCGTGAGGACGAGTCCCCCGCCGTAAGGCTCGAGCTCTACGTGGAGCACCGCCTCCTTGCCGTTCCAGACGGTGTCGTCGGCGGGCAGGACCAGCCAGACGTTCATGAGGTACCGCATGCCCTCGGCGCCCTCGAAGACCGGGCGCTTCCGATACTGGAGCTGCCCGTACACGGTCGTGCCGTCGGGGGAGGCGAGCTGCGCCTTCACGTTGACCCGGTCCACGCAGCAGAACTGGTTGGTCGCCGCGGCGACAACCACCATCCACGCTCCCTGGCCGCCCAGGACCGCCTTCACGGGCGCACCGTCGACCGCCTCGAGGAAGTGCATGGGGTCTGTCTCGCCGGCCTCGTTCGTGCCCACGCGGAAGACCGGCACCGCTGGCGCCGTGTCGCCGCTCTCGGACGTCTCCGCGCTGATTGGATCGCCGCTCGCGACCTCCAGGGCTGGGCACGCGGTCGGTTGACAGCTGGCAGCGTCCACCACCGCGGTCTCGGGTTCGTCACAACCGAGCAGAGCGAGCAGAAGCGCGGTGGACAAGGTGGCGGTGAAGGGGCGCATGACGGCATGATGTGGACCCGCAGGGGGCGAGTCAATTCTCGCCGGGAGCCGCTCCCGGCCCCCCGGTGGCTAGCCAGTGCTCGTGAAGCTCGGAGGTGGATGTGCGGTCTGATCGAGTGAAGGCGGGGGTGCAGAGGGCGCCTCATCGAGCGCTGCTCCGGGCCACCGGCGTGCGTACCGAAGATATGCAGAAGCCGTTCGTGGCCGTGGTGAACTCCTACGTCGACATCGTGCCCGGGCACGTGCACCTCCAGCGCTTCGGGGCGGTGGTGAAAGACGCGATCCGCGCGGCGGGGATGGTCCCCTTCGAGTTCAACACCATCGGCGTCGACGACGGCA
>SXGT01473658.1_pt1 | contig 22722 bp, 18 predicted proteins | sample 3176221 | NCBI WGS metagenome assembly SXGT01 (sample SAMN11356862, study PRJNA531348) | freshwater metagenome | isolation source: freshwater sample F1-120 | place: China: Fuxian Lake, Yuxi | collected 2017-12-25
CAAAGGTGCCGCCGCCCAGGTCGTAAACGAGGATGCGGTGCAGGTCCGCTGACTTCGGATCGTAAGTGAGCGACGCCGCGGTGGGCTCGTTGAGGATGCGCACCACTTCAAGTCCTGCCAGTTCGCCAGCCTCACGCGTGGCGCTTCGCTGGTCGTCGTTGAAGTACGCAGGCACCGTGATGACGGCTTTCTTCACCTCCCGCCCGAGCTTGGCACAGGCCCGATCCTTGAGGGCTCGCAAGATCATTGCGGAAATCTCTTGCGGGCGATACTCCTGTGCGCCCAGCTTGACCTTCACCTCCTGGCCCATCTGACGCTTGATCGATTTGACGGTACGCTCCGGGGCGACGACCCACTGATTGCGCGCCGCTTTGCCGACGAGCAGCTTGCCGTCCTCGGTCAGTCCGACGAACGACGGCAAGATTGGATCGCCGTCCTCTTCAACGACGACCGGTTTGCCGTCCTGGATGATGGCGACTTCACTGTTGGTGGTGCCGAGGTCGATGCCGAGAATCGGTTCGGACATGAGTGGGTCCTTCCGGGTGGTAGGTGTTAAAAAACACTTGAGAAAGAACTTCCTGGCTCCCTTTTGCCGCTTGCAGCTACGCGCTCGCACGCCGCATTGCGAACCCGAAGCCGCTAGCGGCGATATACCGGAAGTTTTTTCAATGCCATGTTCACGCCGGCCGCGTCGAAGCTAATCGTCAACATTGCCGATCATTGTATTCACGGTTTCGCGACGCGCACCTGGGCGTAACGAAAAACCCGGCCGCGCCAGTGGTAGCCGTTGCGAATCACTTCCAGCACTTCGGTGCTCGTACGCCCTTCTTCGCGAAGGACTTCAGCAACTTCCATCGTTTCCGGATCGAAGGGCTCGCCGACACATGCGATCGTCTCGAGTCCGTGTTGCTCCATGGCTCGCGCGAGCCGCTGTAGGCTCATGCGATAGCCAACGAGAAGTGCGTCGAGGATTTGTTGCAAACGATTGGGTGTCTCATCCGGCTCGGGAGCTGGCGCCGGGGCGCCACTTTGGGCCGCATACCAGGCATGAAGAGGCGCGAGCTGTGCTTCGATGGATGCATCCAGACCCAGCCAGCGCGCCCAGTGCGGTATCTTCAGCTTGATGACTGGCGGCGCCGCACCAATCACCGGCTGTTGCTGGACCTTCGGCAGCGACGGCGGGTTGTCGAGCATCCGCTTCACCTCGCGCTCGGCCAGGGATAGCGCATCATGGGCATCGATCAGCGTCTTGAGCCAAGGCCGCAGCAGTTCGTCGTGGGCATTCTCGTCGGTCGAATCCTCTTGCGGAATCACCTCCAGAGCTTGCTGCAAGAGCGCAATCGCCTGGCTTCCCTGTTCTTGCTGGGCGCGCGTCGCCTTGGTTTGAAGGTTGACTTCTTGCCGAAGGGCGGTGAAATGCTGAAGCACCGTCGCGATATCCAGGCTCGGCGCCGGTTCAGGAGGCGGGGCTTCCTGTGCGGCTTCAAGCCAGGCACGAAAGTCCGTGAGGATCAGTTCGATGGTGGCATCGTTCACTGTTTCTGCACCGAATCGACAAGGGCGCGTAGCGTCAACCGACGACGGGACGAGCGACGGGCCAGTTCTTCAAGAAGTGAATCGATACTTTCGTTTCGCCCGGCCTCAAACAGTCGATAGGCCAGTCGAACTTCGAGGTTACGCAAGCTTTCATACGCCTTGCGGATCGCCGCAAACTTGTCCGGATAACGCTCCGGCGAGAATTGCTTGACGAGCTCGAGATAGCGACGCCGAATCGTCTCGTCGTCACAGTCCACCGGCAAGCCGAGGACATCATAAGGATCGGTCATGGCGAGGCACTCTCAGGAGTCCGTGGTCCGTGGTAGTACTATAGCCCTGCTACTCGCATTTGAGGAATCACATGTGGAAATCACTGCGTCAACCTAACTGATTGGAATTCAATCGGTTATGACACGAATTTTGGTGATTTCTCAACAGTTGGGGGGGATAGGGGCCCCGATTGTTTAGCAACGTAAAACAATATTCCCAACAGTGTGAAATCCTTGGACCGCGAGAGAATCCCAAACACCCGCGGACACTACTGTCGGGCAATCCATCGCTGTCGTGCTAAAGGCTTGCCTTCACGGAGGGTCAGAGCCACGGGCCGGGGAAAATCAACATTTGCCTTCAGACTCCTGTCTTTCTACCACCGCATCAGGGCCGTGCCCCAGGCGAGACCGGAGCCGAAACCGCTCAAGACCACCAGGTCGTCGGGTTTGATGCGGCCTTCTTGCATCGCCTCATCGAGGACCAACGGGATGGAACCGGCGGACGTGTTGCCATAGCGGTCGAGATTGTTGAACACTCGGCTGCGCGGAATCTTCAGCACGTCGATGGCGGCGTTGATGATGCGGATATTGGCCTGGTGCGGGAGGTAGAGATTGACTTGATCGGGGGTGAAGCCGCTGTGTTTCAGTACGTCCTGGATGGTGTCGCACAAGATGGCGACCGCCCAGCGGAAGACGGCACGGCCGTCCATGTACATGTAGTGCATCCCCTTGTTGATGAGGTCCGGTGTAGGGGGCATCCGGCTGCCGCATGCGGGGCGGCTCAGGAGGTCGCCCCCCGAGCCGTCGGCGCCAAGGCTGTAGCTGAGGATGCCTTGGTCCGGTCGGCCGCGCGTCAGGAGGACGGCGCCGGCGCCGTCGCCGAAGAGCGGATAGGTCTTGATGTCGTCGGGGTTGACGACGCGCGAGTTCGCGTCGCCGCCGACGATCAGCGCCAGATCGCTGGCGCCCGACGCTACATAAGCGGCGCCGGTGATGAGGGCGTACATGAACCCCGCACAGGCAGCCTGCATATCTACGGCGGGGCAGTTCAGCTTGAGCTGGTCTTGCACAAGGCACGCCGTCGAAGGGAACGACATGTCGGGCGTAAATGTGGCGAGCAGCAAGAGATCGATATCGGAAGTCTTTACCCCGGCCGAATCGATACAGCGGCGGGCGGCTTCGTAGCAGAGATCGCTCGTCGCCTGGTGCGGCAATACGTGTCGGCGTTCCAGGATCCCGGTCCGTTTCACGATCCAATCGGAGTCGAAACCGAGGCGCGCGTGCAGGTGCTCGTTCGAGACGATGGAATCCGGCACATAGCTGCCCGTTGCCATGATGCGCACGCCGGTCAGACTTCGGCAGCGCGGTCTCGGCGAGGGAGGACGTTCGTCGTTCATGAGTGCAAACCGATCTCCGCGGATGCCTCTCCAAAGGGCATCACAAGCGCAGCAAAGTGGCATTATAGGTCGATTTCGATGCACTGGCTAATCGATTTGGCGATCGGACTTGCCGCAGTGAGTCAACGTTCACTCTACGACGTTTTCGAGATACTGCACCATCGCGCAGAGGGCGTGTTGCGTGTAGTCAATCTTGAGATTGCCGTCCTGGTGCGAGGCATGGAATGCGCCGAGCAGGGAAGGCCGAAAAAACTCAGCGAAATGGGCGGTGGTTTTGGCCGAGTATTGCAGCGACATCAGGAAATGGAGGTTCAGCAGAAGCGCCCGCTCATAGCGTTGGAGGCGAGGCAGGTCGCCGGCGTGTTTAGCCACTCGACACGCGTCGGCGAGGCTTTCGCCCGCCAGGGCTGAGCCGATGTCGGGCGCGCCCGGTTCCTGCTTGCCATGGCGATAACGCGGGAACCCGCCCAGCCAATGCTTGCGGGCTGCATCAAATTCATCGCGGTACTGGATCGAAATCAACCAATCGTTCATCGCGAACACCGAGTCTGCGAAGGCTGCTTCCTTGGTGTGCAGGTACGCCTCGGCATACGCCGGCGTATGGGTGCAAACCGTCGCGAAGTTCTTGTTGTCCTGCCAGGACGCCTGATAATGAGTACGAGCTTTGCGGAGCATGTCGAGTTTCCAGTCGGCCGGCCGATGTTTTTGGCTGCGGATGATGCCTTGCAGGGCCAGACCTGCGCGTTCGGCATCCAGCTCATCGGAACCACTCTTGAGCAGGTTGGATCCGACGGACACCAACATCGAGCCGTCCGGCCGTTGCTGGGCGCGGAGATAGTTGCAAAGCTCATCGGCAGCCAGCAGCAGATCCTTGCGCTCGTGCGGCGAGGCAAGTTCGTGAATGGCGGAAATGAGCAGGCCATGGGCGGTTAGTCGGTCCAGAACGTTGGGCGGCGCCGCGGTATAGCGGATCGATTTGCCCTTTTCCTCGATCGTCTCGGTGCCGAGCAATGCCAGCAGCGCCTGAGAGGCAATCGCGGTGCCACGCCCGTCGCGATAGTAGCGAGACGCACGCGCAAGCGCAAGCGTGGCCCCCGCCTGGCTGGTGAAATTGTCGCCTTCGATTTGCACACGAAGGGCTGGCTGAAAGCCATAGACAAATCGGCCATCCGGCTTGTTGGTCAGTTTGAGCCAATCCATACCGCGCGAACCGCTGAAGAATATTGGCTGCGCCGCTTCGGGCAGCTTGCTGCCATCGCGAGGCTTGGCGAGCGCGCTGTCGGCCGGGACGACGCGAGTTGCCGGCACGACCGGTTGCGTCTGTGCCCGTGCGAAGGCGAGCAGTCCGAGCGTCGTTGTCGGAATCAAGAGCCAACTCAGTTTTGCGAGCGTGTGCATCGACAGGGCCTCCTGCCTGAGGGATTGAGCGACTTGGAATATACCCCGAAGCCGGTGAACGGATCAATTGCGACTTGCGGGGTAGGGGCGCGGCCTAGCCACCGAGTTCCGCTATCTTGTGATGGCCCGCATTACCTTGTTCTGTTGCCGGGTCGTTCTATTTCCGCCTTTTTTCCTTGCATCGCGTGCCTGCCCATTGCACTATGGGTAGGTCATGGATCGCACCACAACGGAGATCGTCTCATGCCGGGAAGAATGCTTGCCGTCGCCCTGGTTGTGCTTGGAACGCCGCTTGCAGTGTTTGCTCAAGGTGAGAAAGTCGATCAAGCGTGGATCGAAAAGGTGTCCGCGCTCAAGCCGAAGGAGCAGGCGAAGGCGATTCTCGACAAGCTTCAGGACCTCAACTTGAAGTTCCCCGAGAATGTGGCCTTCAAGGCCGAGGATGACAAGATCGTCGAATTTTCCTTTCTGGGAAATGCCGTCGTCGACATCACGCCGCTCTTGCCTCTCAAGCACGTTGCCAAATTGAGCTTCGCTGGCACTCCGCCGCAATCCGAGGTGGACAAGATGCGCGTGGAGAAACTGGACGTGCTGAAGGACATGCCGCTCGTCGAGCTGAACATGAGCTGGAGCAAGGTCAAGGACCTGACGCCGTTGCGGGGCAAACGTTTGCGCGTGCTCAACTGCGGCTCTTCGCCCGTGCAGAGCCTGGCGCCCCTGGAGGGGATGCCGCTCGAAGTGGTGGCCTGTGATTCGACGGCCATTCCGTCCTTGGCGGCGCTCAAGGGAGCGCCGCTCAAGAGCCTGGTGTTCTCGCACACGAAGGTCGCCAGTTTGGGCCCGCTCAAGGGGGCGCCGCTCGAGGTGTTGCACGGAGAGTTCACGAATGTGGCCGATCTTTCGCCCCTCAAAGGCATGCCGCTCAAGACACTTTATCTGCGGGCATGCCCGCTATCCGATCTCTCACCGCTGAAAGGGTTGCCGATCACGGACCTATCGCTGCTCTACACGAAGGTCTCGGATCTGAAGCCGTTGCAAGGGATGGCACTCACCCATCTCGACGTGCGTGTCACGCAGGTCGCGGACTTGGGGCCGTTGAAAGGAATGCCGTTGAATAGCCTCTACGCGCAGAATAGCCCCATCAAGTCGATCGCGCCGCTGAAAGACATGAAGCTGACGTACCTGTGGCTGCCGGGCTGTCCAGTCAAGGATCTCTCGGTCCTGAAGGGGATGCCGCTGCAGCAACTGCACATCTCTGGGACGCTGGTGAACGATCTATCGCCGCTGAAAGAAACCAAGCTCAACTACATCTGGCCCGATCATACGCCGATTACGAGCATCGCCCCGCTCAAGGAGCTGGCGCTGACAACGCTCGATTTGTCGGGCACGAAGGTTACGGACCTGACGCCGATCAAGTCCATGAAGGTGACCACGCTGAACCTGACCGGCACGCCGATCAAGTCCGTGGCTCTGCTCAAGGATACGAAGGTCACCTGGCTCGAACTCAATAGCACGGCGGTCAGCGACTTGAGCATGCTGAAGGCCATTCACTTTCGCTATCTCGGTTTCGACAAGACCAATGTGAAGGACTACAGCTTTCTGAATGGGATGAAGATCGACAACCTGAGTCTGAAGATTCGCAACCGGACCGACCTGGTCCGCCTCAAGACGGTCAAGGGACTGCAAAACTTTAATGGCAAGGACGCGACGGAGCAGCTCAAGGGATTGTAGCGAAGGGGATTTGCAATTGCGGCATAGCATTCGCGCAGCGTTTGCTATGCCGCAGGCGGCTAAAGTAGTTACTTGGTCTTGGTCATGACGATGCCGAGGCACACGCACGGGAGGTTGTTGTCCGATTCGTAGAGCCGAATGCGGACCAGGTAGCGTCCCGAATTCTTGGGCGTGAAGTCAACGGTAGCCGTCGAGGCAGTGGCCGTGTCGGAGGCGACGACATTGTTGTTACTGTCAAGCACTTCGAGATCGACATCCTTGGCATCGACGTCGCCGGCGGCGAGGAAGCGATACTTTTTTCCGGCCGTGAGCTGAACGGTGTAGAGAGGCACCCAGTTGCTGGCGCTTTGCTTCAGCCAACCACCGCCGATGGAGAACGAGTTGTCTTGCAAGGTGTATCCGGCGCCGTTGGCCGCATCGACGAGCTTGCTGAGTCTGGCTGACGCTTCGGTGATAAACTTGCCTTGCTGGGCGCTCGCCTGGTTTGCGCTGGCCACCAATGCGATGACGCTTGCAATGCAGATACCGAGAGTGAACCGCAGATTCTTCATGGAAACCTCCTGATGATGGGTAGTGAAGCCGATACCTGGAAAGATACTCTTTCCGATTTGCGGCGATCGGCATTATTCCTTTCGTGACATGACCTGCCGTATTCTACGCGCGATTCGAGTCAAGGCAAATCGGCGCCCAAAAATTCTTCTGCCGGGGGCTGCGTGCCTGTTCGAGACGCGATGGGATTGCTCCGCCGCAAGCGGCTAATCCTCTATTCCTGGCGCACGGGCACGTTGATGGCTTGCAATACCTCCGAGGTTTCGTCGTTTTGCACAAAGGCGACCACGCTGAGATGGCGGAGACGCATGGGGCGGGGGCCATCGGTGTAATCATCATCGAGATACTTATTCAAACCTGTACGGAGTTCATCCAAATCGACCGTAACTTTTTGCTCCAGTTCTTTTTGCTTGAGGGGCACTCCCTTGGCTCCGCCGGGCATGGCGCGGACGATGCGGTGGTGATACTGCAAGCCATTGCGTCCCTTGTAGCGCACCCAGTCTTCGACGAGGGCCAGGCGGAGCCGCACTTTTTCGCCGGGCTTGTCGACGTTCTGCACCTTGGCGAGGATGGCGATCTTCTGGCCGGAACGAATCGCGCCGGCGGAGAGCTTGACGTCGGCAGCGGTCTCGAGCTGTTTGTTGACGGTTTCGCAGAAGTCCTTGTAGACGTCGGCCGCCTCGTCGCGCCCGCCGCCGCCTGGCACGACTTTGCCGTTGAACAGATTGGTCGGCGTGCCTCGCACCTTGGTGGGAAAGGCAGCCACATATTGCTCGAAGCGAGCTTCGTTATCCGCGTTGCTCATCGGGTCCGGCGCGGGGATGTGCATGTGGTACTGGAGGAGGACGACCTCGCCGGGCGCGTAGGTTTTCTCCAGTCCATCGAATGCCATATCAGCCGCGACACAGGGGGGGCATTGGGCGCCGGTGAACACTTCGACAAGGACGGCGCGATCGCTCTTGGCTTTGCGCCCTGCGAATTTCTGGGTCTTGAAGTTGAGGGCCTTGGGTAAGTATTCGCCATAGGCCTGGCCTTCCAGTTTGTCGAGTCGCCCGTCGAGCGTGTTGGCTTCTGCAGCTTGCCCGCCCGAGCGTAAGGCGCTGGCGACCTGGGAGAGGACTTCGAGCTGGGTATCCATCGGCATGCTGGCATCGACCTGCTTGGCGACACGCCGGGCAGTCTCGACGCCGATCTCGCCATACATCTTTTGGCCCTGCAGCGCCTTGAGCAGACCAAGCTGGTGCTTTAACTGGAAACGCGGGCCGTACAGCTCGGCTGCCTTCAGGGACCCCTCGACGATCCCTTGCAAATCCTTGACGTCGACCTTGTTGTCCTTGGCTCGGGCAATCACATCGAAAATCGCATCGAATGCCCGCGGATCGGTGGGCGTGCGGAGCAACGTCTCGCGGTCCAGCTCAAAGATTGTCTTCGCATTGGTGGCCTCCATGATGGCAGGTATCGTCGAGGCGCCCTCGCGCAGCGAGCCGAAGATCTTTTTGCCTCCGGGCTTGGGTAGTTTGCCTTCGTAGTCGAAGAGAATCTCGCGTGGTCCCGCTTGACCGATAATGGTCGCGCGTAACTTGATCGTCAACGTATCGCCGCCGACGTTGATGTCATCGAGCTTCGCCTTGGGAGCGCCCTTGAGTGCATCGGCCGTCGCAGTCAGTTTGCCGTCTTTTCCTTTCTCGAAATGGACGAGCCAAAACGTCTGCGCTCCGCCGGCGTGGATGGTGAACTTCCAGTAACCCGCCAGCCCCTCGTCCCCTGCGCGGACCGGGCTGATGGTAATGAGTCCAAGGCAGATCGACGCGACAAGAAAACGCATGGTTGGATCCCTAAAAAGAAATCGTTGATCAGGCGACGGCCCTTGCCAGGTGTGGACAGGCACGTAGCTACCTTACAGACGAAAAAGAATAAGGGCAGAATTCATTTGGAAAACGCGAAACTTTTTGAGTAGCATGGTGTTGATATACCCATATAACCAATGGCTTTAGGACGACGCCTGACAGCTGCGACGAGACGCTTTTACGCAAGACAAACGGGAGAAACAACTTATGACCAGGACCCAACCCACACTGCGACATAAGCCTCGGTCTTGGCCCCGCCTATTTCCGGTGGTGACCTTCGCTTTCGCTGCGCTCGTTTTCGGGGCGGTTGCCTTCGATCAAGACGAAGCCCAGGCCCAGGCGCCCAAGGCCAAGACCAAAACCCCGCCCAAGGTCGAATACAAGGCGAAGTCCAAGAGTCTGCCGGTCGCGAATAGTTTGACCAACGGCAAAAAGATTGACACCGCCGCCTTGGCCAAGTTGATCGACCAGGAAATCAACAAGCGCATCACCGCTGAAAAAGCCAAGTCCTCCGGTCTGTGCGATGATTCGGAGTTTGTCCGCCGTGTCCACCTCGATCTGGTTGGCGTCATCCCGTCCGCGGACAAGGTGATGGCATTCCTGGCCAGCAAGGAATCGAACAAGCGAGCCAAACTGATCGACGAGTTGCTCAACGACCCGCGTTTCGGCGTGCATCACGCCGAGCAATGGGCCGTCCTGATGGTTCCACGTGAATCCAACAATCGAGCTCTCAGTCAGAAGCCGCTCGAAAAATGGATGGCGGAACATTTCAACAAGAACACCCCAATCAACAAGCTCATCCATGAACTGATCACGACGACCGGCGAAATCGACAAGAATCCCGCCGGCACTTACTTCGTCGCCAACCCGACTGTGGATAAAATCACCGACAACGTCACCCGCATGTTCCTCGGCGTACAGCTGCAGTGTGCGCAGTGCCACAACCACCCGTTCACCGACTGGAAGCAGACGGAATACTGGGCGATGGCCACGTTCTTTATCAAGACAAAGGTGAATGGCACTCCCCAGCAGGCCGCGAAGAAGGGGGTAACGCTGGCGGTTTCCGAGAACCCGAAAGCCAAGGCCGCCAAGAAGGGGGGCGGACTCCCCGAATCCTACAAGAACGTTCCTGCCAAGTTCCTGCAAGGCGATACCCCGAAGCTCAACGCCACGGATCCCTATCGTCCGGTGTTGGCCGACTGGATGACGTCTACGGAAAACAAGTTCTTCGCCCGCGCGATGGTCAACCGCTTCTGGTACCAGATGTTTGGCCGCGGCATCGTCAATCCGGTCGATGATATGCACGACGACAACGCTGCCACACATCCCGAACTGCTGTCTACGCTGACGGAGCAGTTCAAGCTGAACGGATTCGATGTCAAGTACCTGTTGCGGGCCATCTGCAATAGCGAAGTCTATCAACGCAGCAGCGTTACGGTTACGGATGCAGCATCGAACGATCCGGAGCTTTACGCCCAGCGGGAAATGCGCGTGATGTCGCCGGAGCAGATGTACGATTCCCTGACAACCATTCTCGGCGCGGCTGCCCGTGCGGATAGCAAAGACAAGAAGGCCGTGGCCAAGAAAGGGCCACAAACGCCGCGAGATCAGTTCGTCAACTTCTTCCGCGTCGAGGATGCCAATCCGCTGGAATACCAGAACGGCATCCCGCAAGCCTTGCGTGTCATGAATTCGCCATTCACGAATCGCGCGGAGGCCATCGCGGCCGACATCACGAAGGGGGCCAAAACACCGGCTGAAGCGATTGAAAAGATCTATTTGAGCGGACTGGCCCGGCGCCCGAGCGCCGCCGAGTTGCAACGGCTAACGACGTACGTTAATCGCCCCGGGGCGACGCCGCGGGCCGCCTATGGTGATATCCTCTGGGTTCTGCTGAATTCCAGTGAATTCACGCTCAATCATTAATCAACTGGACCCCTGCAGTCGCATGGCTGCGGGTTATAACATAAGCCATCCACCCCAAGTTCAGGAGTCCGATCCATGTTCAACGAAATGATGAGTCGCCGTCAGATGCTGAAGGTTGGCGCCGCCGGCGTGGCGGGGCTTTCCGCCTCGAATTGGCTCGACATCCTTGCCGCGCGGGCGTCTGAAACCCGCCAGCAGACCAAGTCCTGTATCTTGCTGTGGATGGCGGGCGGTCCGACCCACAAGGACACATTCGATCTTCGTCCCGGCACCGACCACGGAGGTCCATTCCGGCAGATCCAGACGGCGGTCCCCGGCATTCAGATCAGCGAGCACTTCCCGCAATTCGCTCGCCTGACCAACCATGCTGCCATCATCCGCAGCATGACGACTCCGGAAGGCGCCCACGCTCGCGCTTCCTACAACTTGCACACCGGCTACCGCGAAGGCCAGGGCGGCGTTGTCTATCCGAGCATTGGCTCCATTGTGGCCAAGGAACTTGGCAGTGAGACCGCCGCACTCCCGAACTTCGTCTCCGTCGGCCAAGGCCGCTACGGCTCGGGCTTTCTCGGCGCCCGCTTTCAACCCCTGATCGTCGCCGATGCGGCGCGTGGCGTTGAAAACCTCCGCGCCGGCATCAGCCAAGGCCAGTTCGATAGCCGGGTCAACCTGCTCGAAGAGCTCGAACAGGGCTTCCATAGCAATCACAACGCTCATGTCGCTCAAGCGCACCGCACCACGACGCAGCGCGCCGTCACGCTGATGCGCGACACCGGCACGCAGGCCTTCGATATTTCCCGCGAACCCGCCGCTTCCGCGGCACCTTACGGTGCGACACCGTTCGGCCGCGGTTGCTTGATGGCCCGCCGCCTCGTCGAGGCCGGCGTCAAGTTCGTCGAAGTCAGCCTTGGCGGCTGGGACACGCACCAGAACAACTTCGAACGCGTCCGCCAGCTCTCCGGCCAGGTTGACCCGGCCATGAGCGCCCTGATCCGCGACCTGCGCGATCGCCGGCTGCTCGACAACACGCTCGTCATCTGGATGGGCGAGTTCGGCCGTACTCCGCGTATCAATCAGCGCGGCGCCCAGCCGGGCCGCGATCACTACCCGCGCGCCTGGTCGAGCGTCATGGTTGGCGGCGGCATTCGCGGCGGGCAGGTCATTGGCCGCACTGACGCCGAGGCTGCTACTGTCGTCGATCGCCCGGTCACCACGTTCGATTTCATGGCGACCGTTTGCCGGGCCCTCGGCATCGACCATAACAAGCAGAATCAGCACCCGAACGGCCGTCCAATCCGCATCGTCGACCGCCCGGCCAATCCGATTACGCAGTTGTTCCAGGCGTAATTGCAAACTGGCAGGCCTTAGCCTGCGGAGTCCGCCTTCCAGAACGCCCGTGACAAAGGTCACGGGCGTTTTCTTTCTGCCTCGCTTGTGCTGAGTTTCTCTCTGCGTACGCAACGCCGCCAGCTGGTCAGAAGTGAGCGCAAGTTCCTACTCATCGCTCGTTCCCCCTTTATAACTGGCCCCCCAAATTACGTGCCGTCGATCTCGGCGAAGGAGCTTGCGATGAAACGCCTCATGACTCTCGCAACCGTCAGCCTGATAACGCTCGGCTTTTCGTCCACGGCTGCCTGGGCGGATGACCTGAGCTGGTACAACAAGTACCTGACGCCCGGCCTGCCAGCCAGCGCTTACAAGGAATTCTTGCACAAGGCCCAGCACTCCTGGAACCTGATGAAGTCGGAGCGGGACACGATCAAGGCACAGCGTGACGCAGCGATCGTCGCCAAGAACTCGGCCATCGCCGAACGAAATGCGGCGCTCAATCAACGCGACGCTGCGGTGGGTGCCCGGAATGCTGCCATTGCCCAGCGAAACGCTGCCCTGGCCGAGCGCGACGCGGCAGTGGTGCTGCGGAATGTAATGCGATCGGAGCGTGACGCGGTTCTTCTGGAACGCAACGCCTTGCGAACCGATCTGGGAGTCACCCTGTATGACCGGGATCGCGCGATTGCCGAACGGAACGCAGCTCGGGCCGATCGCGACGCCGTTGCCGCCGAGCGCGACGTCCTCCGCACCGACCGCAACGCAATCGCAGCGGAACGGGATGGAGTCCGGAGTGATCTGGCGGCGTCGGAAGCGGCTCGTCGCGAGGTGCAAGCTCAACTCGACGTGGCGCTTCAGCGAATCGCGGAGCTTGAGCAAAAAGCCAAGACCGACCCGCCGCTCGATCCGTGAGACGCGGCAGAAGGCCCTACAGCGTCCGTGCAGAAGACTGCACGGACGCTGTGCGTTTCAGCCCATGCCAACTCGACTGGCGTTTCGGTTCAGGGACGATTTTGAAAAAAAAAACGCTTCGAATTGACAACCTGAAAAGAGCAACCTACGGTTGTTCGAATAAGTATGCACCGCCCATGAAGCAACCTCCCGTCAGTACATACCGATACACTATGGAAAGGGTGTTTTCTACCATTCAAGGTCTTCGTTAATCGCTTTTGGAAAATCCGGGGTCTCCTCAACGCTGTGAGTCGTGTTCCACGACAAGGGCAAACCATCCGTGAGGGTGGGACGCAAAGCTAAGGGTCCGAATCCGCATTGGATCGGATCGCCTGGCTACCGAATGGAGTGGTCCCACGATCGCCGCGAAGAATGAACGCAAGTTCTTGCTTCGCCGTGGTGGAGATGGCCGACATTGTCCCGCGGAGTGTCTCCGCGTGGACCTTCGCTGAGCTATTCCAGATAGCTCGGGTCGTACGTTCTATCTCTGGACCAGAGAGATTCTGCCATGTTTTTACGTCTCAGCCACGCCGTTGTTGAATTCCTGAACAAGGAAGATGGCCCCACCGCGGTCGAGTATGCGGTTATGCTGGCCCTGATCATCGTGGTCTGCCTGGCGGCAATCACCACGCTCGGTCAGAACGCCAACACGACCTTTACTTCGGTCGGCAATTCCATTGGCAGCGCGTCGTCGTGATTCTGTACCCCGGATACGCCGTCCGAAACTCTGCGAGCCTCCCAGGTAAGTTGGGAGGAGGAATTTGCATCCCTACAGCGCTGCTCCTCCTCCCAACGAATGCGGGAGGCTCGCTCAACAGACACCGTGGACTGTTGGGCACCCGCATCATCACAGTCGCCGAATGAACGGGCGCTGCCGGCATGTTGGGCATGTATGATAAATGGGAGTCATCGAGGATGAAATGCTCCCTTTCCTGCCCATCGACGCCGTTCTGCCAGATTTGCTCAACAGGCTGCGCGCGTGTTCATCTGTCGTGTTGCGCGCACCTACCGGGGCAGGCAAAACGACCCGCGTGCCGCCGGCATTGCTGGATGCCAAGCTCACTAACGGAAGCATCCTGGTGTTGGAGCCGCGCCGGCTGGCTGCTCGCGCCGCGGCCCGCCGAATGGCCCAGGAACGCGGGCAGAAAATCGGCGCCGATATCGGCTATCACGTACGTTTCGATCGCCAGATCGGCCCGAAGACGCGCATCATCGTCATGACGCCTGGCATCCTCTTGCGGATGCTGCAAGACGATCCCTTCCTCGAATCGGCGGCCATCGTCATTTTCGACGAATTTCACGAGCGCTCCCTCGACAACGATCTCGCCCTTGGGATGATTCGCCTGGTGCAATCGACGGTACGGCCCGACCTGCGCATCGTCGTCATGTCCGCGACGCTGGCGACGGAGGTCGTGTCTGCTTTTCTTGCTGATTGTCCCATCGTCACGAGTGAAGGCCGACTGCATCCCGTCGAGATCAGCTACGAGCCCCGCTCACTGCAACAGCCCTGGCCGGTCGCCGTGGCACGGGGAGTTAAGCAACTGCTGGAACGCACCGCGGGGGACATCCTCTGTTTCTTGCCCGGCATGCAGGAGATCCGACAGACGGCGCGGGAGCTGGCGGATATTGCCGAAAGGGACGATTTGCTGGTGCTCCCCTTGCACGGCGATCTGTCGCCCGAGGAACAGGATCGTGCTCTCTGCCCGCAAACGCAGCGTCGCGTGGTACTGGCGACCAACGTGGCCGAGACGTCGGTGACAGTCGAAGGCGTGACCGGCGTTGTGGATACCGGGCTGGCGCGGATGCAGACCTTCGACCCCTCCGTCGGCATGGACCGCCTTGAGTTGACGCCGATCGCCCACGACGCTGCCGACCAGCGCGCCGGCCGTGCGGGCCGAACGCACCCGGGTGTTTGCCTCAGGCTGTGGAGCGAAGCGTCGCATCGGCAGCGGGAGGCTCAGACCCACCCCGAGATCCGCCGTGTCGATCTGGCCGGGGCAGTGTTGCAACTGCTCAGCGCCGGCGAGGCGGATCTGCACCAATTCCCCTGGCTGGAGCCGCCGCGTCCGGAAGCGATCGATCAGGCGTTCCAGCTGCTGCGTCGGCTCGGCGCGGTGGCTGGGTGCAATCTCACGGAACTGGGTCGATCGATGGCCCGCCTGCCAGTACATCCTCGCCTGTCACGGATGCTGCTCGAAGGCCAACGTCTCGGATTTGGACCGCGCGTCGCACTGGCGGCTGCGTTGCTATCGGAGCGCGACCCATTCCTGCGCGGTCAAGGAGGGGGCGCCAGGCGCCGCAGTTCTGGCGGTTACTCCGATGTTCTGGATCGCGTGGAAGCACTCGAAGCATTCGAGATCACGGGCGCCACTGATTCCAGCGTTGGCACACTGGACGCAGGTTCGGCTCGATTCCTCTTGCGCGCGCGTGACCAGATGGAGCGATCCGTCAGAAAGGAGTCCCTCCTGCCGCCAGCGTTCGAAAGTACCGACAGCGACGAAGTGCTCCTACGTACGCTGCTGGTCGGGTTTCCGGATCGAGTTGCTCTGCGGCGTAACTCCGATCCACAGAAAGGTTTGATGGTCGGCGGCATCGGCGTGCGGCTCGCGCCCTGGTGTAGCGTCTCGGGAGCCGAATTGTTTCTGGGCCTCGATGTCGATGCCGTCCCAGGCGAAACACTCGTTCGACAAGCGTCGGTCATTCAGCGTGATTGGCTCAAGGTGGCATCGCGCGTTGAGGTTTTCTTCGACGAGGCGTCAGAGCGCATGCTGGCACGCAAACGCGTCTATTACGAGGACCTGGTGCTCGAAGAAAACGATGCCGCCTTACCGAGATCGGACGATGTCACACGTCAACTCGCCGACGCTGCCGGCAAACGAGTGCAGCGCGTCCTGCCGACCACCGAGTCGGCGGCGGGCTCTTTCTTGCTGCGTTTGCGTTGGTTGCGGCAAGGGATGCCCGAATTGAATCTGCCCGCGTTCGATGATGTCGATTTGCGCGAGCTGGTCCCCTGGGCTTGCGCCGGCTGCCGATCGTTTGAAGAGGTCCGTAGAGCCGATTGGCTCGGCTTGCTGCATGGGAAACTGACCGCGGCACAGGTGCACGCCGTCGAGCGTGAAGCGCCGGAGCGGATCCAGGTGCCAAGCGGTAGCCGGATCGCCTTGACGTATGAATTGGGCCGCGCGCCCGTGCTGGCCGTGCGTATCCAGGAAGTCTTCGGCCTGCAAGACACACCGCGCCTAGCTGGGGGCCGGGTGCGTGTGCTGCTGCACCTGCTTGCTCCGAACCAGCGCCCGCAACAAGTTACCGACGATCTGGCCAGCTTCTGGAAGAACACCTATCCACTGATTCGCAAGGAGCTGCGCATCCGTTATCCGAAGCACGCCTGGCCGGAGGACCCCTGGAACGCAGTGCCGCAGAAACGGCCCAAGCGCTAAGCACGAACTCTCAGATCAACATGGTGGCTCTCGTTTGGTCGCTTCCCCCACAGCCGAGCATAGGCCTCCGATTCGGCTCCGCGCGTGGGATTTACTTCCCCTTGGCCGCTCCCAGGCAATAGAGTTTGCTCGCGGTGCGCAGAAAAATCTGCCCGCCGCAGACCGCCGGGGTCGCCATGACGGGTTCCTGGAGCGCGTTCGTGCCAACGAGTTGGTATTTCCGACTTGCCTTCAAGATGGAAGTCACCCCCGCTTCGTTGGTGGCGTAAACCAGATCCCCGACCATTACCGGCGACGAGCTGAAGTTGCCCTCCAAGCGTTCTTGCCAGACCTGCTTCCCAGATTCGACATCGAAACAACTTGCAATGCCGCCGTCGTTGACCAGATACAGCAAGCCCGCATGGTAGAGGGGCGAAGGCACGTAGGTTATTCCCTTGTCCGCCTTCCACGAAAGATGCGACTTCGTTACGTCCCCCTTGCCATCGCCACGAATGGCTCGAAGTTCCTTCTCGGGAAATCCGCCGGAAGAAAAGACCGTGGTGGCACTGAAAGCCAGTGTGTTGGCGGCCACCTCCGCCGGTCCGGTGCAGGACCACAAAAGGTTGCCGGTCTCCGGATCATAGCTCGCGGTCTGTCCCAAGCCTGCTTGTAAGAGTTGGGCCTTGTTATTGAGGACCGCCAGCGTGGGCGTACCGTAGTTGCCATACTTACCGACCGCCTTGCGCTCGGTGCGCCAGACAACCATTCCGGTTTGCCCATCGAGTGCTGTCAGATAGCAATTCTTGACATTATCGCCGTTGACGATCACAAGGTTCTTGTACAAGACCGGCGAGGAGCCGTAGCCGTGCAAGCTTTGAAAGTCGCCGGCGCGTGTTTGCCAAAGGATCTTGCCATCGAGGTCGGTCGCGGTGACGTGCAAGCCGGCGGTGTTGATAAAGACGCTGAACAGGCGCTCGCCGTCGCAGGCCTGCGTCGCCGAGGCGTGCGTATTCTTGGGGTACTTCCGCGTGAAGTTACCTTGCTGCGCGAGGGTGGTCCAGAGCGAGACGCCCGTCTGGCGATCGAACGCGAGGATCAATTGTTTCTGCGTCGCTTCCTCGGCCGTGGTCAAGTAGACGCGTTTTCCACAAACGATCGGGCTCGAATGGCCACGCCCGGGGATATGGGTTGCCCAGACGACATTTTCCTTGGGGCCCCATTTGGTCACCGTCTCGCGATCCGCACTGACGCCGTTGCGCTCGGGGCCGCGCCACCAGGGCCAATCTCCCAGGGCCGCGAGAGGGGCTAGTTTTTCGGGTTCGGAAGCTTGGGCGCCGAGGCACCAGAAAAGGATCGCAATCAACGTGAAGGCAATTCGCATGGACTTTCTCTTTCGTATACGTGTGCTCTGTTTCGAGATTGGAGATTACTTCTTGGAATCGATTTTCTTGATCCGTAGGTTGCGAAATTCCAACTCGCCGCCCTCGCCTTGCAAGCCGATGAATCCTTTCGCCATCTTGAGGTCATCCGACGTGCAGACGAGTTCGTTGTTGAGCTTCACCTCGCAACGGGTACCGATGCAGGAAACCTCGAAAGTATTCCATTCCTTGGGGGCCTTGAGAAGTTGCTCCGCCTTCTTGGCGTCGCGGGTACACTTCGCTCCGAAGAGATGGGCGACGCGATTGCTGTTCTCGCACTGCACTTCATAACGCCGATCGGGCCAGTTCTTGCCTTCCTTGCTTGCCCGGATGAAGATGCCGCTGTCCTGCTTCGGCTTCATCCAGCGTACTTCCAGGCGCAGGACGAAGTCGCTGTATTCTTCGTCGGTTCGAAGCCAACCCGATCCGCCGCGCAGCTTGATGACCTCGTCTTCAGCAGTGAACTTGGCCTTGTTCATCAGGCTCCAGCCACCAAGAGTCTTGCCGTCGAACAGCGGCTGGAACCCGTTGTCTGCTTTCGGCTGAGCGCCGACAGGGCTGGTTGACAACGAGGCAGCTATTACGAACCCGAACAGCACTGCACGAAAAGTCATGGCATCTACCCTTGCGACGGTGAGGAGGTTGTGACTTCGATCTAATTGGTCTCGGCGATATCCCGCATGCTTACGAGTTTCAAACGTCCGAAGGGATTGTAGATGGGACTTCCCACCGGCCCCTCTGCACTTTCTTGCGCAAGCGCCTGAAAACGCGGTCCGCTCAGGTCGGCTATCACGTGACCGTTCTCGATCGGTTTTTCGCTTCGAGACAGGTAGCGAACCACGTCGATGATGTCGAAGTTGTCAGCGTCTGCACGTTTCATGACTACGTCACGCAAGCCCAGCACGTGCATGCCCATCGTCCAGACGTCGGTTTTGCCGCGGACAATGGCGACGAACGCGAAGCTGAGCGCGTCCGGGCCGCCGTCCTCGGTCATCTCGAGCCAATGTTGTCCACCATGGGCGAGGGTGCTGTTGTCGATAAACACGCCAGCGCCGCCTGCCCGCACCACGGCCGCGCCGGCCTGCATCATCGTCCGGGCCGCCTGCATGGAACCGCCGGGACCGCTCAAGAAAACATTCACGGTGTAGCTAGCCACCGCCGCCAATTCATCTTCCTCCGCTGGCTGCCGGCAGGAGGATCGAAAGATCCCGGCAAATTGCGTATCCGCCTTCACGGCGCCAAATCGAATCTGCGTTCCGTCTGGCAAGACCAGAGCCTCGGGGATCAAGCGGTGGCCTGCCGGCAGCCCCTCGACGAGTTCGCGCGGATGCGACCATTGGCCCGGAATCCGAAAGGCGATTGTTACGGGAGCGGCCGGTCCATTCATCTTGCACATCCTCCAACATCGGCTCGATTCTATCAGGCAATGTGCTTCGGAGTGAAGGTTATTGTGCGCAATCAGAGAAGACCAGGGTATCTCCGCGTTTCTGCATTCTCCCGCTGCTGTCAGGCCAAGAAACGAGAGACTTTCGTGCCAAGCCCCATTTCGTTCATTGGTTGCGTTGGTTGCGTTGGTTTCAAATTAGAGGGGGTGCCGCTGCATGAAATGCACGAAACGTCAGCCTCCACGGAATGGCTGAATCACGGACGTTTGGGACCAATGAGCCTTCTTTTCGCGATAGGTGTGGGAGCGGAGTATCGATGCCTGGCCACTGGTGCAAATCCCTTCACGGAATTCTGCGGACCATTCGGCAGAATCCAGAATTCTGAGCCGCACTTGTGACCATCACGAGGTAGGTGTAACGTGCGTTCGGCAAAAGGGTTAAATGAATGGGCGCTACAGGATTTGAACCTGTGACCCCTAGCGTGTCGAGCTAGTGCTCTAGCCAACTGAGCTAAGCGCCCCTGTATCGGTGGTTTTACCTTAGATAACGAAGTTCGCGATGTCAAGTACACCGATCACGTTCCTTTACGCCTTGGCTTTTCTCCATGCCTGCCGATAGATTACCGGCAAGCGCTGATCCTTCTTGAGGAGCCCTCGGCAATGTACGCAATCTGGCCCGCGATCATCGTGACTCTGCTCGCGTCGCCCATGTTCGCGCGCGGCCAAGGCCCTGCAACGCTTAAAGGGCATAAACACACCATCACCACGCTGGCATTCTCCCCCGATGGCAAGACTCTGGCCTCCGGGAGCAAGGACGAGTCAGTAATTTTGTGGGATCTGGCGGCCAAAAAAGCGCGGGCGGTATTGGGCGGACACAAGGATATGGTCATCACCGTCCGCTTCTCACCTGATTCCAGCACTGTCGCCTCCGTAAGTCATGACCGCCAAATCTTGCTTTGGAACGCCGCTAACGGCGACAAGATCGGCGCTTTGAATGGACACGCCAAAGACGTGCGCGGTCTGGCGTTTCATGCCGCTGGCCAACTGCTCGCCACCGGCGGCGTCGACAAGACCGTTCGGCTTTGGAACTGGAAGGACGACAAACACCTACACGCTTTCACCGAACACTCGGCCGAGGTGAATTGCGTGCTCTTCTCGCCCGATGGCCGGTGGCTGGCCTCGGGAGGCTGGGATCGCAATGTCGTACTCAGACGCGTCGATGGCAAGACCCATCACACCTTGAAGGCTCACACCGAGTTCGTGCGCGACCTGGTGTTCTCTCCCGACAGCAAACTCCTTTATTCCAGCGGCAAGGACGGGCCGATCCGTGTCTGGGACGTCGAAGCGGGCAAGCTCCACAAGACACTCGAAGGGCATCAAGGGTTGGTGCGCTCGCTGGCTCTCTCGAAGGACGGAAAACTGTTGGTTTCCGCAGGACGGGACGGGACCTTGAACTTCTGGAACCTCGATGCAGGCAAAGTCGTGGCCAGCATGCAAGAGGGATCGCTCGGCTTCCTGGTCGTCGTACTCCACCCCGACGGCAAGACGCTGGCTACCGGCGGCATCGATCGCAATGTCACTCTGTGGGATCTGCAAAAGGTGATCGACTCGAACAAGGTCCAAGGACCTTGAGGCATCACCGGGCGCTGAGCGGGCGCCAAACGTGGAGCTAGATTTACTGCGGCATGAATCGCACGACCATATAGACGCAGAGCAACTCGAAAAACGTCACCAGGACCAGATTCGCCCAGACGTGAACCGTGCTGCCATACAACAGGAAAGAACCCACACCCTGCACGAACGCCACATGAAAGGTTGGGGTTTTCTTGCTTGGCGTTGGCAGGAATCGCGTTTCTGCCTCCTGCTGGGCTTTCTTCTTTGCCGCCGCCTCGTCCTTCGCGCGCTGGTCGAAGTACTCGGAAACAGGCAACGGCTTGTCGGCTTCCGCCTTGATCGGCAGGTCTGGTTTCGTTGCGCTGGCTACGGCGGGCATGGGCTCGTCGCTCAGGCCGTACGGCTTCTTGTCGGTCGCCCATTCGTCTTCGTCGTCCACTGCCGCCAGCGCCGGCGCCTCGTTCGGGGTGTTGCTGTCCACGGCCGGGCTGGGCGCAGTTTCCTGGAAGCCAGGCTGTCCCGGTTCCTCGGCCAGGACGTAAGGTTTCTTGTCGGTCCGCCACAGATCGTCATCGTCCGCCACTGGCGGCGGTGGTTCCTCGATCTCCTGTACTTCCAAGGTCGGCGGCTCATCCGCCGTCCAGTTGCGCGGATCGTCTGTTGACGCCGCGGCGGGCGCTGCTCGCCGCCGGTTATTCTTGCGCCGCGGCGTGAAGTTGAGCGACACCCACGCGAATCGGCCCCAGGTTCGTGCATAAAACAGCAGCGCCGCCGGCAGCAGAATCGCCGCGGGCAACATCCACCAGAAACTCAGCGTGAACATGCCAAGCACGACGCCGCCGCACAAAGCACCGGCCGTCAGGGTGGTCGCGTAGACGTACGCCAACGCCCACACGTGCGTCAGCATCCGCCAGACGATCATTGGCTCGATGAAGTAAAGCCAATTCTGCGTGTGCAGCGTCGAAACCACGCTCAAGGGGTACATGAACCAAAGCACCAGCACCCAGCCCGCCAAATAGACTTTCAAACCCGCAAACACCAACGGCACACACAGCACAGCGCCGGTGATCATCCAAAATACCAGAATCCAAACACAATAGAGCGGCTTCCACCACCAGTCGGTGAAGGTCTCGCTTGGATAGTGGACTTCCTCATTCCCGGCGCTGGAATCAATCACCGTGACCAAGAAATAATGGGAAGTGAAAAGGAAGAAGAGCAGCGAGCTGATTGCCAGGGCCCCCAGCGAGCAAATCAAGAGTATGGCGTTGCCTGCTGCACCGACGTCGAACATCGGAGGCCTCGAAATGGACGCTTGCGGCGCAGCAGCTCGGAACCTGCTACGCCGCAAGCGGCTTGAGAATTACTCCGCGATCGCCGGCTCGCCCGCCAGTTTGCGGATATCTTGGGTGATACGCATCGATCAGAACTTCGGCCCGAACATCGAGCAGAATTTCGCGGACTTGAACACGTCCTGTGGCAACGTCTCGTCGTGCATCGCCTTGGCAGTCTCCGGGTCGAGCGAAAGCGCGAACTGCTTCTCCCAGTCGAACGCGAAGCGGGCCTTCGACAGTTCGTCATCGCGATTGCGCACATTCTTGCGGCCCCGCGCGATATCGCCGGCATGGGCGGCGATCTTGTAGGCGATCACCCCTTGCCGGACGTCGTCCTTGTTCGGCAAGCCCAGGTGTTCCTTCGGTGTCACATAGCAGAGCATCGCGGCGCCGGCCTCGGCTGCCAACGCCGCGCCGATCGCGCTGGTGATGTGATCGTACCCGGGCGCGATGTCGGTCACCAGGGGGCCAAGCACATAAAACGGCGCGTCATGGCATAGTTCGCGTTCCTTTTCTAGAACCAAAGGGAGAGGAAGGCGACGGCCAGACGATCCCGCTTGACCAACTGGAAGCCACCGAGCTTGAGGTGACGATCAAGGGCGAGGATGGCAAGGATGTAACCGAAA
>SXGT01453973.1_pt1 | contig 22708 bp, 22 predicted proteins | sample 3176221 | NCBI WGS metagenome assembly SXGT01 (sample SAMN11356862, study PRJNA531348) | freshwater metagenome | isolation source: freshwater sample F1-120 | place: China: Fuxian Lake, Yuxi | collected 2017-12-25
CCGCTTCGTCCAGTAATCCTCCCGTGCCGCCGCCGTGCCTGGCCTCTCCCACTCCGCATTCTCAGGGATCGCCGTGTTCTTTGTCCGCCACGCCGCCAGCCCAGGGTACATCTCGTCCAACGCATACTGCGCCGTCCTGCTCCCGCTGGGGTTCTCCGGCCCATAGGCACTCGCCCTGGCGATTCCGAAAGTCACGTCTACTGGTACACGTTTTCTCCCGACCTGATGCGCGCCTGGGAATGGTCCGAGCGCTATCCCGGCCAGCCAGAAATCCTGCGGTACCTCAACTATGTCGCAGACCGGTTCGATCTGAATCGTAATATCCTGTTCCGCACCCGTGTCACAGCGGCGCATTACGACGAGACCGTTAATCGCTGGCGGGTGCGAACCGAACACGGCGCAACATTCGTCGCGAAGTTCCTGATCACCGCCGTTGGCTGCCTGTCCACGGCGAATGTGCCGGCTTTCGAGGGGCTGGAGAGCTTCGCGGGCGCTTGGTACCACACCGGGCAATGGCCCCATGAGGGCGTGGATTTCACCGGCAAGCGGGTCGGGATGATCGGCACCGGGTCCACCGGCAGTCAGGCGGCGCCGGTGATCGCCGCGGCAGCGACGCACCTGACGGTGTTCCAGCGCACGGCGAACTACTCGGTCCCCGCGCGCAACGCGCCGCTGACGCCGGAGTTTCGGCGATACGTTAAGGAACACCCCAGCGAGATCAGGGCGGCGACGCACGAGACGCTCAACGGGATGGCGTTCCAGATCGAGGAACGTTTGGCCGTCGAGACCCCGCCGGAGGAACGCGAGGCGATTTACGAGGCGGCGTGGGCGCGCGGCGGCTTGCAGTTCCGCGCCGCGTTCAAGGATATGATGGTGGACAAGGCGGCGAACGATACGGCGGCGGACTTCGTGAAGCGCAAAATCCGCGCGGTTGTGCAGGACCCGCAGACGGCGGGGCTCTTGTCGGACATTGATCATCCGTACGCGGCGAAGCGGCCGCCGATCGACACCCATTACTTCGAAACGTTCAACCGGACGAACGTCCTGCTGGTGGACGTGAAGGCGACGCCGATCACCCGGATAAGCCCCGTGGGAGTCTGTACCACGGAGGCGGAGTACCCGCTGGACATCCTCGTGTTCGCGACTGGCGTCGACGCGATGACCGGCCCGCTGCTGCGGATGGATATACGCGGGCGCGGCGGGGTGGCGTTGCAGGACGTGTGGGAAGCTGGCCCGCGCAATTACCTGGGCCTGCAGGTCGCGGGCTTCCCGAACCTGTTCACGAGCACCGGTCCGGGCAGCCCGTCGGTGCTGTGCAACATGCCCGTCGCGATCGAACAGCACGTGGAATGGATCACCGATTGTCTCGCGTACATGCGCACACAAGGTCTCGAACGCATTGAGGCGCGACTCGACGCGATGGACAAGTGGGTGGCGGAGGTCAATGACGTCGCCAACAAAACACTCCTGCCGCTGGCGACGCATTCCTGGTACCTGGGAGCGAACATTCCAGGGAAGCCCAGGGTGTTCATGCCGTACGCGGGGGGCATGGTACGTTATCGAGAGATTTGTCGGGACGTTGTGGCGCGTGGCTATGAAGGGTTCAGCTTGTTGTAGAGGCGCTCTGGTAAAGTCAGGAACACGCCACCGCACGCCGCCTAGGATGGGAGCACACCGAGAACCGGACTGGACGCGCTGGAAGGGGGCGATGCACCGACATTCGAGGCGATGGACCTGGAGGCTGGGGCTGCTGCTCGTGACCCTGCTGGGCGGCCTGCGCTGGCCGGGGTGGGAAAGAGTTCCGAGAGATTATCTCAAAGAACAAGGCCAAAAGAAGTATGATCATTCATGCCGATATTTTACTGAAGGCCGATAGAATCAATAGTTGGACAAACGCTGACATTGCCGCAGCATATGAAGTGTCCACCAAAAAAGTCGAGCAGCTCAAAAAACGTTTTGGAGAAGAAGGTGTTGCAGCTGCTTTGTCTCGCACATCGGGGACGCATGTCCACCGTCGAAAGATCCCTGGAGATGAAGCAGCCCCTTTGCTGGCCTTGGGTTATCGTCAAGCTCCTGAGGGGCAGGAGCGCTGGACATGGCTCCTGCTCGCTGACAAAATGGTAGCGTGGGATCGTATCGCGTCCGTCTCGCATGAAACCATCCGACGGACCTTACAAAGAATGCACTGTAACCTTGGCAACAGAAAGCATGGTGTATGCCACCAGAGCACAAGGTCGCCTGCGTCTGTCCAATGGAGGAAGGCTGAGATAGCTATAAAAAACCGTATGATGCTCCATATCCCCAAGTGTGTATGGATACAATGTCTCCCCAATGGACAGGCGCAGTCCGTGTACCTCTCCTTACACAACCTGGCAAGCCACTGCGGCATGACACCGAGTAGAGTGGCTCTGGCGTCGGCTCGTGCTCCTACACCCCAGTGGCGAGGTCTGCCTAGAGGTACTCCATGGCTTGGTGCCCGGCCGCTTGCGCCCCACGCCACCCCGCCCAGGGGCTGACTACCCCCACGGTACCAGCCTAGCAACCGCGCCGTGGTCGCACACGGCACAAAGACCGCCAAGGCGCCCCCCAGCGCTTGCAGCACCCCGCTCGTCCGCTGATGCGGCGGCACTTCCAGCGCCTCATCTCGGGGAGCGCCTTGTGGGCGAGTGGGGCCCTGGGGACACCGGCCAACCCGGCGTGGCCACTGGATGGACCCACACAGGCTGGTCAGCTAACGTGTGGCACAGCCCGTGCTCCGTAACCAGGCCCCACAGAGCGAGCAGGGAGGCCAGGGCGTCGGCTGGCGGGCCCACTCGGGGAGCACGGCTTCAATCAGGTGTACCGCGAGGACGCGGGCGACCTGCCCTGTGGCCAGGATCAAGGCGGTGAGGGACGGAGCATCGTCCACCGTACGCCGCAGACCTTGCAGAGACGGATCATCATCGCGTATGCTGTCATCAAGGCCTAGCATCGGGAAACGGTCTCCTTGGGGATCTTTGGCTGAGGATGCCAAAAGTCTACCGCGTTTGCGCTGCTATGCCGGCCCTCCCCCAACTGAAATCTGCGCCCGTCTCTCTCACGATTGTTAGGAGGAGGACAAGTCATGGACGATGTGATCGTACACGGTGGGCTCGTCGCTGGACAGCCCCAAGATATCGCCATCCAGGACGGCCGGATTCGGGCCATCGCGCCTGGCCTGGCCAGCACGGCGCCGACGCGGCTTGACGCGACGGGGAAACTCGTCCTGCCCGGATTTGTCGAATCGCACATCCATCCCGACAAGGCCTTTGTCGCTGACCGGGCTCCAGGGCTGCGCGCCGGTGGTCCTACACCGCAGGTGTTGCTAGCCGAACTGAAAAAAGCCTTTACCGTGGACGACATCGCCCACCGGGCCCGCCGGGCTCTCCGGGAGGCCGTGCGCCACGGCTGTACTACGATGCGGGCGCATGTGGAGATTGATCCCTACGTGGGGCTGCGCGGGGTGGAAGCCTTGCAGCGTGTGCAGTCCGACTGTGCGGGGGTCTTGGATCTGCAACTGGTGGCCTTTGCCCAGGAAGGGATTTTTCACGAGGATGTCACGCAGGGACTCCTGCGCGAAGCCCTGCAAATGGGCCTGCCCGTGCTGGGTGGATGTCCGTACATGGATGCGGAGCAGCACCGCCATATCGACTGGTTTTTCGACACCGCCGAAGCGTACAACGTGCGGCTCGATTTCCACGCCGACTCGTCGGATGATCCGGCCATGCTCACCTGTACCTACATCGCCGAACAAACCATCGCACGTGGTCTGCAAGGACGCGTCACCCTGGGACATCTGTGCACCCTGGACATGCTGGAGGCCGCCCCCCGGGCTCACGCCATCGACCTGCTGCAACGTGCCGGCATCCACGCCATTAGCCTGCCTGCCACGGAACTGCACGTCAAAGGCCGTTCTGACGCGCCACGCACCTGGCGTGGGGTGACGCGCATCAATGAACTGCGCGAGGCCGGGGTGAATGTGTCGCTTTCGACCAACAACATCGTCAATACGTTCACGCCGTACGGCCACCCGGATTTGCTGCGTCAGGCCCTCGTGGCGGCCATGGTAGCGCATCTGGGTAACCTGGAGCAGATGGCCTGGTTGCTCGATCTCGTCACCGTGAACCCGGCGCGGGCTCTGGGCCTCACCGACTACGGGCTGCAGCCAGGTTGCCAGGCTGATCTCGTCGTGCTCGATGCCGGCAGCCCCGCGCAAGCCATCACGGAGCAAGTGGAAAAGCTCTGGGTACTGAAGGCCGGGCGGGTAGTGGCACGCAATACACGTACCTCTGAGGTGCTGGGATGGGGTGAGGGCTTTTAACGGCACCAGAGCACCGCCGTCCAATACAACACGCTCACGAGGCCCACGGCGACGGCGCCGAGGGCCTGCATAGGCTTGCCATCAATGTCCAGCCCGTACGGACTGTCGGAGCGTGGGAAGCACCGGCACGCCGCGGCGCCCCGCAGGCATTGTCCAGCAAGCAGATAGAGCCCTAGCCAGATGAGCGGGAAGCAAGGGGCATAGAGCCAGATACCGAACGACGGGAAAATCAGACCGGGCACAATCACGGGTTGGAGACGTAGGGCATCACCGAGGACGCTGAGAGCCCCTGCGCGACTGGTGAACGCGAATGCGGCATACCCGCTGAGCCACGTCACAGGCCAACGCAGGACGCCGAGATAACTGCTGACAGAGACGACCAGCACACCCAACACCCCAGCGAGCAACGCCAACCCCCCGTTGGTGAGGATGACGAGACCATACTGGACGCCCAGCCCGCGGTGCCTGGGCGCGTTGTCGGCCCACTGGAGCAGCGCGCAGCACAGGAGGAACGCGCTCACGCCAGGGAGCCAGTTCATGACAGCTATGGCACTGATCAGGAACGGCGCATAGAGTACGAGTGCCAGGATCATGGCACCAGATGTCCCAGGATACAACACGCTTGAGAGACACAATGCCAGAAACGCCGTGATCTGGAGGGCCAAGCCGAGGCGCCACAGGTGGGCTCTTGCGAGGGTGGGTGGGCCGAAGACGCTCGCGCATACCGCGAGAAACAGGCAGGAGCCACCTGGTCTCTGGCCACGGAGCCAGGCAGTAACCTGCGCGTGCTGCGCGATGGGGAGATGATCGTGCGCCAACGCAAACAGCGCCCAGATGCTCCCGGCCAAGGCGAGCCACACGGTAAATGGATGCATGGTTGTGTCCCCGTCGGGCTGTGTCGGCCTACCTTGGGCGTCCCTGCCGTGCAAAGTGTGCGCACGACAGTGACGACGTGTCGCGTCAGGGAAGCGGCATGGCTGGCGTCCTTCGTGCGCCGTCAGGAAGAAGTTGGCGTTGCAGTGCCAGCTGTATGTCGATACTCTAGGATAAATGGCCTTCTCAAGCAAGCCAAGGCGGGTGGCTGGGAAGATCACACGCCCGACCTCCCCGGCTGCAATGCTGGGGTTTCGCGGAGGATATTTATTAATGAAACTGGCAGGGAAAGTGGCGATTATCGCTGGCGCTTCACGCGGCATTGGCAGAGATGTGGCCGTGGCCTTGGCCGTGGAAGGCGCCAAAATCGTCGTGGTGGCGCGCTCAGAGGTCGAGCCCGATCCGCGCTTGCCGGGCACCATTCACCAGACCGTGGCTGACGTCCAAGCCGTGGGCAGCGAGGCCATTGCCGTCAAGGCCGACATCAGTGATGAAGCGCAGGTCGAGGCCATGGTCACAAGCGCCTTGGAGGCCTACGGGCGCATTGACATCTTGATGAACAACGCCGCCGTGCTGGTGCCACGCGGCATTCTCGATCTGCCGACGCGGCACATTGACTTACACAACCGCATCAATATCAAAGGCCCCATCCTGTGTATCCGCGCCGTGTTACCCACCATGATCGCCCAGCAACAGGGCTGGATCATCAACGTCTCCTCCCGCGCCGCCGTGTTCCCCGGTCCGGGGCCGTATGCCGACGATGCCGTACCATCGCGGGCCTTCATGTATGCCACCACCAAAGCCGCGCTCGAACGGCTCACCCAGGGGCTGGCCGTGGAATACCAACAGCAGGGCATCAGCTTCAATGTGCTCTCGCCCATCGGGCGTGTGCGCACACCCGGGAATGTCTTTGGCATGACCAAACCGGGCCAAACACCGGAGCCCTTTGAAGAAGCCATCGCTATGGGCAAAAGCGCCGTGTTCGTCTGTTCCCAGAACCCGCGCACCTTCACCGGCAATATCCTGTTTGATGAAGAGGTAGTCAGACAACATGACCTCTAGATGTCTATTTCATAAATCCACGGCCAGTCCCTCCAGGGTGTTCCCTGGGAGCGCCACGCGCCAGCGTGGCGGCCGGAGCCGGGCTGGAGCTCGGCGTGCCCAGGGGGGCACTGGCGCAGGACTGACGCACGGGACATCTAGGAGCCGATGGTGACCCCCACGCCCTCACTTGCGGCCTGCCAACTGCCCTCCGTCAGCGCGGTGATGGAACAATTTACGGCGGCAGATTATGTGTGTAGTAAGGAGACCGCCACCGCGATCTTCCTGATGATCCAGTTGCAGCGCCCGCTGCTGGTGGAGGGTCCGCCTGGGGTCGGCAAGACGGAACTCGCCAAAGTGTTAGCGCAGACCACCGAGGCCCAGCTCATCCGCTTGCAGTGCTACGAGGGGCTCGACGAAGCCAAAGCCCTCTACGAGTGGGAATACAGCAAGCAGTTGCTCTACGTGCAGATGCTCAAAGAACAACTGGGCACCCTGCTGGCCAACACGACGTCCCTCAATGACGCCGTGGCGCTGTTACAAGGCCAGGAAAGTGCCTTTTTTTCGCGCCATTTTCTCTTACCCCGGCCCCTGTTGCAGGCCATTCTCGCGCCACAGCGTACCGTCTTGCTCATTGATGAAATTGACCGGGCGGATCAGGAATTCGAGGCTTTTTTATTGGAGATTCTCAGTGATTTTCAAGTAAGTATTCCCGAGCTCGGCACCTTGCACGCGGTGCAACGTCCGCTGGTCGTGCTCACCAGCAATGCCACGCGCAATCTATCCGAGGCGCTGAAGCGCCGCTGTTTTTATCTGTATATTGACCATCCGACTGTCGCGATAGAGTTGCAGATTGTGCAGCGCAAAGTCCCCGCCATTGATCAGCGCCTGGCCACGCACATTGTGCAGTTTGTGCAGCGTACCCGCCAGATGAGCCTACGCAAACCTCCGAGCATTAGCGAAACGCTCGACTGGGCCCTGGCCCTGGTGGTCTTGGGGGCCAGCGTGCTGTCCCGCGAGCTGATTGTCGATACGCTCAATATCCTGCTCAAAGACAAAGATGATATTGCGCGCACCTTACGGGAAGCCGGACGATGACGCCACGCCTAGTGGATTTCATCCGCCTGCTGCGCGCCCAGGGCCTGCCCCTGTCCGTCGCCGAGGGCCTGGATGCGTTGCACAGCGTGGGGACGGTCGGCGTGCAGGACCGCGATCTGCTCCGTCTGACCCTGCGCACCACGCTGGTGAAAGCGCAGCGCGATTTCCCGCTCTTTGACACCCTCTTTGCACAATTTTTCACCATGCCACGGCGCAGACGACGGCGCCGCGGCCAGCAGCCTGCTCCGGGGAACACCGGCGCCAGTCCGCGTCCGACGCCGCAGCCTAACGGCGTGCCGCAGGCATCCACACCGCCTCCACAGCCTGCACCACCAGTAGCCGGAGCGCGGTCCACGCCAGAACCACCGCAGGACGCGCCAGAGCCAGAGGAGGCCGACGCCAGTGAAGCCACCGCATTACAAGCGCTTGCCGAGCTTGAACAGGCGTGGCGGGAGCAGGTGGCTAGCCCGCCGTCGTCCCGTCAGGCTGCGGCGCTGGAGCGCACCGAGGCGCAGCAGCTCGCGGTCAGGATTGATCGCCCCTTTCCACCCGATCAGCTGGCCAGTATGTATCGTGAGGTCGAACGCCTGGCTCTACGCCTCCTCTCCCGTCAGGCTCTACGCACCCGTCGCGCCCAACGGGGCCGCCTCGACGTGCGCCGCACCGTGCTGCAGGGCCTGCGCAGTGGCACCGAAGTGCCGTTTACCTTTGCCTACCGACGCCGCAAGCGCAGTAAACTGCGGCTCATCGTGCTGTGCGATGTCTCGGGCTCGGTGTGGCAGGCGACCACTTTTCTGCTCAAACTGGTGCACACCCTGCAGTCCGCCTTTGCCAGCGTGCGCAGCATGGTGTTCGTCAATAGGGTGGTCGAAGTGACCGAGCTGTTCCAGCGCATGCGCTTTCCCGAGGACCTGGACGCCCTGCAGCACTATCCGCAGCTCAACCTGTTTGGCTTTAGTGATTTTGGCCGGGTATTTTACCAATTCTCGCAGGATTTTTTACACGATATACGCCAGAACACTGTGGTCCTCATCCTGGGCGATGCGCGCAACAACGCCTTTGACCCGCAGGCCTGGGCCCTAGGTGAGGTGCGCCAGCACTGCCGCCGCATCATCTGGCTCAATCCCGAGCTGCGGCGCGACTGGAACACCGGCGATTCGGTCCTGGCGGCCTATGCGCCGTTCTGCGAGCAGGTGCTGGAATGCTGGACCCTGGAACATCTTATGCAGGCAGCAGATGCGTTGCTGCAGCGCTGAGGGCGAGATTGGCGATTGGTTGCCTGGGAGCGCGGGCGTCTCGCTCGCTCAGAAAGCGGCCAGGATGGCCGCGCTCCCAGGAGCAATGAGGAGAACAGCACCATATGGATCTGGATATCGCCACCGCCCAGGGCGCCCTCACCGGCGCGCGCTACCTGGCAAGCCTCAAAGATGACCGCGCCGTCTGGCTCAATGGCGCGCGCGTCGATGTCACCACCCATCCGGCCTTTGCCGGCATGCGCCATGAACTGGCGCGGCTCTATGATCTGCAACATACGCCGGAGTACCGCGACCAGATGACCTTGATGTCGCCCGACACCGGAAACCGCGTGAGTTATTCCTACCTGCGCCCAAAAACCCTGGACGACTTGCTGGCCAAACGGCGCAATGCCGCCGTCTGGATGGTCGAGACCTGGGGCCAGTTGCCGCGTGCCCCGGACTTTATGGCCAACGTCGCCGTGGGGTTGTACGATTTCCGCGAGCATTTACGCGCCAATAACCCGCGTTTTGGCGACAACGCCGTGCGCTATCACGCCTATTGCCAGGAGCATGACCTCGTCCTCACCCACGGCCTGGGGGATCCGCAGATTGACCGCTCCAGCAGTCCGGCGCAAGACCCGGACATGGCCCTGCGGGTTCTGCGTGAAACCCCCGACGGCATCGTCATCCGTGGCGCCAAACAACTGGCCACGCTGGCACCCTTAGCGCACGAGATCCTGGCCTACCTCTCGGCCTCCTTTGCCCTGCGCGAGCAACAGCAATTTGTCCTGTGGTTTGCGCTGCCCATTGCCACTCCTGGCCTGACGATTTTGTGCCGTGAACCCCTCTCGGTGCACACCAGCGGGCACAGTCATCCCTTTGCCGCGCGCTATGACGAGCAGGATGCTATGGCCTTTTTTGATGACGTGTTGGTGCCGTGGGACAGAGTGTTCTTGCTGTACGATGGGCCGCTGGCCTTACGCGGTCTGGGACGCATCAACGCCTGGTCGCTCTACAGTAGCCAGATTCGTTTTCACCAGCGCTTACAAACGTTTGTCGGGGTAGCCACGCTTCTGGCCGAATCCATTGGCGTCGATAGCTTTCGTGAGATACGCGACAAGCTGGGCGAGCTGATTAGCTACGCTGAGATGGTCCGCCTCGGGCTGCGTGGCATGGAAGCGGATGCTCGCATGACGGATGGGGGCTTGCTGGCGCCAGGCGAGAGCGCCGCGATGAGCATCTTTGCGGCGCAGGTGTCGCCGCGTCTGCTGGAAATTGTGCGCGACATCGGGGCCTCGGGGCTCATCATGCAACCAAGTGAGGCCGACTTGGCCAGCCCGGAGCTGCGGCCGTACCTCGATCGCTACATGCGTGGCCACAACATTGGCGCGGCGGAGAAAGCCCGGCTGTTTCGACTCGCCTGGGATCTGGTGGGGGACAGCTCCGGCTCGCGCCAGGAGCTGTACGAGCGCTGGCATCGCGGGGACATCGTACGCAACCGCACGAATCTGTACCTGCGCTATGACCGCAGTCGCATTGTCGAGCGCATCCGTGCGATGATCAGCCAGCCGCTCCCGGAGTGACGTGCGTCCTGGGAACGCCGGGCGCCAGCCCGGCTCCGTCCGTCACGCGCGAGCGTGGCGCTCCCAGGGCAAATCCTGGCGAGCCTTGGTGGTGGGGGCCTGGAGACAACGGACAGCGAGGCGGTAGGGACGACCCGCCGGTTGCCCCTACCGCGGCCTTTACTGCCACTGCGCAAAACCCATGGCGCAGCCTGTGCCGGCGGGCGAACGGTAGCACGGCACGTAATCCACCAGTTGCATGTCGAGGTGCTCCACAGCGCCCGCCATGGCGATCCAGTTGCGTATCTCGGAATTCCCCGAGTTCAGGCGTGCACGTGGCAGCGTGGTCAGTGTCGTCGCGTCTTTGTGCTGCAGCGCCGTAATGATCTGCTGGTCGAGATCCTCATCAATCACAAAATGGCTCAAACCGCCTGAGGCGATCACTGCCACGCGCTTGTCGCTGGGCCAACTTTCGACCGCCCGACGCACCGCCTGCCCCAGGGCATAACAGCGCTTCGGAGTCGGCTGATTGGGCGGATAATAGGTATTGAGCATGATGGGCACCGTGGGCAGGGGCTTACCGCACAGAATACGCCCATAGATGAAACTAAAAGCGTGCCCCATCCCCTGATTGGGGGGCAGATGGTGGCTGTGCGCCATATCAAAATCCTGCTCCATCAGCGAGCTAATGAGATATGTCGCCAGGTCTGAGGCAATGGGGTAGTCCACTTCCTTCTCCCCATAGGCCCAGGCCGCCGCTTGCAGCGCCGGGGACAGCCCTGTGGTATCGCGCGGCACATTATGAATAGTGTCTCCCCAGTAGACCAACGCTGCCGGCATGTTGTCGTCGTGGAACAGCTCCTTCTGGTCATCACCAATCATGATGAGGATATCCGGCGCTGCGTCCTCGAGCTGCCTGGCCAGGGCTGCGAGCCCCTGCTGACAGGCCGTGTGGCGTGTCTGCCAGGTGGTCGCCGTCAACTCTTTGCTGATCGAGGCATCAGTGGTGGCGAGAAGTTCCGCAAAACTGTAGACCCGCCCATCCGGCCGCCGCAGGTCTGGATTGCGCTTGTCGCGCTCGCCATGCTGAGACCAGAGTTCCGGTGGGGTGCTGAGCTGGGGGCTATGGGATGTGCCAAGGCCCAGGACGATCTGTGCCATAGTGTCACCTCTGGACTTTCTGCCTCGCTTGCCGGGCAAGGAGGACAATGCAGGACCGACATGACATGTGATTGGGGATGCGTGTGCGCTGGGCACTAAGGACCGGCGCACAGAGGGGATCCTACCTGGTGTGGGGATGCGACGCAAGGTGCAGGCTGGCAGCCCTGAGAGGGATGCCGACAGGCAGCATGTTCAGGGCTATTTTACGAGGAGCAATGGGGGTCTGCGGCGCGTCTTGTGTGGGCGTTGTACTACCTCTGGCACGTCCTCTTCGGCGAAGAGATTGATCAGGCCAAGACGCTGTAACCCCTCGGCCATGGCATAGAGCGAGGTGTCATCGGCTTGGATCATTTCGCCAATCAATACAATACGTAACAACGTACTATCAGGCTTATCACAACGGCTGCAGAACTGCTCCATGATCGATCTCCTCATTGTCTAGGGACGGCTCTGTAGAATCTCCCCTTGGGGGACTCGCTGAAGCATATCGCACAGGCTGCCGGCCTGACTGTGACGCATGTTACACTGTGCTTAGGGGCTATCTCACGCCCTAGATCTATCGGACGGGGAGGGGCGAAGCTTGAGAGGCAATTGCACCTCGGCCAGGCGGGGAGTCACCGACGACCGTCTCGAAACGCATTCAGCGCTTTACGGAACAGAACAAGCACGCTACAATAAATGGTTGGCACACACAAACGCGCAGGCAAGCATGGATGGCTCCAATGAGCCCCTCATCGCCCAGTAGCGCTGCCGAGATAGCCGCTAGGGTCGTCATACAGGACCTGTCCCTCCCTGGGCCATATCTGACAACCAAGGCGCCCCCTTAGAGAGACCAACAGCACAGGATATTACGTATGGCAACGCAAGATACCCTTGAGAAGCCCATTGAAGAACTCGAATCCGTGGTGATTCGGCTCGCTGGTGATTCTGGCGACGGCATGCAGCTCACCGGTGGCCAGTTTACCCGCACCGCCGCATTACTGGGGAACGACATTAGCACCCTGCCGGATTTCCCGGCAGAAATTCGTGCCCCAGCCGGTTCCCTCCCTGGCGTCAGCTCCTTCCAGCTCAATTTCAGTAGCCGCGATATCTTCACCCCTGGGGATGCCCCACATGTCCTAGTGGCGATGAATCCCGCTGGCTTAAAGACCAATGTCGGCGACCTGGAAGACGGCGGCATCTTAGTCATCAATACGGATGCCTTCACGAAAGCCAATCTCAATAAAGCGAGCTATCAGACCAACCCGCTCGACGACGGCAGTCTCGCCCGCTATCGGGTCTTTAAAGTGCCCATCACTACCCAGAACGCCAAAGCTCTGGAAGGCCTCGAGATGTCGACGCGTCAGGCGGAGCGCAGTAAGAATTTCTGGGCGCTCGGTCTGCTCTACTGGCTCTACAATCGCTCGATGGACAACACGGTACGCTTCCTCGAACAACGCTTTGCGGGGGCCGAACGCGCCACGATCCTCGAGGCCAACAAACGCGCCATGCTGGCGGGCTATAACTACGGCGACACCACGGAAATTTTCACCACGGCGTATCGCGTCCGGAAAGCCAACTTGCCCGCTGGCACCTACCGCAATATCACTGGCGCCGAAGCGGCGGCCATGGGGTTTGTGGCCGCAGCGCGCATGTTTGATAAGCCGCTCTTCTATACGGCGTATCCCATCACCCCGGCGAGCGAGGTTCTGCACGAGATCGCGCAATTTAAGCACTTCGGCGTGAAAACCTTCCAGGCCGAAGACGAAATTGCCGCGGTCTGCGCCGCCATCGGGGCATCCTTCGGAGGCAGCATCGGATTAACCTGTACTAGTGGTCCGGGTATTGCCCTGAAGAGCGAGGCGATCAACCTGGCGCATGCCGTGGAGCTACCGTTGGTGATTGCTGATATCCAGCGCGCCGGGCCGAGCACGGGCATGCCGACCAAGACCGAGCAGGGTGATCTGTTGCAGTGCATGTTTGGGCGCAACAGCGATTCCTCCTGCGCCATTGTCGCCGCGGCCACGCCGGGCGATTGTTTTTATATGGCCATGGAAGCGACGCGGCTGGCGGTGCAATTCATGACGCCGGTGTTTTTCATGTCCGATGGCTATCTGGGCAATGGCTCGGAGCCCTGGCGTATCCCCGCGTCGAGTGATTTAGAGCGTTACACCATCATCCATCCGACCGATCCGGCGACCTTTGCGCCGTACCGTCGTGATCCGAACACGCTGGTGCGCCCATGGGCTATCCCCGGCACGCCGGGTTTAGAGCATCGCATTGGGGGGGTGGAGAAAGCCGACATCACTGGCAACATCAGTTACGACCCGCACAATCACGAGAAAATGACCATCATGCGCAATGAAAAAATTGCGCGTATAGTAGATTACATCCCACTCCAAGAGGTCTATGGTGACCCGGAAGGCGACTTGCTGGTGCTCAGTTGGGGCAGCACCTACGGCGCGGCGATTACCGCCGTGCACAAACTCCGTGATCAAGGCGCGTCCATTTCTCACGCGCATCTGCGCTACCTCAATCCCTTCCCGAAGAATCTTGGCGATATCCTGCAACGTTTCAAGAAAGTGGTGATCCCGGAACTGAACCTGGGACAGCTGCGGCTGCTCATCCGGGCGCGCTACCTCGTGGACGCTGTTGGCCTGCCGAAAGTCCAGGGCTTGCCCTTCAAAGTGTCTGAAATCGTTGCCAAATGTGAAGAACTCCTCGCCTAAGGAGGCACGTCATGAGTGAAGTAGCCAACGGGACTGCCAATGGGGCGACCGCCACATTGACCCGCAAAGATTTTGTGACCGATCAAGAAGTGCGCTGGTGCCCTGGGTGTGGGGATTACTCCATCCTGGCGCAAGCCCAAAAAGTCATGCCTGACCTGGGCGTCCCGCGTGAAAAGATCGTCTTTGTCTCGGGCATCGGCTGTTCCAGCCGCTTCCCCTACTACATGAACACCTACGGGTTCCATACCATCCATGGCCGCGCCCCGGCCATCGCCACGGGGCTCAAATCGAGCCGCCCTGATCTCATGGTGTGGGTCATTACCGGCGACGGCGATGCCCTGAGCATTGGTGGTAATCACTTACTGCACGTGCTGCGGCGCAATGTCGATGTCAAGGTAGTGTTGTTCAACAACCGCATCTACGGCCTCACCAAAGGACAGTATTCGCCGACCTCCGAACTGGGCAAAAAGGGCGTCAAATCGGCACCACTCGGCGTGCCAGATCATCCGCTCAATCCACTCAGCGTCGCTATCGGCGCCGAGGCCACCTTTGTGGCGCGCACCATTGACACGGATACCCGGCATCTGATTGCCACCCTGGAGCGCGCTGCGGCTCACAAAGGCGCGGCGTTTGTCGAAGTGTATCAGAATTGCAATGTGTACAATGATGGCGCCTTTGCCTATCTCACCGAGCGCGCCACGCATGATGAACGCACGTTGTACTTGGAACACGGACAGCCCATGGTGTTCGGCAAGGATCCCAAGCGTGGTATTCGTCTGCGCGGCCTCGATCCTGAAATCGTCACCGTGGGCGAAAACGGTGTGACCGAGGCCGACCTCTTACGGCATGACGAAACCAAGCCGGCAGCGAGTCTGGCGTATATTCTGAGCCGCATGGATTACCCGAACTTTCCGGTGCCGGTGGGTGTGCTGCGCGCCGTGGAGCGCCCGACCTATGACGGCATCGTGGAGGAACAGCAAGTCATGGCTGTGCAACGCTACGGCCATGGTGACCTCGACAAGATGTTTCACAGTGGTGATACCTGGATAGTAGCGTAGCCCGGGCCTTGTGTTTACACCAGCGTCAGGCTGGGTGTTATGACCAGCCTGAGCTGGGCCTGGGCGAGGCGCAGCGCCCGCTCAACGCTCTGCGGTGTGGCACCGCGCGCAAAAATGAAGCCGGGATAGCTGGCGCCCTCAGGCAAGGGTCGCAGATATTCGGTCGCAGTGGCGGTGATGACAATATCGACGATGTTCGGCAGGCAACGCGCCTGCTCTACGCCCTCGACACGCTGGAGGAAACCGGCCCCGGGGACGGGGAGCATCATGATGCCCACGGCATCATGTTCACGGTCCAGCGTTGGAATGGGGAGGCCGCAGGCGTGTCGTAGGAGCAATTCCGTGAGGGACATCCCGGTCCCAAAGCGTAACATACGGCTTCACAACCCACCGATGGCGCGTGCCGCGACCTCCAGAATCCATGGCCCGTGCTGATTCATACGCAGTTCGGCATGCACAGGGCCATGCATCAGCCCTAAGGCCTGCGCAGCCTGCTCCGTGCAGCGGATGAGCGCCGCCTGTGTCTCGGCTGACAAACGCGAGGGGGTGATGTACAGCGTCTCCTCGAAAAAGGGACCGTCAAGCGGGTCCGGCTTATCAAACAGCGCCAGGACTTGCAAACGCCCTGCCGTCAACAACCCCTCTAAGGCCACTTCTACCCCCGGGATAAACGTCTCTACCAGTACAGTGTCATCCGCCTCATCGTGCCGCAGGCGTATCGCTGGCGTACGCAGAAGCGCCCCTAAGCGATGAAACGCCCGCACAAACTCCTGCGGCGTATTGGCCCGCATGACGCCACGGCTGGCCGAGAGCGCCAGGGGTTTGAGCACACACGGATAGGGCACCTCATGCTGGAGCACCTGCGGGTCGGCGTGCAGCGGAAAGCAGGTAAACCACGGCACCTGCAACCCGGCATCACGTAGGAGCTGGCGCATGCGGTATTTGTTGCGACTGGCCGCGGCAGCGTGTGGTGGATTATGTGCCAATCCTAGCGCCTCATTGGCCAGAGCCGCGGTGAGCACTGGGGTATCCCCCACCGGCACGATGGCATCCAGGGGGTGCGTACGGGCGTACTCGACGATCTGCGCCGCGGCCAGCGCCGGCTGCTCGAAGCGCAACGGTAACGCGCCGTCCTGCCAGGGATTGTCGAGCACATGGCAGCGGTCACTGCCCAGCACGGTGTCAAGACCGAGCTGCTGGGCCGCTTCCACAAACTCACGGGCTTCATATCCCGTTGTCGTAAAGAGTAACATCAGCCGGGGCGGCGTCTGCTGTAAGGTGGTCATAGCGTGCTGGGTACCCATGCCTAAAAAGGAGCAACCTGCTCCTCGGTTGGTTCTGCTCAACAATACCACGGCTCATTGAGGTATGGCACGGGGCCACGCGGGGGAGCTAGCGTGGGAGTCGGGATATCTGGCGGCGCCACCTCGGCGGCCTTATGGACCGCATCCCACAGACGCGCAAAGATCTCGGGCCGACTCACACTCGCTGCCTCAGCGCTTTGCACCAAGTGTAACACTTCCGCACCCAGTCGCTCCATCCGTGCATCTGGATGCACCCAGCGGTAGGTCAAGGCGCTGGCGTCAAAACCCACCAGATGCGGCTGCATCTCCGGTAATGTGAGCAGTGTGGATCCCGACGGCAGCAGGAGGCGCATGGCCAATTGAATGGGGGCCACCTGCGCGATGAGATCCTGTGCGGCCAGCACCGTCAGCAGCTCGCGATAATCCTCCAGCGTGGTCCACGGGGTGAAGGCCACAAACGTTGGGTTGAGCGGTAAGCCAATCTCCTGACACAGGGCTAAGGCCGCCAGAAAATCCTGCTGCGTATGGCCTTTAGCGAGGATCTGCAGAATGCGGTCCTGTACCGCCTCCACGGCGCTGGTGATCAGCACACAGCCGGTGGCTTTGAGCGTGGGCAGATGGGCCGCATGGCGCAAGAGATGCTCAATTTTGATGGTCACATCATAGGTGATCTGTGGAAAAGCGGCGTGTAGGTCTTGGACCAAAGGCATGGCATGCCCAGGACCATTGAAAAAATCGGGATCGCCGAAGGTGATGTGCTCGACCCCGGCGGCCACCTGCTGCGCAATATCCGCCAGCACCACCTCGCGCTGCACAATGCGAAATTGTCCGCCATAGACGGGGACAATCGGGCAATGGCGACACAAGTGCTTACAGCCTCGGCTGGCCTCCGTGTACCCGGTACGACGCGACTGCTCGGGTCCGAGCATGAGTTGAGCATAGGTGGATGGCGGCGGTAAGCCCTGGCGATCTGGCACCAGAAAGTGTTGACGCGCCAGTGAAATCACAGGATCAGGCTGCGGCGTCCCGCGCTCTTGTCCGGCCTGTACACGCTGGAGCAGCGCCAGCAGCCCGGCCTCAAACTCCCCACCCAGGATGGTGTCGGCACCTAGACTCCGCAAAAAATCGGCATTGACTGGAGCATAGAGACCATAAAAACACAAGTGTGCGCGTGGGTTGAGCGTCTTGACGTGCTGCACCACTTGGGCCGCGATGCGCGTCGCCGTGTGCATGGGCACGTAGAACGCCACGATGTCCGCGGCCGCGATGCTCTTCGCGTCGAGACGGCTGCGTGACAGATCCTGGCACACCACCGTCGCCCCGGCGTGACGCAGCCACGCGGCCGGGGAGGCCAGGCCAAACGGCTGGCGTCCCATTTCATAGGTCGAGATGAGTACAACGTGCATGGGGCCCGTCCTAGCCTTTACCCTGCGGCGGGACATAGCCTGGCGGCAGGGCGGCCCCTTCACCAAAAAAGAAGTCGTCCATCTGTTTCACAATAAAGGGATCGACCTGGGGGTCCATGGTATTGAGGCGATATTCATTCATGAGCATCGTCAAGAAGGCTTTCCAGAGTTCCCAGGCTTCCATCGAGATGTTGTCGTAGAGCCGTTGGCGCAGCTCAGGTCCACCCAGCGACTCGACCATCTCCAGGGCGATCAGCCCATGCATATCATCCTCGTCGATACCCGGTGCCTCGCGCTGCAGTTTGACACAGAACACGGTATGTTGAGCCATAAGATGTAATTCTCCTAACAGCAGAGAGAAATTGTGTTGGTAGCAACAGGGCTTTCGCCTGCGCAAGCTCTGGGGTTTCCCACCCCAAGTCCGGCGTCTACCTCGAAAATATGCTACCGTTGTGGAGAGATGGCCGAGTCTCTCCCGCTCTCGCAGCGTGTGTTACATTGTCCATGCGGCTACACCGCTGACCGCGATGCACACGCCGCGCAATATGCTGCGGCGTGGACAGAGCCGTTGGACGCTAACGTCGTGGCTGTAGGCCCAAGCGTAGCCCAAGAAGCTGCGAGGCTTTATCCCCAGTAGGGTGTCACTATACCACAATCATGTCCCATCGTCAGAAGCTGCAGGCCTGGCCAGTGCGGGTAGGCGAGCTAGTGCCTCAACCGCGCTCATTTGAGACGTATCCTGGGAGCGCCACGCTCCAGCGTGGCTTCCGGAGCCGGGCTGGAGCCCGGCGATCCCAGGGGGTAGCAACTGGCACAACAGCTCGGTTAAGGCACTAGCCTCCCTCTCCCATCTGGAGTGGGTTGCCGTTGAGGGCTCTCCCCATGTTCGAGTGGACCGAAGAACAGCAGGCCATCAGCAGTAGCATGCGCCGTTTTGCCCAGCACGAACTGCGCTGGCGGGCCCGCCAGTTGGACGCGTCCCCGCCCGGCACGGTCGATTGGGCGTTCCTACGCAAAAGCTGTGATGTTGGGCTGCTCTCGGCACAACTGCCGCCGCACTATGATGGCACCATGGATCGCCTCAGCGCCGCCCTTGCCGCCGAAGAACTGGCGCGCTGGGAAGCCGGCATCACCACCTTACTCGCCTCCCATAGCCTGGCGCTCACGTCGGTGGCCCTTTCCGGGAACATCACGCTGATGGAACGCGTCTTCCCCGAAGTCCTCGCCGCCGAAGCGCGCCACGAGCCGCTCCTGTGGGCTCTGGCCCTCACCGAACGCCGGGCCGGCAGTGATCTCCTCCACCCTGTCGGAGTGCCGGATGGGCGTATGATGATGACCGCCACACGTCGTGAGGCCGGCTACGTGCTCTCCGGACGCAAAGCCTACTGCGCCGGCGGTAACGTCGCCACCTGGCTCAGCGTCTTCGCCACCGTAAGCCAGGACCGCAGCCTGGAGGGCCTCACCGGCTTTGTGCTACCAACCAACACGCCAGGGTTCCACGTCAGCGAAATCCTGCAGACTCTTGGCCTGCGTGCCTGCCCTCTGGTCGAATTTTATCTCGATAATGTCTATGTCCCGAACGAACATTGTCTCACCCCTGAAGGCGGTGCCACCGCCTTGGTGCACGCCCTCAGCGCCTACGAACGCTGTCAGGCCGCCGCCATCGCCGTCGGCATTGCCCGTGGTGCCTTTGAATTGGCCCGCCAGCATGCACTTATCCGCGTGCAAGGCGGGAGCCCGCTGGTGCAGCACCAGATGGTGCAGGCGATGCTCGCTGATATGGCCACGCACATCGAGGCCGCCCGCCTGCTCACCCACAAAGCTGCTGCCACCGAGCCGCCGGATGTGGTCCTGAGTTCGATGGCGAAAGTGTTTGCCAGCGACATGGCGGTCAAAGTGGCCACCGACGCGGTGCAGATCATGGGGGCGTATGGCACGACGAGCAAAGCCGGTGCCGAAAAATACTTCCGCGATGCCAAGATGATGCAGATTGTTGCGGGCACCAATGAGATCTGTCGTCTGGCGATGACGGCGCCGCTGCTGCCGTATGCCGGGCTGGGCGTGATGGGGAGTGATTGAGCGGGTGGTGGCGGGGGCTTGGGGCGTTCTCGGGGGTTATGAGGAACTGACTGGCCGAAGTGTTCTACTACGCTGGCTATTCCAGGTTTTCCGTCTGGAGGATCTCCAGAAGCTGGCGCCGTAGCACCGGGATGTCATCGGTAGCCGTGGCCCACACTATCTCCTACTGCACCACAAAGTATGCATGGACAGCAATGTTACGGAACGCAATGATATCGCGCCATTCTACCTTGGGGTGCGCCTCTCGGAAGGGAGGCGCGAGGCGGGCCGCTGCTTCACCGATCACCGTCAGTTTTTAGAGCGTGGCAGCTTTATGCAGTTCACTCGTCAGGAATACCGACGCATCTATGCCTTCCACAAAAGCCTGAATCATGCCACAAGCTTCGAGGATGTCGTGCAAGTACAAGTGTTCACGCCGCATAGAGCACTCGGGCGGTGGCTAAAATATGCGCACGGATGACGGGCTTCAGACCGTCCTTAGGGACTAGATCAACCTTGAGACCTAACAGGGCCTCAAGTTCGCGTTGCATTCTGGCGAGGGTCAGAAAGGTGACGCGTGCCGCTGGTTGGAAGCTGACCAAGAGATCGACATCGCTCTCAGGACGGTGCTCCTGGCGGAGCCTCGATCCAAAGAGCGCCAGGTCGCGCACCTGGTATTGGCGACAGAAGCGCGCAAGGTCTTCACAGGGAATGTGCCAAGATACTGCTTCGTTCATCGTCGTTCCTGTCTGACAACATCCGTGCGTGTCCCCATGTCAGAGGACAGCAGAGAACATAGGGCAAGGTGACACGCTTTGGAGGACTTTGCAAGTCCCGCATCCCTTCGACGCCTCACGGCACGGCGGTCAAAGTGGCCACCGACGCGGTGCAGATCATGGGGGCGTATGGCACGACGAGCAAATCCGGTGCCGAAAAATACTTCCGCGATGCCAAGATGATGCAGATTGTTGCCGGCACGAATGAGATCTGCCGCCTGGAGATGACGGCGCCGCTGCTGCCATATGCCGGGCTTGGGGTGATGGGGAGTGATTGAGCAGTCGGTTGACGTTCACCTTGAGCAACCAACCCGACTCCCCAGCGTCAGGGGCAAGCGGGGGTTAAACAACGTCTGCCGCCTCGTAATCGGCATACCGGCTGAACAACTCGTGTAATGCCTCGGCTCCACTGATCTCGCCATTGCTGACAAAGCGCTCGATTTCAACCGTGCCATCACTCAAAAACTCGATTTCCCATCGTTCACCCGGGACTGTCACTAACACCATCAGGGCCTCCTCACGGTGCGCCGCCAGGGTATAGTGCAGGTGCGCGTGATCGAGATCCTTTAAGAAGGTGCTTACTCGGTGCAATGATTGGTCATTCATAAAGATCCTCGTTGGAGACTGCCTGCTTCAGCTGGCAGAGGAAACCGAGGTTGCCCTATCAAGGCAACCGTCTGGCCTTGAGATGTGAGAGCATACTCTACTATACTCTCTGTATGAAACTGACCTTGCAACTTCACTTGCTCCCGACCCCAGAGCAACATACGGCATTGTGGGAGACGATGCGGTTGTACAATGAGGCTGCGACCTATGCAGCGGCAAGAGGCTTTGCCGCTGGTGTCTATGGGCAAGTCTCCCTGCACCATCTGGCCTACTACGAGATACGCGAGCTCTTTGGCTTGTCGTCGCAACTGGCCGTGAGGGCCATTGCGAAGGCGGTCGAGTGTTTTCAGCGCGACAAGACGGTGTGCCCCACGTTTAAAGCTGACGGGGCCATCTGTTACGATCAACGCGTGCTGAGCTTCCACGGGCTCAACAGCGCCAGCGTGTGGGCCATTGGTGGGCGCATGGAAGTGCCGTTCGTCTGTGGCCCATGCTAACAAGCCCGACAAGGGCGTATCCAAGGGCAAGCTGATCTGGTGTTGCGCAGAGGCATCTTCTATCTGTTGTGTACCATCGAGATGCCTGAAGAGACGCCGCTTGAGCCTCAAGAGGTGCTGGGTGTTGACCTGGGCGTGGTCAACCTGGCGACCACCAGTGACGGCACGACGCACAGCGGCACAGGAGTCGAAGCCTGTCGTGCGCGCTACACGGCACGCCGGAAACGGCTGCAGCGGGCGACCCATGTCGCCCAGATGCACGGGAAACGCCCGAAACGCTTTCGGCAGGCACTGCGGCGTATTGCTCGGAAGGAAGCGGGCTTCCGGCGCGACGTCAATCACTGTATCAGTAAAACGCTCGTGGCGGTGGCCAAAGGCACCGAACGCGGGATAGCCTTGGAAGACTTGAAGGGTATCCGCAGTCGGTCTCGGTTTCGGCAGCCGCAACGCGCCAGAATGGCGGGATGGGCCTTTGCCCAACTGCGCTTCTTTGTCGAGTACAAGGCGCAACTCGCTGGCGTCCCGGGGGTGCTGGTCGATCCGAGGCACACCAGCCAGGGCTGCAACTCCTGTGGCCATGTCGCGCGAGCCAATCGGCAGAGTCAAGCGCGCTTCTCCTGTCGGCAATGCGGGTATACGACCAACGCAGACTTCAACGCTGCGAACAACATTCGAGATCGGGCACGCGTCAAGGTGCCTCTGGTGGCGGTTCGCTTTCGGCAACCCCAGTTGCCGCTGGCGGAGCCAGCTACAAGCCGCCTCGTTTACGGGGCGCTGCGACACGAGGTCGCACGGTGCATTGTCTGGCAGGGAGTATCGACCAGACCTGTTGTTCCATCAACAGTATCCTACGTGGTACGGCAGCAAGGGAACGCGCTGTCAAAAGCCCACGGACACAGGACCCACAGGCACCCGACTGGCCCCTGCACCGTGAGGGAACGGTGTCTCTGCCAGCATCAGGCGGAGACGGGACGGGATGGATGGGA
>SXGT01119578.1_pt1 | contig 22706 bp, 14 predicted proteins | sample 3176221 | NCBI WGS metagenome assembly SXGT01 (sample SAMN11356862, study PRJNA531348) | freshwater metagenome | isolation source: freshwater sample F1-120 | place: China: Fuxian Lake, Yuxi | collected 2017-12-25
CGAGCCGCGCGAACAGAGGCAGAAGGAGTCGCCTCTTGATTCGCACTCGCGGAAGATTTCGCTGATGGCAGCGGAGCCGTTGGAGTAATCCCGCGTTCGACCAGCAAACCCGCGAAAAGTAATCCGATGATCGTGCCCGCAGCAGCAAATCCAACGGCGACAGCAGGCCTGACAAAGAGCGCCGCGAGTGCCGCGCATCCAACGCTTGCCGTCGCGGCACAGATTGCGGGAGACCACTCTGGAACAAACGAATCGTGGATGACTCCCCCGAGGCACCAGCCAAGGACTCCGCCTGTGAATGCTGCGATCAGTCCGACCAGGCGTACGCCAGCGATCAGCAGAAAAAAACCTAGCGCAGCAAAGAGTGCAAGAATGAGCGTGGACATCGTTACAGTATCGGTCAATGAACCACTTCCGCTTTGTTGATCATTGCCAAAGAATCGAAAACCACCTATGAGCAGTGGATTGCAAGGTAAATCTGGCGGGAATCGACTTGGGAAAGAAGACAGTCCATACCTCTTGCAACATGCTGGCAATCCTGTTGATTGGTGGCCGTGGTGTCCGGAGGCTTTCGAAGTCGCTCGCAAGCGAAATGTCCCGATTTTTCTTTCGATTGGTTACGCAACGTGCCATTGGTGCCATGTGATGGAACACGAAAGCTTTGAAAATGCAGAGTGCGCCGCACAGATGAACGCGTCATTCGTTTGCATCAAAGTCGACCGCGAGCAGCGGCCCGATGTCGACGACATTTATATGCAGGCATGTCAGATTTATACGCACGCAACCGAAGGTCGAGCAAGTGGAGGATGGCCACTCTCTGCATTCTTGGAGCCATCGAAGGGGAGACCTTTCTTTGTTGGAACGTATTACCCTCCGCAACCTGCGTGGGGGCGACCAAGTTTTCAGCAACTTCTTGATTCGATTTCGAATTCTTGGTCAACGCGTGAGGGTGCGATGATCGAACAATCTCAGTGCATCGCAGATGTTGTGACATCCGCAATCGCCACTGAACATCCACCTGGAAAAGTCTCCACAACAATTGCCACACGCGCCGCGTTGCAGTTATTGCAAATTGAAGATCGCGAACATGGCGGATTTGGTACAGCGCCAAAGTTTCCGCAGCCCGCGTATTTCTCCCTTCTCTTGGCTGCAGGAGGCGAGCAAGGTGGTCAGGTCGTTCGATCTTCATTGACCAAGATGGCATGCGGTGGAGTCTTCGATCAAGTCGCAGGAGGTTTTCACAGATATTCCGTCGACGAAGCGTGGATGATTCCCCACTTCGAAAAAATGCTCTATGACAATGCATTGCTGGCACCCATATATGCGCAAGTCGCAGCAGAAAACCACGATCCATTTCTTCGACAGATTTGCGAAAGAACGCTGCAATTTGTCAATCGCGAGCTTTCAGTTTCTCACGGTGGTTTTTATTGCGCTCTCGACGCGGATGTCGGAGGCAAAGAAGGAACTGGGCATGCTTGGAATCCCCAACGCACGCTCTCTGTGCTGCAAAATGCAGGAATTCCCGCTGATGAACAAGCACTCCTGCTGACAGTCACAAGAATGGATGGCGCCGCGAATTTTCGAGATCCGCATCATCCAAACGATCCTCCAACATGGGTGTTACAAATGCGTGATCCTGCCGATGCGCTGAATGAAAAAGTCCAACGCGCATTGGAAGCGCTCCATAAAAATCGAATGACATGGCCACAACCCCTTCGCGATGACAAGGTATTGCTTGGATGGAACGGATTGATGATCGAAGGATTTGCGGACTCTGGTCGATGGCTAGAGAACGACCAATGGAAAGCGCGCGCAGAGGAAGCTGCGAATTGGATTTTCGATAATTTGTCAACGGCTGATGGATGGATGCGATGTTGGCGCAGTGGTCGCGCGTCCATACCTGCAACACTCGAGGACATCGCAGGTATCGCCAACGCATGCATGAGCATCTGGCGCAATTCAAAGGAACGAAAATGGCTCGCACGCGCAGGGGATCTCTATTCGAATGCACGCGAGGCATTCTTTGACAGCGAGCACGGAAGATGGAGTGATGTCCGCGCTGGAGACTCGATGTTGTTTGTTCGCCCTCGAAGTTGCAATGATGGCGCTGTGCCTTCAGGTACTTCTTCAATCTTGCGGGTGATGACCGCTCTGATCCAAGCCGAGTCGAAACCATCACTTCGCAGCGACCTCGAGATTTCGTTGCAGGCACTCGCGACCAATTTGACCGATCACCCGCTTTCAATGGCAAACACCCTCTCGCTGCTGCCACTTGCACAAACGATTGTCCCAGATGCATTTACAACTGGCGCAGTCGCCGTGCGATCCTCATTACTGACCGCCAAAGGGGACAAAATTGAAGGCGTAGAAATACGTTGGCGAAATGGAGCCGTGGAAATTACCGCCGAGTCTGGTGCGGAAGTTCTTGCCCACGATGAAAGTCCTCGTGGACTTGGAGTGCGTGTCCACGCGCCAAGTGAAATTGAAATTGATGTCAAATACCCAACCCCAAACGTGACGCACGATGGCGCGAAATATCTCACTGGCTTTTTTCGAATGCCAGTACGGCAAAGAAGCGGTGATGTCGCGAGTGCGGCCAAGCTTCTCGTGACCGTCAGCGTCTGCCGAAATGGTGTGTGCGCGGCAGCGCAGGTAGTCGAAGTGACAGCGGCCCTTCAAACCAACTTCACCAAAGGAGATTAGTCTTCCACGATGTTTCGACTTCTGCTCATTTCAACAGGCGGCACGATTGAAAAAACCTATGACGAATTGGCAGGTGTGCTGACGAATCATGTCAGTGTTCTTGATGTGATGCTTCGTTCTCTTGATCTGCGCGGAGTCACCATCACGCGTCAAGCACTAATGAACAAAGACAGTTTAGATATGACTTCGCAGGATCATCAAGACATTGCCGACGCCGCATTCCAAGGGGCGCAAGAATCGGATGGGATCGTGATCGTGCATGGAACAGATCGGCTTACTTTGACTGGCGAAGCAATTTGCAAACGCTGGTCGCAACCAAATGCGCCTCGCAAGCCTGTTGTTTTAACAGGTGCAATGCGCCCATATGAAATGCGCCGCACGGATGCCGTTCAGAATCTGACCGAATCTCTTATCGCCGTGCAGATTCTGCCAGCGGGAGTGTTTGCCGTCATGCACAATAAAGTCTTGGCTTTTCCTGGTGTCACCAAGGACTTGAACAACGGAACTTTTGTCAAGATTTCCGCGCAGCAACCTGCTGCTGGAAATTCAGGAATGATGCGAAGCTGAAAATCGTCGGATGCGAGATCCGACAGCGCACATACGAAATCCGCTGAAGATCAACTGAACGCCAAAGAAAATCGCAAAGACGAAAAGCGCGGCATCTGGCCACATTACAATCAGGATTCCTGCGATTGTCGTCAATACTCCATTGCCCAAGACGGCGATCCATCCATCGTGGCCACGAAGTCCAAGCGCTGTTGCAATGAGTGCGCCACCACCGATGATTGCAAGTGCGCCAGCAAATTCGGTGATGGTGATTGCGGACTGCTGAGGCGCATCCACGAAGAGAACTCCAAGAATCATTGCCAGAATTGGCCCGACAAATGCCGTCACGCTGCGAATTCCATGCGAAAGTCCAAAGAACGCTCCGAATAATCCAAGCACGCCAGCAATGGCGAGCATGATTCCAAAGATGTACAGCCATGCGAATGTGGCCATAAGTGGAACGGTGACCAAGACCAATCCTCCAAGAATCAGCAGGATTCCATTGATCCATAGAACCCACCACATCTTGGAGTGCAACACCGGAAACATACTTGGAGAAGTGTTCATAATCTGCAATAGACCAATTTGATCAATTATTCGTCAGAGCAGACTTATCCGACTGTCCAACCGACTCGGAGTTTGCTTCGCTTGCAGATTCTTCCGCGGCAATTGCAGATTCGGCAATTCGACCGCCAGCACCAACTTGTTCAAAGCGAACCGTCACACGCTTGGAGACTCCGCGTTGAGGCATAGTCACACCGTGCAATCTGTGGCAAGCTTGCATTGTTCGCTTGTGATGGGTGATCACAATGAAGTGACTTTCATCAAGGAATCCACTGAGTGAATTGCAGAACCGTTCGACATTCGCTTCATCGAGAGCCGCATCGACTTCGTCGAGAATGCAGAAGGGGGCTGGTTTGCTTTTGAAGATCGCCAACAGAAGCGCGACCGTCGTCATGGACTTTTCGCCTCCAGAGAGTTGGGTGATGATTCGTGGCTCTTTTCCAGGTGGTTTTGCACGGATTTCTATTCCAGATGCAAGCCAATCGATTGTTCCATCTTCCATCGGAATCAGATACATATCCGCACTTCCACCGCCGAATAAGCGTCGGAACATTCCGTTTGTTCCGCCGAAATTCTCGCGAACCATGTTGAACGTTTCCTCGAACTGAACCCGACTTGTGGCATCAAGTTCGACCACCAAGCGTTCCAAGTGTTCCTTCGCCGAATCAATATCAGTCAACTGGTTTGCGAGTTCTTGAGTTCGATTTTCCAATTCAGTCAGTTCCGCCATCGCATCAAGATTGACATTTCCAAGGGAACGAATTTCGTCGCGCAGTTGATCCGCTTCAAGCGAGGCGATTGCTCGATCAGTCAGCACAAATGCACCGGACTCTCGCTCCTCGAGATGAGCGGTCCAGAGTGTTTCAAGTTCGAGCCCAAGTTCTTCGCGTGCTTGCGTTGTCAGAGTCTCAAGACGCATCGAACATTCGCGTCGTGCCAATTCGGACTCGCTCCATTGGCGCTCAGTATCAGAAGCAGATTCGCGCAGAGTTCGAAGCACTTCGCCCGCCGCATCGTTTGCCACAACAGCCATCGAAAGCGATTGCGCCAAATCCGCGAGCCGAACTGCAATCGCATCGTGTTTCTGCTGAGCTCGCTGGGTCACCGAACGGGATTCTGAAATCGATTCCTCGAGTGTTTCGACATGAGCCTCGCGTCGTCGCAACTGGTCTTCCGCCGTGACGCGCTGTCTGCGAGATTCTTGCAATGCAGTCTCGATAAGAATTTGTTCGCGCCGAGCAACTTGCGCCCGACTGGTCGTCTCTCCAAGCATCAAGCGCGCGGCGGAAAGAGTTTCTTGCGCTTGATCAAGGATGTTTTGTCGTTCAAGGGCTTGTTCGCGAGCGCTTGTCGCATTGGCATCCGCCGTGGAAAGTGTTGCGTCGGCAATAGCAAGTCGTTCGATGATCGATGACTGCTCTTGTTGAGCTGCTTGCGCGCGTCGAGCAATCTCTGCAACTTCAAAGCGCACGGCGACTTGATCGCGTTCGATTCGGGTAATGAGTTGCTCGGTTCGTTCAGATTGGAATTCGCATTCGATCGCAGTTCTTCGAGCTGTCTGAAGCGCACTATCCCGCTCCTCGTGGCGATCTTTCGCCGCGCTTCCTAGTGCCGCAACACGCGATGCGTCATCTTCGATTTCGCGGATGCGTTCGCCGAGAATTTGATTTGAGGAAGTCAATTCCGTCAATTCAGCGCGCCGAATGACCGAACCTCCGCTGCCGCCGCGAAGCTTTCCAACAGTGACGGTTCGCAGATGATCGATCACTTCACCCGAAAGCGTGACGAACCGCGAACCAGATTCATCTCCAGTCGAAAGTTGCAATGCTGTCGCGAGATCATTGACCAGCCAAGTTCGTCGAAGCAACGTGTCGATGATTCCTTGCGCGCCACCAGAGACGCGGATGATCGAACCAAGTGGTCGCGCGCCCTCTGGATAAGCCTGCGCAGAAGCGGGGGATGTTTCGTCGAGAGATTCTGCAATTGTCGCCGGCGCGAATGTGACTCTGCCGTCGAGTTCACATGCATGAGCCAACAACGGGGAAGATTCCAACGCCCCATCGACAACCAAGCATTCAAGCCAACTTCCAAGTGCTGCTTCAACTGCGACTGCATTCACTCGATCTGTTGAAACAAGATCTCCCAAAGCTCCACGAACATTTGGGAATTTGTTCTGGTCGCCGAGGACCGTTCGGACTGCGCCGCCCAATCCTTCTCGCGCCAATTCCATTTCTTCCAGAATCGCTCGACGGCTTTCGCCGCGCGTTCTTTCGTCGCGCAAGGTCATCAATCTTTCATTGATTGCAACACCTTCTTCGCCATACGACTCGACATTTCGAAGTTCATTGACCACTTCAGCTTGAATCTTCTCGGCAATTGCCTGAGCCTCGGACCGCCGAGTCGCGGCAAGATCGCGAGCAGCCAAATGAGTCTGCAGTTCGCGCTCTTGTTCGTTCGAGCGAGCAGTCACTCGGACTGATTCGGCTTCGATGGATGCAAGCCGTTCTTCAGCGGCATGGCGTCGAGCTGCCAGACGAGACTTTTCGCGTTCGAGCGCAATGTGCTCTTCACGCCAGCGCAAATCGGCATCGCGAGCAGCAGACGCGTCGGCCGCACACTGAGCGCGCACCTCTGCGGCAACCGCATTCTGTTCTTCAGCTTCCAGAACCGCCTTTGCGGCAAGATCAAGCGCAAGAATCAATTCAGCCAATTGCGTCGCATGTTGAGCAACACGCCCATCCAAAGCGCCGATTGCAGAAGCATCTTGTTCGAGAGCGGTGCGAGTCTCGCCAAGCGCTTGTTCAGTGAACTCGATGCGTTGTTGCGCTTGCTTGACTGCCGACGCGGCTTCGAAACGATCGCGTTCCAATCCTTGCTGGTTCTGCATAACCAAATCACGCTCGGTTTCCCGCAGTCTTTTCGAGTTTTCCGCATCTTCGAGTGTTTGGGTCAACGCATCTCGCGCAGCTTCGGCGGCAATGACTGCTTGTTCGCACTCGGTCAACTTTGATCGTTGTTCGTGGTATTGATCAAGGGTGAGCGCGGATCGAAGCGCACGACGACGAGAGTCAAGTTCGACATATCGCTTTGCCTTCTCGGCCTGACCGCGCACAATTCGCAATCGGCGTTCTGCGCCAGAGAGTTGTTCACGAAGAACAACCAAGTTCTTCTCTGCAAGTTCCAACTTGCGTGCGGCTTCTTCTTTTCGCGCACGAAATTTCGCAACACCTGCCGCCTCTTCGAGAATCGCACGACGCTCCGCAGGATTCGCTTCAAGCAAGGCGGCAACTTTTCCCTGTTCGATAATTGAATAGGCATCGGTTCCGATGCCAGTATCCATAAAGAGTTCTTTGATGTCACGAAGACGAACCTTTCGACCGTTGATCAAATACTCCGAGCGTCCATCGCTGTACAACTTTCGAGTGACGTCGACTTCGTCAGAATCCACTGGTAATGCGCGATGTCGAATAAGGCCACGTCGCACCACCGTCTCTTCGTTTTCAACCGTTGAATCTTGCGCGTCTTCTTCTGAAGCCGATTCTGTGGATTCCGTTGAATCCGCAGATCGTGTATGGAATTTCAACGGCGCTTCAAGCACAGGATTGGAAAACACAAGCGATACCGCAGCGCATCCCATTGGCTTGCGCACCGCGCTTCCAGCAAAGATGACATCAACCATCGCGCTTCCGCGCAGACTCTTCGCGCTGCGTTCGCCGAGAACCCATTTGATCGCATCGACAACGTTGCTCTTGCCACAACCATTGGGACCAACTATTCCGATGATGGGTTCATCAAATCGAAATTCGGTGTGATCTGCGAAGCTCTTAAAACCGTTGAGTATGAGTTTGGAAAGACGCACTCCGACCTCCAGTCGCAACTCTGATCAACCTTCCTTCCATGAAAGGTTTGCCCGAAGCGGGCGATGACGTTATCGAGGCACGATATCTGTTTTTGGCCCGTTTGCATTAATTTTATCTGTAGAACTTGATCCGGCACCGCGGCTTGTTCCTAGATTTGGGGTCAGGCCAGGAACATTCATCCCCGCAACGGAAGGTTGGTCTTCACCCGTCGATTCGTCCTCTATGAATTCTGGACGATCCGTTCGCTCGGCTTCTGATCCCGCTTTGGCGATCGCAGCGATAATTCGGTCCTGTTCGACCTTGAAAGAACCAGGCAAATGCCCATTGGAAGAGAGGGCATAAATCGCACCAATCGTCTGGCTATAGGTCATACCCATTCCCGTAGCGGGATGAGCGGCATCGGTCGTGTGCCCCAGAAATCGAATAAGTTCAGGGACTTTCAAACTGGCTTGGTCGACCAGAGGAGTGACTCCAAGACCTCGACGATAAAAAACGCTGACCGTTGATTCTCCCTCCTCACCTTTAAACAACAAATCCCCATCCCATACACGCAAACTCATTGGAGATTTCAGAGTCATTTCACTATCAAAAATGGTAATCGCAGGTTGTCCAGACTGACTGACATAGATCATTGGGAATTTGCTTGCAACAACATCTAAGCGAAACTTCGTTCCAACCATCTGGCTTTGAACAATCGGATCTCTTCGCTCTCGCAAAACTTCGTAAGCCGCAAGGCGAACATCAATGTCGCTGTCATCGAGCAACGGGCGCAAGCCAAGGTCGATCGCTGGGTTGATACTCATCCGCTGAAGCAATCGAATTGCCGGAACGCGCAATTCGGCACTACCTGTTTGAGCCAATGCAAGAAGATGAGGAACGACCAACGCATCATTCAGGCGAGCGCCAGCTTGTAATGCCGCAAAGCGTGGTTGCTCTTCTGCATTGTCGTACAAAGTTCGAGTGGCAATAATGCTCTTTGGCCCGAGGGCTTGCCATCGAAGACTGGCGGCATTCGCCGCACCGGGATTATTCGTCAACGCCTTCGCAATCGAAGTCGCTGTTGCATCAATTGGCCCAACGTTGACGGATGTATGCCGAAGTAACTCAACAAATTCATCGGAGCGCTTGTGCCACGATGGAGGAACATCAATTGTGATCAATTCTCCAGAGACACCACTTGCAGTTTCTCCACGCTGCCCAGGCTCTCGGGGATAGTTCGAGTTAATTGCACTCCCAATCAGGCGCGCACGCGAATGACTCGGCGTTGCCATCACTAACTTGATAGGGAGTTGCTTGAGCGATTTACCACCATTGAGAATTCGTCCACTTAACTGATTGACCATTGTTTGGGTTCGATTGGAATCATCGGAAAATGGATTGATGATGATCGGACCTTTTGCCTGCGCCATGGAACGAATCTCTCTACTACCGATCAGCAATACGCCGGGGCGAAGTTCGGTTGTCCAAAGGGTTCCTCCCTCAAGACTTGTGGTGCTTGTTCCTGGTGCGGCATAGACTCGAACATCAAAGCTTGTATTGCGCGGAGAACCAGCTGGAATTACCGCTTCGACGATGACGATTGCGGTATCTTCAGAATTGATCAGTGCTTCAGGATTGAGCACTTGCGAATTTCCAGATATCTCTCCCACGCCGTAGCGCATCATTTCCCGCAATATGTATTGTCGAACTTCGGCTGGTGCTGTTCGGCTTCCAGTTCCTTTTAATCCAACTACAAATCCATAACCACGAACCACAACGGGCTGATATCCCATGACAATTGTTTCGCTTGCAACTGTTCCGCGCATAATTGGATCCACATCAAGCGGGATTGGTGGGCGAGCAGATCGCTTGGGGGCAAGTGTCGGATCTGCCTTCTCGATATTCGAGCATGCACCCATAGCGAACACGCATAGGGCAGTAAGAAAAAGTGGGACAAAAATCAGTCGCATGATTCGGCTCGAAGCAATCTAGATACAAAACTGAAAAGAGATTCAAAAAACAAGAACACGAAACAAGACACAATGAGCGCTACAGGATTCGAACCTGTGACACCTGCCATGTAAGGGCAGTGCTCTAGCCAGCTGAGCTAAGCGCCCGAAGCGTGAGATCATAGCGAAACGGGGGGGAAAAATCGATCGAGCCAATCAGTCGATGGCCATGCATATGGACGAAACTTCTCTTGTGTTCCTGTCTCTTCACTGTGCAGGATAACCCGTTGTGGCCCGAGCCGACTTGCGACTGGGGAATCGATCAGCGTGCTCGAATCCGATGCGCTGACTTGGAAAAGTAAACGCCACTCGAATTCACGAATCGAATTTCGATCAAAGGATCGCGCGAGATTTGTAGCTCCATCGCAAGTGATCATGACATGCATTCCAAGAACAGGACCTTCGCGCAACAAAGTTGCCAGAAGTTTGTCTGGAGTTGGAGGCGTATCTGTGGCAGATGAATAACCAAAGTCATCTTCGTTTCTACGCAGCGAACGGAAGCGGTGAATAGAGTGGATCAGAACAACGCAAGGGGGAGATTGAGCAATGTGATCACTTTGCCTTCGCAGAAGTTCTGCGTTCACTTTTTCAAAGATCGACTCCGCATCACGCAATCCACCCGCAGCGCCAGAAATTCGAAGGCGCTCTTGAAGGCCCGCAAGCCGACCGAAGTTTTCGTCATCCGGCGGAGTACCGTCGAGCAGAAAGAGTTGGCATCGATCTGTCTTGTACTGCGAGGCAAGCGATACCAACACTCCTGCTGAAATTCCACTCGCAGCGTCTTCACGCTGTCCAACAAGCATAATGTTCGTTCCAGACTGACGGCGGAGTATGACAGCAGTGGGGTCCTTGATCGAAATTGCATCGCCGAACCATAAGAGCCCCGCACCAGAAAATTCTCCGCGATCGCGTTTCGCTTTTGAGGCGCGGAGAATTTGATTCGATTCCAGATCAGCTGGAGCGCTTCCTTCAAAGACGATCATTGGTGGACGAGACGAGGGCGGATGACTTTCATTTCGCGCACGAACCTTCGCAAGCATGCGATCTCTTTCATCATCTGGGAGCCAGACAATTTGAAATGGATTATTTCCCTCAATTAAACCGCCCGCATCGTTATAGATCGCTTCTCCTGGTCGCGAAAGCAAACGCGCTGCAACATTGTCGTCCGAGAGAATGAGTTGAGAATCAGCCTCGTTGCACTGCAATGCAATTCGAATGGCCATTTGCCCCATCGTTGCTCGAGCGATTGAATATGCACCACCCAGCGTTTGTGATCCAAGGATGACGTGTATTCCAAATGCCCGCCCTTGGCGCACAAGACGATCCAACAGGAGCGCGGATTCCTCCGAAACCTTGTCATCTTCTGTAAAGAGTTCTTGGAATTCATCAACGACCAGCAAAGTTCGTGGGATTTTATAACTTGCACCAAGTCGCCGATAGCCCCCAAGATCTTGAACAGAGCGATCGCGGAAAATTTCACCACGCCGACGAAGTTCCGCATCAAGTCCGCGAAGAACAGAAAGGCCAAACTCGCGATCACTTTCCACTGCCACAGCGCGGGCATGTGGAAGTCGATTTGTCGCATAGGTCCGGAATTCAACACCCTTCTTAAAGTCGATGAGCCATAATTCGGCTTCATCGGGGCTATATCGCAGCGCAAGATTTGTGATCAGCGCATGAAGAAGCGTTGATTTTCCAGATCCAGTTTTTCCCGCGATCAATGCGTGCTGGCTTGTTCCGACTCCAAGCGTGATATTTTGCAGTCGAGTTGCACCTGAACGCCCAAGCGGGATCGTGATTGATTGCGCCGTGGATTCGGACCAGAAAGAGTCGTCTTTGGGGGCGATCGCAGAAAATGGAACTTGAACCCGCTTGGAATTTTTCGCCGTCAATGCAATACGCTGTAGGAGTGCAATCATCTTTTCGCTCTCCGGTATCGAACCCGAAGTAAACGGGAAGTTGCAGAATGGTTCAACTGCGACAACATAACGATTCTCTTTCCACTCAAGGCAAAGAGAACGACTTCTTACATCAGCGATATCGATTTCAGGTGGAAGCGACTGTCTCTGATCGCGAAGAATCATTGTGAATACTCCGCAGCGCGGACCACTATTGATAATGCTCGCTAGTCGCCGTGCTGCGATATCACTGAAGCCTGTTGGGAAATCCGAGATAACTAAAAATCTGTATGGCTCTGCGATCTCACCCGCTTGTTGGTTGTATTGATCGAGATCTGCGAACTCATTGCGCAAGAATTTCTGAATAACCGTTTCCATATGATCGCAAAGATCAGTCAATCTATGTTCAATATGTCTTGAATCCGTCCAAATTCGCTCACCAATAAGATGTTCGGCCTCGTCAGCAAGATGCATGAAAGTTGCAAAGCCTTCGCCGAGACCGATCGGATCGATAATTGTAAATCGAGCCTGACCGGGGGGTAATGAAACCAGAATCTGCAAAATCGATTCTTGCAATAAGGCTATTCCAGCGTTGCGACCATCTTGAGTCGTTTCGAGCAGCAGGGATGCACGAGTCGGAAATGTCAAGGCAATTGGAAGATGAACAATTCTCGATGAACCACTAGGCCACGCCAAGTCTGGGTCTACTGGCAATGCGCCAGGGATTGTGTTGAGGGCAATTGTCACTGTCCCCAACTTTGCGGCTCCAATCGAAACTGTCCGTCCACGAAAACTATTCCAAAAGTCATCCGACCAAGGGGGATAGAGATGTCTTTCCAAGTTGGTAGTCTGTTGCGTGTCGGCGAAGACTTGATCCCGAGAGTTCTTCCATTCCGTACGCAATGCTTGATCCCGTACCGAAATGACCGCTGAAATTTCGCGCATTCGTACTTTGTGACGCTCCTCCTCCTCCACCACAGATTGATCGTATTGCTGGTGCGCTTGCTCGAACGCACGCGTGGCTTCCTGTTCATTCACTAGGATGGCGGTTTCGTATTGCGCAACAGAATTTTGGCGCAGACGATCTGTTGAATCAAGCAGTTCTGTCTTTCGTCGTAAAAATGTCTCTTCGACCTCGATTCGCTTTGGATTCACAGATTCCTTCGCAGAGATTCGTTCTTTCTGATATTGGCTGCGAAAAGTTTCTTCTTGAGCGGTTCGTTTTCTTTTCGCATCTTCCAGCGAAAGTCGACCTGCCTCACGGGTTCGCAACCGAACTGTTGAAATAGTCAATGCAAATGGTTGTAAACGACTTCCAGCCCAAAGCCATAAAGTAACTTGGGTCAAAAGAATAGCCACACCCCCAACACTCGAAATCCGCAAATCGAGGAACGTTTCCCAACCTGCCCAGAGACCGACGATTCCAAAGAACATAGATGTCAGCAGGATCAACGCGGCGAGATGTGCTGCCCAGTTCCGAGCAAAGATGTTGAGCGGCTTACGACGAAGGTTCTTGAGAGTCTGAGTGGCAATCACCAATTGTTCTGCGATACATTTACTCGGCTGTGGAATTGAATGAGACAAATCGGCTTCGTGCATTGAGGGTGGAGATAGTGAGATCCGCGCTTTCCTAAGCAACTTTTCAGCCTCTGTGACTTGCTCCATAATTTCTCTCACGGATTGGTCTATAGCGGCGCGAGCACTCTCGAACTCGAATCGTGGTTGTGGTTCGAGCGATTCATAAACAGCATCAGCTGTCCACGTTGATTCCTCGGTACTCAGATCGAGTTGGTCTAGTTGAGAATCACGATACTCATTGAAGGAACGCAAACTCTCCTTTAACATTAAATCTAATTTTGATTGTTGACGCACCGCACGGCTTTCTGCAGCGACTTTTGCTTCTTCATAACGAGATGTAATCAGTTGGCAATTTTTCGTTCGCTCCACAAGAAGAATCGCTAACCGCTCAGTGTGAAACTTCGTTTCTGGAACGATTGATTCGGATCGAAATTTTAAAAGCGCTTGTTCCATTTCTGTTCGACGCGCTGGCGCCGTCAGAAGTATCCGCAGAATTCTCTCGCCCAAAATGGGAATGTCCCTGCCTTGAATGTTCGCTTCAACTGGTGTCAAGGGCGTCATAGAGAAATCATAAGAGAAATGCTGGACTGCAAGTCTTAGGCTATCTCAGCCTGCATCGCAATCGCGCCTTGCCTTTGAAATTGCTTCAGCGAGTTGGTCGATTGCAATAGTCGCAACCCGCACAGCATCCGTTGCTGGCTGAACGGCTTCTCGATCAAGGGAATCGCTTGCGGAATCCTTCCATTGGTTTTGAATAGACGCCCATTGTTCGTTGAGAGTGCGAAGTGTGTCCTTCAGTTTCGCTTTATTCGTTCCTTCACTCATTGGTCGACCTTCCCGTGTTTGAATCTGGAAGTGATCCACCTCGACCCATATGGGCAGAAGAGTCAGAATTGTTCAATTTGAGGGATATCGCGTCATCAGACAATATCTTTAAAGTGGAATCCACTTTGACTGGCGCAGTCGAAATGTACGCATCGATCGCTTGGGCCATTCGGTTCAAGGAAGCAACTGCCGAAGGAACGGTCTGATCAACATAGGTCGAAAGCGGTGAAAAACCAGCGCGAAATTGGGCCAGGACACGCTGATATTCAATCGCCCATTTGCGAAGTTGTCGCAGGCAATCTTCCGCACGGCGGACTGATTCTTCGGAACGCTGAACAGTCTTTCTCTCATCCACCGTTGATGGCTGACGACCATCGGCGGTCATTTGCATTTCCTTTCGAACAAGGGCAGAACGATCCATATTCAGTTTCTCCGTTCGAAGGCGGCGTTGTCGTTCCCAATGAGCAGGCCCCTCCGAATTGAGCCACATTCCAAACCTCTCAGCGTCTGATTGCGCTTCTTCGATTGCAGTTGCAAAACTTTGGCTTGCTTTTATCAGCATCGCCTTTGCTGCCATCAGGGTTTTCGCGTCTTGAAGATTTGCTCCGGAGTCCATTGAATTATCGCTCAACGCTGCTGGAGATATTCGTCAATTCGGTCAGCCTTGCGCATCAAAAACGGGATGTGCTCCTCGCTTGATTTCATCAGTCTTTGCAAGACCTTCAGCGTCTGGTCGAATTCTTCGGCGAATTTCTGCTGTTCTTGATCACGCCACGTTTGGGCAAGGGTGTTCATTCTGCCACCGATGGTGGAAATGCCCGATTGCAGGTCTTGGTTGAACTTGCGCAAATCAGCTGCGAATCGACGGAGTTCATTGGGATCAACGACTGCCTTTGCCATACAGGAAGTGTAGCGATGCTAGGCTGTTCAAATGCAGGATAAAAATCTCATCGGAGGTCAGTGGCGACCGGCGCACAGTGGAGAAACGTTCGCTGTCCGCGATGCCGCGACGGGGGAGGAGTTAGCTCGCGTTCCTCAAAGTGGTGCCTTGGAAGCATGCGACGCAATTGAAGCTGCGGATCATGCGCTCCCGCAGTGGAGCGGATTGACTGCTTCCAATCGCGCAACCTTTCTGACCACAATCGCGCAAGCAATGCGTGAACGCAAGCAAGATTTTGCGCAAATCATGACTGCGGAAAGCGGAAAGCCTCTCGACGAAGCACAAGGAGAAGTCGACTATGCGGCTGATTATTTCCTCTCCGCTGCGGACGAAGCGAATCGACTTCAAAGTGAAACGATCCATTCTCGCAGAGCAGATCGGTCGCTCATGGCAATTCCAGAACCGATCGGAATTGTCGCCGCGATCACTCCATGGAATTTCCCACTTGCAATGTTGGCGCGCAAAACTGCTCCAGCACTCGCCGTTGGATGCACACAAGTTGTCAAACCTGCTGAGTCAACTCCTCTGACAGCGTTCGCATTTGCTCAGTTGCTGGTCGATGTTGGAATTCCAAATGGCGTTGTCAATGTGATCACCGGCAACCCCGCGACAATTGGACAAGCATGGCTTGGCGATGGCCGGGTTCGCAAATTGTCTTTCACGGGTTCGACTGCGGTGGGTCGTCTGTTGATGAAGTCCGCTGCGGATCAAGTTGTGCGGCTCTCATTGGAACTCGGCGGTCATGCACCATTCGTTGTTTTTGGCGACGCTGATGTTCCAGCAGCCGTTGCGGCAGCGGTGAGTGGAAAGTTTCGCGTCGCAGGACAGACTTGCGTCTGTCCGAATCGATTTATAGTTGCGAATGAAATCTATGACCAATTCGTCGCTCAATTCGCCTCTCTTGCAGGTGGTCTGCGCGTTGGTCGCGGCCGTGATGCTGGAGTCCGCATCGGACCACTCATCGACGACCGAGCGATCGAGCGCATTCGAAATCAAGTGAAAGATGCGGTTGCCAAGGGTGCGAAGATCGTTACAGGTGGTGCGACTGTCCCGGTCGAAGGATGTTTGGATCGATTCTTCGCACCGACTGTTCTCGAAAATGCAACTTCGGAGATGCTTTGTTTTCGCGAGGAAACTTTCGGACCTCTTGCTCCGATCGCGCGTTTCAAAACCGAATCTCAAGCGATCGAAATGGCCAACGCCACACCGTACGGTTTGGCGGGATACATATTCGCACGAGATCTGAATCTTCTTGAACGCGTCAGTCGACAACTCAACTGCGGGATCATTGGTGTGAACACCGGTGTGATCAGCGATGCCTATGCGCCATTCGGTGGCCGCGGTTGGTCCGGCTTCGGCCGCGAAGGCGGACGATGGGGGATCGAGGAATACATCTCGTGGAAGTATGTCTGCGCAGCAGTGAATGGCTAGGAATCACTCAGCCGTTGTTGGAATCTCAACGTCTCCGTCTTGTCCATCACTCTGCATAAAACTTGTGAGCCGTTGTCGGCGCACTGGGTGCTGAAGTTTGCGAAGCGCTTTGCTTTCAACTTGACGAACCCGTTCGCGAGTGACTTTGAAAATACGGCCAACTTCTTCCAAGGTGTACGTATATCCGTCGCCGATTCCATACCGAAGTTTCAAGATTTCGCGCTCGCGATATGTCAATGTCTTCAGCACGTCGTTGATGCGCGTGCGCAACATTTCGCTGGCGGCAGAAATACTCGGTGCCTCTTGGCGCTCGTCTTCGATGAAATCACCAAAGTGCGAATCTTCGCTCTCGCCGACTGGACGATCGAGTGAAATCGGATGGCGTGAAATCTTCAGCACGCGCTTGACTTCATCGACGGGCATCTTTGCCTTCGCTGCGATTTCATCGTGATTCGGCTCATGTCCGAGTTCCTGAAGAAGATGCTTCTGAATATTGCGAAGCTTCGACATCGTTTCAATCATGTGCACTGGAACGCGAATCGTTCGAGCGTGATCGGCAATCGCACGGGTGATCGCTTGGCGAATCCACCATGTTGCATATGTCGAGAACTTATAACCACGCTTGTATTCATACTTATCGACAGCACGCATCAGACCAGTATTGCCTTCTTGGATGATGTCCAAGAATGGCAAACCACGATTGCGATACTTCTTGGCGATCGAAACAACCAGTCGCAAATTGCCGCCAGAGAGAGCGCGCTTCGCCAATTCGTGCTCGACGAAAATCTGACCGATTGAACGAATGCGCTTGGCAAGATCGCTTGGAGATTCGAGCACGAGATTCTGAAGACCCTCAAGTTCCTCACGCTGCACTTGTGTGTCTTCGTGGTCATAACGCTCTGGATTCTTTTCCGATCGTTCTATGAGTGTTGCCAGTTCAATACACTTGCGATTGACTGAATTCAGCTTGCGCATAAGCGGTTGAATTCGTCCTGTTCGAAGGCAACATTCCTCGATCAGCGTGGAAATTCGACGGCGATTCGCCCACATCTTTTGACGAATAGATTCGAGACGCTCCTCAGATTGATTGCCGGATTCCAGCCCAGATTCCAACTGACTCCACAAGTCGTTGTTCTGGTCGAGCTTTGTACGAATCGTCGAAAGGTTGTATGGAATTCTAGAGGCGATGCGATCCTTCGCATTTGATTCGGCGGTGGAAATGCGCATAGTGCGATCGAATGGCAGCGTTCCTTCATGAACTTGCTGCAGAATCTCGACAGCCTGCCGGGCGCAATATTCACTTTCCAAGACCATGCGACGGAAGATGTATCGACTCATCTCGATCTTCTTTGCAAGACGAATTTCTTCCTCGCGAGTCAGCAAAGGGATCGATCCCATTTGCGTGAGGTACATGCGAATAGGATCATCGATTCGCACTGGATTTTGTTCCGCGATGGTGAATTCAAGCGATCCTTGCAAATCTTCATCGAGCCCATCGTCCTCCATTGCGAATGCGTCCGCACTTGCTGCGCCGGAGCCATCTTGTTGACGCATCTTCAATCGAGCAGCGGCGACTGCCGCAGCTGCTGCGCCAACGAGTGGGCGCGGCGCTGAAGGGGCAACGGGTGTTGCAGGCGTTACAGCGGGTTCGGTTGCGTGTGCGCGACGAACTTTCTTGTCCGTATCGCGAAGAAAGCGCAGATCTGTTTGCAATTGTGCGGGGAATGCGCGATGACCAGCGCGCTTCATCTCGATCTCATCGATGAGAGCGATGTTGTTTTGGGTCAGCAAGACAAGCAACTCATCCAAGGGATATGGATCGACGAAGTCATCAGGCAGGCACGTATTCAATTCCTCATAACTGATCCAACCACGCTTGCGGCCAGCGTGAATGAGCGAACGAAGAACAGGGTGTAACTCTTGAAGGACAAGACTCATAATTGAATACTCCTTGATTTGTACCGAGTCGGTAATTCCCGACTGGTCGTAGCGAAACGAAAAGATGAAATCACTCGCATCGTCATGATGCACTCCTCGCCGTTCTGGCGATGGCAGAAGGTCTTGGACCAGCAGCGCGAATCTGATTCAGCCGCTGAGCCAATTCCTCGGGTGTCGTTGCAGTCGGGGCGACCGCCAATTGAAGGCGACGATTCAAGCTGTCAAGCGCGCGTGCCGCTGTAATCAGTCCTTGACGCGCATCCGCGTCTCGTTCGAATCGCTTCGCACCAAGCGTGTATAAATCAGTTGCAAGAGTTTTCATCGCAGGATCAGCAACTTCAGCAAGCAGATCTTGCACAGCAAATGCCTTCGCATCCTCGAGCCAATGAAAAATCGGTGTATAGAGTGCTCGTGCGGCTGAATCTTCGAGCGACGATGGCGTGATGAACTCGCTCAGGGGAGCCGCATCGCCTTCTTCGTGCGAAATGCGAATATCGCCAGTTGATGGCCATGCGATCAGGATTGAAACGAAATCGCGCTCGGCGCTTCCTCGTGCATTTGCAGTTGGAATTTCAATTGGCTCGGTGAGCGTTGTTGCATCACGAGCTGGCGCAGTTGCACGCTTACTTGCATTCAAGAAGCGTTCGATTTCAACAACCGCAACGCCACTTGTTGCCGCGATCGAATCGATCACGAGTCGACGGCGAATTCCGTCGAGCGATCCCAAGCCGAGCGAGACAAGTTTGGTCAACATTGCTTCAATCGTTCGTTGACGAGCGGAAAGCCCAGGATGCGCATCCAACTGGCGACGGAAATTGCCAACAAGATGCGTGAGCGCATCTTCGGATTGCGTAATGGCCGCGTCGAAACGCTCCCGTCCATCAGGTTGACGAAGTAGTTCATCGGGATCAAGTTGATCAGGGAGCGTGCAGATTTTCAGGTCGACCGGCGCCGCAAAGAAGATTTCAAGTGCGCGATCCGCAGCACGCTGACCAGCAATATCACCGTCGAATAGAAGCACAATCGTGTCGCACAGTCTTTGCAGGACTCGGGCGTGATCACGGGTCAATGCGGTGCCCAAAGTTGCGACCGCATTTTCGATTCCGGCGCGATGGCAAGCGATCACATCGGTGTATCCCTCGGTGATAATCGCCGTGCGCGATTGAATAATCGCACGCTTTGCAAGATGGATTCCGTACAGCGACTTTGATTTATGAAAGAGCGGGCTTTCGGGGCTGTTGAGATATTTTGGCTGATCGTCTGGATCGATCGCGCGCGCACCGAAAGCGATACATCTTCCAAGTTCGTCCGCAATAGGAAACATCACGCGATTTCGAAAAGAATCGACAAGTGATCCGCGATTTCGCACAAGTCCAGCGGCGTCGAATGAAGCACGAATCATCGCTGGATCGAGCGCTTCATCGCCGCTTTGGCTTTGATGTGCAGCCAGTTTTTCGACATATTTTGCCAATCCATCACCAGAGGCTGGAGCGGCACCAAGGGCAAATCGCTCAATCATCTGTGCATCAATACCTCGATCATCAAGCGCTTTTTTCGCGGCGCATCCAATGACTGGATCAATCAATGTTCGACTGAAAAATCGCAGAGCAGCATCGTTGGCGCGCCGAAGTGAAGCGGGGCTGTCTGGATCAGAAGATCGCGGGCCACTCGATCCGCGCGCCTGCAATTCAATCCCCGCGCGCTGCGCAAGAAATCGCAGAGCTTCGAGAAAATCCATCCGGTGATAGTTCACCATAAAGTCGATCGCATTTCCGCTCGCGCCGCACGCGAAGCAGTTGTAAAACGCATTGCCCTTATGCGTGACCACCGAAAATGAGGGACGACGATCTTCGTGGAAAGGACAAAGCCCCATATGCTCGCGCCCCTTTGGGCGAAGAACAACAGACTCGCCCACAAGGGAAACGAGGTCAGTCAATTCAAGAACACGGTCTCGATCGGATGAATCGGAGCGGTAGGGGATCATTATTTTCGAAGCCAAACTTTTCTAAGCCTATGCAGGCAATGGGGATACGGACATAACGGACGAACACTTACTGACTGGAAACCCGATTTGTTCGAGTTCCGGAATGATTTTTCTTGAAATTTTCCCAACCAGAAGTTTCCGACCAGAGACCTTTAGCTCAAACAAACCCACCAGCCATCTCAAAAAGATGGCTGGAACCCCGATTAGGAACGAAATTCACAGGATTAAAATCCCAGAATAAAATTCCAGAGCAAAGATTTCTGATCCAAAAACCAAACCGCTGGATCCAATCTCAAGCAAACGGCGGTTTAGGACTGAGGCGTCACCGAAGCGACGGACCATCCAAACCAATGTCACCGGGAATCCGGCCTTGCAGGGAGTTCAAGCCCCATTTATTGAAAGCCATAAAGTGCCGACCATGGCGCTTCGTTTTGACTTTCAGGGCGTGAAGTCTTCCGCGTACACATTGATTGTATACCCAAAAACGTATTGGTCAAGATTTTTTTTGAATTTTTGAATATTTTTGAGTCAAAAGCTATCTAAAAGTCCACGAAATCAGTCAAATTGCACGCAACTCAAACCAATAACTGTTTCACAATGACTTATGCGCCAATGAAAAACTACTGCAAAAAAGCAGTTAGACAAGCAGAATATAGAATTGAAGCGATGAAAATCAGGCTTGAACAGCAAGTTTTCTGGTGTATGCGAATTTTCGACGGATCGGTTTCACAACCAAGCCCGTTCGAATTGCGCGCGTGCTCGCCAAAATACGAACTGGCTTTCCATCGACCAAAGCCTTGACCCGCTGCAAATTCGGCTTGAATTTACGCTTGGTAACGCTGGTCGTCTTGATGCCGACTCCACCGAGATACTTCGCCTTACCGCGACGGGTAATTCGACTTCCAGTAGTAGTTCGGGCTCCAGTAAAAAAGCAAACGCGTGGCATAGGTTCTCTCCGAGGGGTTGGGAAGCGTACTCAAATCAGGCAAGAAATGCAAGCGAGGAATGAAAATATTGTTGATCATCCACAAGAGAGTCCAACAGCTTGCAGCACCTTGGTCAAATTGTGCTGGTATTTCAAGTCAAAATGAGCAAGACGGTGACTGTCCGCATCCAAGACCCCCCAGGCGGAACCATCTGAATCGATGCAGGGAAGAACTAACTCGCTCTGATCGAGAGGGTCGCAAGCGATATATCCCGCGCCAAGTTCTCGGACATCTCGAACGATGAATGGTGCGCGGGTCAAGAGCGCTTTCCCGCACGCACCATGCAATCCGATGGGACTGCACGCGGGCTTGTCGCGGCGGGGGCCCAATATCAATCGTGTTTCTTCGGCCTGATCCGGTTGGTCAAGATAGAAGCCGATCCAGGACAAACCATCAGGAGAAAGTTTCTCCCATAAATGATCTACGAGCGCTTTCATCCGTGCGCTTCGATCAGGTGAATGATTGCGAATTTTTTCTGCCTGATCCAGAATCTCAAGCCACTGCGTCATTATTGCGTTTTCTCACAATCACGTATTGCCGAGGTCACGCACTCTCGCGGGCACGCTGCCGAACAGTTTCCAAAATAATCTTTCCTTGGCGAATCGAATCTTCATCGATTCGATAAATCGTGTTGGAGTTGTCCAGGTCGGGAAGTTGGTACATCAAATCCGTCATCAAATCATCGACCACAGCACGCAGTCCTCGCGCTCCAGTCTGGCGCTCCATCGCACGATCCGCGATTGCTTCAAGAGCTCCAGTTGTGAATTCAAGAGATGTGTTTTCGAGTCGGAAGAGATGTTGATACTGTTTGACAAGTGCGTTCTTTGGCTCGGTCAAGATCTGGATCATTGCCGCGCGATTCAGCGGCATCAATGCGCACGCAACTGGCAGACGGCCGATCAATTCTGGAATCAAACCAAACTCCAATAAATCGTCGGGTTGAATCTGACTCAACATCGCGCGATCATCTTCGGCCTTGGTGATGGTGTGAACGCCATCCGTTGAGAATCCAATTTTTCGCTTGCCGATGCGCCGACGAACGATGTCGTCGATGCCGACAAATGATCCGCCGCAGATGAAAAGAATGTGCGTGGTATCGAGTTGGATGTACTGTTGTTCGGGATGCTTCCGTCCACCTTGCGGCGGAACATTTGCAACCGTTCCTTCAAGCATCTTCAACAAAGACTGTTGAACACCCTCACCAGAAACATCGCGTGTGATGGAAACATTTCCGCTTGTCTTACCGATCTTGTCAATTTCATCGATGTAAATGATGCCGCGCTGTGCAGCTTCAACATCAAAGTCGGCTGCTTGCAGGAGTTTCAGCAGAAGATTCTCAACATCTTCTCCGACATAGCCGGCCTCGGTCAGCGTGGTTGCATCTCCAATGGCGAATGGCACATTGAGAATGCGAGCAAGCGTCCTTGCAAGCAATGTTTTTCCAGTTCCAGTTGGGCCAACAAGA
>SXGT01310764.1_pt1 | contig 22705 bp, 22 predicted proteins | sample 3176221 | NCBI WGS metagenome assembly SXGT01 (sample SAMN11356862, study PRJNA531348) | freshwater metagenome | isolation source: freshwater sample F1-120 | place: China: Fuxian Lake, Yuxi | collected 2017-12-25
CTGCGATCTCGACGCGTTGACCGTCGAGGCGCGAGCGACGGGAGCAACGGTCGGCGGGTTTCCCTGGCAGGTGGACGGCGACGATCTGGGGGACGAACAACTGCTGGCGATCAATCACGAACCAGCTTGTCTCTCCCTCATCCTCCCCCACTCCTGAGGCGTCAACCAGCAAGAAATAGTGCTGCTGGTTGACGCCTCACAGGGTGGCGAGGGCGAGGGCCGGGTCGTTCGTGATGAGCGCATCGACGCCGGCCGCCGCGAATCGTCGCATGGTGTCGGGATCGTCGATGGTCCAGGGGTCGAGCCGAATTCCGGCCGCGTGCGCTGCGTCGACCGTCGATTCGAGATGGCGAGCGAGGTTGCCCCAATCGGGATGCAACCAGCCGTGGCCCCGCTCGACGCACACCCCGACGAAGGTCGCCGGATCATGGCCGTGGACCAGAAAGCCCGTCGCGAGATCGGCATCGAGCAGACGCACCGCGTCGATGTGCGCCAAGTCGAACGACGACACAACCACTCGCTCGACGATGTCGAGGGTTCGGACGAGTTCCACGACTGCGGCCGCGACCGCGTGGTCCGGATCAGGATCCGGGTCCCAACCGCAACACTTGATCTCGACGTTGACCATCAGCTCCGCGGTCACCGAGAAGACCTCTGCGAGGGTCGGTATGTCGGGTCGAGCGGCGCGAATCGCGTCGAACGACGCGTCGAGCAACAGGCCGATGCCAGCGGCGTCGGCATCGTGATGGACGACAAGTTCGCCGTCGCGGGACCGGTGCACGTCGAGCTCGACGCCGTCGGCTCCCTGCGCGATCGCCAGCTCGAACGCCGCCAGGGTGTTCTCCGGTGCCGCGGCCGACGCGCCCCGGTGTGCGACCACGGCGGGACGGCTCGACGAACCCGGTTCGACCACGGGGCCAATCTACGGCGTCACTACGCGCGGTCGAGTTCTCGTACTGACAGGCCCGTCAGGTTCGAATTACAGGAACGTGTTTCAGGAGTGCAACGAAAGGTCCAGGTCAGACCCCTTGCACATGGTGTGCAGTCCCCGTATCGTGCCGCCCGTCGAGGTGCACGGCCGAGGGGGTCGGCACCATCAACCCGCGGTCGACCGGCTGGCTCGGCCGCACCTGGCAGGGGGAAGCGCACATGGCACTCACGTGGATTCGCACACACGACTGGAACGACTCGGATTGGCGCGACAAGGCCGTGTGCCGAGACATGACTCCCGAGTTGTTCTTTCCGGTCGGCAGCACCGGTCCCGCGCTCGACCAGATCGAGGTCGCCCGTTCGATCTGCACGCAGTGCAACGTCACCCGCGAGTGTCTCGAGTTCGCGATTGCCACGAACCAGGAGTCGGGCGTGTGGGGCGGTCTCACCGAGGAGGAGCGCCGGCCGATGCGACGCGCGTTCCAGGCCGGCGAACTCACCGTCGAAGCCGCTGCCGGCGCGTAAGCGGGCTCGCGCTACACCTCGACTCTCGGCATCTCGACCGGGACCTGCAGGTGGACACGCGTCCCCGCCGCGTCGTTGCGCATCTCCATCGTCCCCATCAGCTCCCCGGTGACGAGGGCCTTGACGATCGACAACCCAAGGCCGGTCGCGTCCTCGAGCGAAAAGTCCGGCGGTAGACCGACGCCGTCGTCGGTGACGTCGAGGATGACCTCGTCACCGTCGCGTCCGAGCTGCACGTGCACATGACCGACGCTGCGACCGGTGAATGCATGGTCGACGGCATTCTGCATCAGTTCGTTGAGAACCACGGCGAGCGGCGTCGCCACCTCGCCCGGCAGATCGCCCGCGTCGCCGTCGGTCGTGAACCGCAACGACAGATCCGGCGACGAGACGCTCTCCTCGACAACACGAACCAACGGACGCACGATCTCGGCGAAGTGCACGACGTCACCCGCATCTCGCGACAACGTCTCGTGGACGATGGCAATCGAACGGATTCGTCGTTCCGACTCGGCCAGCGCCTCACGCGCTTCGTCGCTCGACAGTCTCCTTCGCTGGAGCCGGAGGAGCGACGCAATCGTCTGGAGGTTGTTCTTCACTCGGTGATGGATCTCGCGAATCGTCGCATCCTTCGACATCAGCATGCGATCGCGCCGGCGGAGGTCGGTGACGTCGCGCAGCAACACGATCGCGCCGTCGGGGGCGCCCCCGGCCAAGAGCGGAATGACTCGCACCATCACCGAGACATCGACCCGCTCGAGTTCTTCGATCTCGGGTAGGCGGGTGCGAAGCGACGCCCGGACCGCCGCGTCGTCGAATCCGATGTCGGCGAGCGTGATGCCGGCGGGAAACACGTGGATCCCCAACCGGTGAAGGACGCTGATTGCGTTCGGACTCGCGAACTGCACCACCGTGTCGGCATCGACAACGATCGCACCATCGCCGACACGCGGCGCGATTTCGAGTTCATCCTCGTCGCGGGCGAAAGGGAACTCCCCCGCCGCGACCATGTGCGCCAGACGATCGAACACCTCGAGATAGGTCCGTTCGAGTTCGCCCGGTCGACGCTGTGCGACGGGCCAGCTCTCGCGGGTGATCAACCCGATCAGGGTCTCGCCACATCGCACCGGGATCACCTGGACTCGAATGCGCTCCTTGGTTCCAAAGGCGCTGGCGTCGCCGTCGACGATCTCGCCGGTCCGCCACGATCGCGTGAGCAACGGCCGCTCGACCTCATCGACGATCGTCCCGATCATGTCTGTCGGATACACGGTCTGGCCCGTCGTCGGGCGAATGTGTCCGAGGACGACGAATCGGTGGCCGTCCTCGCCCGGGAGCGGCACGAGCAACAACAGGTCGGAGAACGAGAGGTCCGAAAGTGGACGCCAAGCCGCAAGGAGCCGACGAACGTGCACCAACGGATCGCCGACCAGCGTCGTACGGCTGCGGACGAGATCCGCGAACGTCGTCACGGCCCGATCATGCCACGACGGTCGGCGAGGTCGCGAAGAGGTGCGTGGCGATCCAATCGAGTCCGGCGAGGTCGGCGATGTCGCAGTCGCGGCTCGGGACGCGAACCGTCAACGTCGACGAAGCAAGCTCCGTTCGAATCTCGGCTTCGCGCGCCGCGACCACGGAGAAATTCCGGTAACTCTCGGCGACGGTGCGCAGCACTCGAGCCGTCCGTGATGCGTCGTCGACCGCGCCACTGCGAACCAGATTCGCCGCGAGTTCTTCGGATCGGTCCTCGATCGTCGACGCGGCGAAAGAACCAGCCGGGTCGAGAAACCAATCGGGCAGGGTCTTGTTCAGAATCAGGGCGCCGACCGGCAGCGCGCGCATCGCGAGTTCGTCACGGAACGACTCCGCTTCGCGACGAGGTGCGTCTTCGAGCGTCGTCACCACGACAAAGGTTGTGCGACGATCGGCAAGCAACGCCTCGACTGCCTTCGCCCGTTCGACGAATCCCTCGTACATGGACTGGAAGTTCAAGAAGAACTCGGCGATCTCCTGCAGGAAGCGGGAGCCCAGGAGCCGGTCGGCCACTTGGTAGAAGGGCCGCGAGGCGACGTCGAGCAGTCGGGTTCCGCGCTTTCCACCAACTCGATACGGCAACGTCAACCAACGCAACAATCGGCCGCCGAAGAACTCGGCCATCCGCGCCGGCGCATCCAGGAAGTCGATCGCGTTCCGGGTCGGCGGCGTATCGACGACGATGAGGTCGTACTCGCCGCTGGCGTGCAGGTCGTACAACCGTTCCATCGCGATGTAGTCGTGACTCTGGACGAAGCGGGCCGTCAGGTTGTGATAGAGGCGGTTGTCGAGAATCCGGTACGCGGTCGCGTCATCGGGCGCGTGACGTAACACGAGTTCGTCCCAGCTCTGTTTCGTGTCGAGCATCGCCGCCCAGAGCTCGCCGCGTGGCTCGATCCCCGCCGCCTCGAGGGCCGCATTCGGAACCCGCCGGGCGAGGTTCCCCAGCTCGCCGACACCGAGCGCGCTGGCAAGTCGACGCGCCGGATCGACGGTCAGCACAAGGACTCGCCCGCCGATTCGTTCGGTCGCACCCAGTGCCGTCGCCGCGGCGATCGAGGTCTTGCCGACTCCACCCGAACCGCAGCAGACCACGACCTCTTTGGCCGCGAGGAGTGCGCCGAGCCCGCTCGTGACACCGGATGACTCGGTCATTGCGACAGCTCCTCGTCGAGGGCGTCGGCGAGCAGGCGGGTCACACGAAGTCCATGGCCGCGCGTGAACAAATACGGCAGGAAGATCAACGGTAGATCGACATCGGCGCGCAACTCGTCGAGGTGCACCGCGCGGGACCGTCGAAGCGCGACGGCGAGCCGTGCGCCGTCGAGAACCGACGTCAGGCCCTCGCCCACGTCGCGCTCGAGCTGGCGGCTCGAAGGAGGTTCACGAAGTTGTTCGAAGACCGCCTCGTCGGCGCGGGTGAACAGCTCGGGGAGCACGCGATTCACGATGACTGGTCCGAGCATGATGTTCGTCTCGGCGCGCAATCGTCCCACGAGCTCGATGGTTTCGGCGACCGGCATCTCCTCGGGCGTCGTGACCACGCTGACCGAACTGACCGTCGGATCTCCCAACAACTCGACCATCCAGTCGGTCTGGGCCCGGACTGGCCCGACATCGACCAGTTCGCGAATCGAGTCGGCCGCTCCCAGCTGCGCCACGACGTGCCCCGACGCTGCAGCATCGACGATCACGAGGTCGATGTCGTTGCTCCCGGCGATCGACTCTCGCACTTCCCACAAGACTTTTCCGATCGTCAAGATCTCCTTGACGCCGGGCGCGGCCGTCGCGACGAATTCGAACGCACGCGCCAGCGGACCGAGACGCCCGAGCACCGGAATGCGGAGATTGAGTCGGAGGTACTCCTTCAACGACGACTCGGTGTCCATCGTCATGACCAACACCCCAGGATGCACCTCGACGGGCTCGTAGCCGACCCGCCGATGCTCGAATGCATCAGTGAGGTTGCCCTTGGCATCGACCTCGACCAACAGCACCCGTTTCCCGAGCCGCGCCGCGAGCAGCGCCAATGACGCGCTGATCGTGCTCTTTCCGACTCCACCCTTTCCGGTGACGATCAACAGGCGACGATCGAGCGGCCGCAACCCGCTGGCGGGTTGTTCAAGCACTCGAACTCCACATGAGCAAGACACCGTCGCGTCGGACGATGGCGATCTCCGGTCGACCGTCGCCCTCGAGGTCGCCGATCGATGGCGACCCGACGAGCCAGCCACCGGTGAGCTTCGGCCAACCGGTCGGGATCGAACCGTCGGCATGGACTGCCGCGAGCACGTGCAGCCCGTTGCCCGCGACGACTTCGTTCACACCGTCGTCGTCGACGTCGACGATCAGCGGCGTGACGAAGAACGCGATGTCGGAGGTGGCATGCGGAAAGCCCGGGAGGAAGTCTCCGGTCGCGGGATCCCAGGCAAGGAGCTGATCGTCGTTCGGCAACTGAAGGTCGCTTGCCTGTACGTCGAGCAGCCGCGTGAGCCCGCCGCCCGGCGCGGCGATGTCGAGATCGCCGTCGCCATCGAGGTCGCCGACCGACGGGCCGCCGAAGCTCACGAACGTGGCGATCGTGTCGTCGGACGTTCGAGCCGCACCGAATCGGTCGAGGCCGGCACCGTCGAGCCCGCCCGACCAGGCGACCGGCACATCGCGGCCGTCGATCTGCCCGTACACGCTCGCAGCGTCGGAGCCGAACACGTAGAGCGGTCCCGCCGCAGACGCGGCGATCACTTCGTTGCCGCGCGAAGGGTGTACGTCGGCGATGATCGCCTTCGTCGCGACCCCGCCGCCGATCGTCGGCAACACTTCGAGCGCAACCATCCCGAGTTTCGTCGGCCACCCTTCGAGATACTCGCCCGACCCGTCGACCGCGTAGAGACGCGTGTTGCCGAGCGTGCTCGCGGTCGACAACAGGCCGAGCACGTCACCACCAGAGCCACCTTCGGGAACGCCGAGGTTGATCGCTTCGGCGTACTGCTCTTGTGCCCCGACCACGATGTCGTTTCGACCGTCACCGTCGACGTCGCCGATCGTTGGTGCGGCAATCAGTTCGCCGCCATCTCCCACGCCGCTGTCGGCCTTGAAGGTGACCTTGTGGTTCGTCGGATCGACACCCGCAACCTTGTCGGGATCGACGAGCTGCACCGGAAAGCCTGCGACCGCGCTGCCATTGGCGTGCCAGGCGTACAGGTGACGATCAGCTGCTGCCGCAACGATTTCGGGGGATCCATCGCCGTCGATGTCGCCGACCGCGGGTTGGGCGTAGAACCGAGGCTTCGTTCGATTGAAGCGATCTTTGGCGCCTGGGTCGTCGAGCGACCAGCGCGGATCGACCGTGACGGGAAACCCTGCCACGGGCTCTCCGTCGGAGTGCCACGCCAGGACCTCACCCGCGAAGTTGGCCACCACGATCTCCGGGCCCGCCTCGTCGTCGAGGTCCGCGACGACCGGAGCGCCGACCATGAACGCGGCCCGCGATTCCGAGACGATCGGGAAGCCCGGGAGCTCGTCGCCGTTCACGTCGAACGCGTGCAGCGTTCCGTCGTCGGTCGCGACCAGCAACTCGTCGCCGGCATCTCCGTCGAGTTGAGCGAACGTCGGAGTCGACGTTCCGGCACCACCAACCGCAACGTTGCGGATCAACGCGGGATCGGCGTGCGCGAAGACTTGGTGTTGATCGACTCCGACGAGGTCGCCCGCCACCGCAACGACGCGAACTCGCACCGCGCCATGGTGTTCGAGTGGTCGGTCCGTGTCACGGTCGGACGGCACCCCTTCGGCCACCGCCTCCGCCAGATCGATGTCGAGCACGAGCTCGACCTCCGACGACGCGACATCGCGTTCGTGCACGACGTGCCACCGATCGGCGGTCGGCCCTTCGGGTGGCTGAAGCCCAGACGCCCACTCGACGGTGACCGAGGTGAGTCCACCGCGAGGCGCGCGCACCTTCGCCTCGAGCTGGATGGTCCCATCGGTGACGGTGAACCAACGAGGTTCGGTGATATCGACGATCGGCGGAACCGACCCGTCGCGCGCGGCCCTGACCATTTCGTAGGCGTTCACTCGACCGTAACCGTGCACCGCGTCCCAACCCGGCGTCGTCGGGTATCGAACCGTGTCGATGAGACCCCCGACGCTGTCGCCGTACTGGCCGGAGAAGTCGACATCGTCGGCCGACGCGCGCACGATCTGCACGACTTCGCCGGCCGCGAGATCGGTCCCGGCGTCACGCGCCGCCGCGATCACGAGACCCACGAGACCGCTCATGATTCCTGTGGCCTCGCTGCTACAAGCGTTCGACGGAACGCTGACGAGCGTGATCGGTCCGCCGTTCGTGCACCCGTTGAGCGCGAGGTATCCCTCGACGTCGCCGCCGAGGAGTGGCTCCTTCTCCGTGATCGAGTTCACCGGCAGCGTGTGGTCGAGCATCGCCGGCAAGTTCGCGTGATAACTCGCCTCGTCGGCCATCGACGCGACGACGACGACGTCGTCTGCGAACGCTCGATCGATGGCATCCTGCGCGCGCGACGGGTTCGAGATCGCGCCGAGCGCCTCTTGCACGACAACGGCTCCGGAGACGACTGCGAAGTCGACGCCGTCGGCGAACTCCCCGCCGCCGGCAATGAAACTGTCGCTCACTCGCACCGGCAGGAAACGACACTTCGGACAGGTCCCGACCTCGCCGATGCCGTTGGCCGCCGCGACCGAATCCTTGGCCTCTCCGGTGCCGTGGCCGTATTCGACGGTGTCGAGCGGATTGTTGTCGCCGTACAAGAAGTCCCACCCCGAGATGTCGTCGACGTATCCGTTGCCGTCGTCATCGACTCCGTTGCTCCAGGTCTGCGAAAGGATGAGGTCTTCGGGGTCGGCGAGCCCGTTCAGGTTGAGGTCGACGAGCGGTTCGGCGGACGCCGTGAAGTCGTTGACATCGAACCGCTCGTCGCCGTTGCAGTCACCATCGATCGCGGCGCAATCGGGACGCGCCTCGCCGAGGTTGACGAATGCTTGCGACGCCAAGTCGATCATGGCTTCGGGATTGCGCCACTCGATCCCGCTGTCGAGCACGGCGATGACGACGTCGTCGCGCCCCTGCGTCACTCCCCACGCGAGGTCGACGGCCGCGCCCATCTGACCGCACTGATCCGCAGCTGAAGTCGCGAACCGCAGGTCACGTCGCGACGTCCGCCGGTAGTCGTCGCGGTCGAATTCGCTCGGGAGCGTTCCCGGTTCCGGTTCGTCGTCGGGCCCGTATCGCCAGTTCTCGCAATCGAGCGCTTCGGGAGCCACCGCCGACTCGACCCTCGTGGTCGTCGTCGCAACCGGCGCGGACGACGAACTGCTCGCCGCACCGGGCGGCCCGTCATCGCCACCTGAGCAGGCCGCGCCCACGAGCGTGACGAGACATCCGATCAGAGCGGCACGAGATCGCACCTCGTGATTCTGCCCCTCAGGTGATGCGAAGTGCCGGACGGTAGATGCGCTTCGGGGCGAGGTCGACGTGAATTCGCTCGGCAATCGCCGCGAATGCCCGCGCCGCTTCGCTCTCCGGGTCGGCGACGACGATCGGTTGGCCGGCGTCGCCACCCTCGCGCAACGCGGGGAGCAGCGGAACCTGGCCGAGGAGCGGAACATCGAGCGCGGTCGCGAGTTCTTGGCCGCCACCGGATCCGAACAGCTCGTAGGTCTTGCCGTCGTCGGCGCGGAACCAACTCATGTTCTCGATGACACCGACGACTGCGAGGTTGACCTTCTTCGCCATGAAAGCCGCGCGTTGCGCGACCTTTTGCGCGGCCTCTTGCGGGGTGGTGACGACCACGACTTCGGCGCGCGGAAGGAACTGAGCGATCGACAGCGACACATCGCCGGTTCCCGGGGGCATGTCGACGATGAGAAAGTCGGGATCGTCCCACTGCACGTCGCTCAGGAACTGTTCGAGCGCCTTGTGCAACATCGGACCGCGCCACACGACGGGCTGGTCCTCTCGAGCGAAGAACCCCATGGAGATGAGCGACACTCCATGTCCCGTCGGAGGAATCATCAAGGGTCGTTCGCTCTCGGGATCGACCACCTCGGGATTGTCGTGAACGCCGAGCATGCGTGGCATCGAAAATCCCCAGACGTCGGCGTCGACCGCCGCGACCTTGGCACCGCGCTGCGCCAGCGCAACCGCGAGATTGGTGGTCACCGAGCTCTTGCCGACCCCACCCTTGCCCGACGCGATCGCGAGCACTCGGGTGTTGCCGTCGGTGAAGGGGTTGGCCACAGGTGCCTCCCAGGGCGAAATCGTGGGTCCGGGGAATTATCACTACGCGCGTAGGTACAATACGGCGATGTCCCGACACGTGCCGAACCGCGGCCCCCAGCACGAGGTTCGCGCCGAGGACTCGCTCGACGGCGACGAGTTCTCGGCGGCAGTCACCGCGGTCACCAACGCGTTCGGGGATCCGACTCGACGCGACATCTACCTCTTCGTCCGCGAGCGTGACGGGGTCCGGGCCGCCGAGGTCGCCGAGCACTTCGCGCTGCACGCCAATGTCGCTCGTCATCACCTCGAAAAACTCGCGGCGGGCGGCTACGTCGTCGTCGAGCTCGCCCGTCACGAGAGTGCGGGACGTCCATCGAAGCTGTATCGAGCCACCGCCTCCGACATGCACCTGTCGTTCCCGCCGCGGCGCGACGACCTGCTCGGCATGTTGCTCGCCCGCGCCCTCGACCGTCTCCCGACGGACGAAGCAAAGGCACTCGCCGAAGACGTCGGCTATGAGTACGGACGCGCAATCGCCAAACGAATGGATCCGAGCGAAGGACAGCGGTCGTTCAAGGCCGCGGTTGCATCCGTCGCCGACGCGCTGACCGCCCACGGGTTCGCAGCCCACACCGAGGCATCGAGCAACGGGCTCGCACTCGTGCACGAACAGTGCCCGTTCGGCGAGGCCGCGCAGCAGTACCCGCACGTGCTGTGCGCGGTCGACACCGGCATGATCCGCGGGATGCTCGAAGGTCTCTACGGCGAAACGCAACCGATCATCATGGAAAGCCGGCCCAGCGGCGACGTTCACTGCGTCACCCGGGTGTGAACACGCCCGCCTCCGCCCACCGCGTCTACCTCGACCACGCGTCGACCTCACCGCTGCGACCAGGCGTGCTCGACGCCATGGTGCCGTATCTCGTCGAACACCAGGCCGACCCCGGCCGCATGCACACCGAAGCCCGGATGACGCGCGTCGCGATCGAGTCGGCCCGCGAGCAGGTGGCCACCTTTCTCGGTGCTCGACCCCGCGAGGTGGTGTTCACGAGCGGCGGAACCGAGGCGATCAATCACGCGCATCGCTGGGTCCGGGGCCACGTCGTGACGACGGCCGTCGAGCATTCGGCCGTGCGCGACTCCATCTCGAATGCCACACCCGATATCACCGTTGTGGGCGTCGATCGGCAAGGCCGCGTCGACCCGGCGGAAATCACCCGGTCGATCCGACCCGACACCGTGCTGGTGTCGGTGCAACTCGCGAATCACGAGGTCGGCACGATGCAGTCGCTCGACTTCGTCCGAAGAACCGGCGTGCTGCTCCACGTCGACGCATGCGCTGCCGTCGGCAACGTTCCGGTGGGCTTCAGGGATCTCGACGTCGATCTGATGTCGGTGACCGCCCACAAGCTCGGCGGCCCCAAAGGGGTTGGCGCGTTGGTCGTACGTCGCGGCGTGCGCATCCCGTCGTTGATACTCGGCGGAGCCCAGGAGCGCGCCCGACGCGCCGGCATCGAGAACGTCCCCGCGATCGTCGGATTCGGCGCCGCGGTCTCGGGACTCGACATTGGCGCGGAGGCGGATTCGCGGCGCGCGCTCACCGAGCGCGCGGCCGCCGGCGTCGCGCGCATCGCCGACGTCGAACGGCTCGGAACAGGAGAACTCCCGAACATCTTGAGCCTGAGCGTCGGCGGCGTCGAGGCCGAGCCCGTACTGCTCGGGCTCGACCAGGCTGGAGTCGCGGTGCACAGCGGTTCTGCGTGTTCGTCCGAGTCGCTGGAACCATCGCCGGTGTTGGCCGCGATGGGTGTCGCGGCCGAGCACTCCCTCCGGGTGAGCGTCGGGTGGAACTCCACGACCGACGACATCGACCGCTTCGTCATTGCGTTCGCCGATGTCGTCAGCCGATTGCGAGCGCTGCGCACCTGACGCCCTTGGCGTTGCGGCACCCTCGCGCTACCCTCGTCCACGATCGGCACTCCCTGCCGGGATGCGCGCCCGACGGCGTCCGGTAAGCAATCGCCCTCGGCTGCGAGTCACGTGCGGCCACGCGCTTCTGGGAGCACCGATGTCCGAGATCGAACCAATCCGAGCCCGAATCCTCGCCAAACTCGCCGAACTGCTCGGCGACGAGGAGGCAGCAGCCATCATGGAGAGCATCCCGCCCTTCGACTGGTCCGAGCTCGCGACCAAGGCAGACCTGGCCGCGCTCGATCTGAAGGTGGAACGACTCACCTCCGACGTGGAACGACTCACCTCCGACGTGGAACGACTCACCTCCGACGTGGAACGGCTTCCGACCCGTGAGGATCTGCTCCAGTTCAGGGTCGACACCCCGACCAAGGCCGAGATGGCCGACGCGATCGCCAGCTCGGAGTCGCGCATGACGTCGCGAATGGAGTCGATGGAACATCGCATCGAGGCCTCGCTGCACGATCTGCGCGCCGAGCTTCACGAAACCGTGCACGCCGCGTTCATGCGGGTGATGACCTTGCTCGTCCCGACGACGTTGACCGGGATCGGCATCGCCTTCACCGCCGCGAAGTTCGCCTGATCTGCCTACCAGTAGTCGGCCATCAACTCCGTCGCCCAGCGAGGCTGTCGCACCGAGATGCGAGGTGCGAATTCGACGAAGTACGGCTTGAGATCCAAGACCGGTGACCCGTCGATTGCGTCGAGGCCACGGACCCGAAGCTGATGCCCGTCGACACCGACGACCTCGCACGTCGTCAGCCCGATCCGATTCGGTCGTGCCTTGGCGCGCTGAGCGAAGATCCCGATCTCGGGCCATTGCGAATTGTTGCGAGGTCGCCGCGCGCCGACATGGATGTTCGATTCGTCGACCTGATCGAACACGAACACCACCTCGACGTGACTGAACGAATCCAGACCTGCCAGCGCGTCGGCCGGAAAACGTCCATCGAGCACGATCGTCGCCTCGACCGAACCCCAGTCGTCGTCGACCGCCTCGAACCGACCACCGCGGACTCGCCCGATGGTATGCAGGACTACGGCGTCTCCTTCGACGGTCACGGCTTCACCTCGACCACTGGCGCACCGGTGATGTCGACGAGTTTCGCTGGTTCGATGGGCCATACCGAATCCGGGGTCCCGGCGGCCGCCCAGACCTCGGCGAACACCATGAGGTCCTCATCGATCACGAGTTCGATCGGGGTCGCATGTCCGATCGGGGGTGTTCCGCCGATCGCGAATCCTGTCGCCGAACGCGCCTCTTCGGCGTTGGCCTGGCGGACCCTCGTCGCGCCGAAGAGAAGGGTCAACTTGTCGGTGTCGGCGCGATTCGCACCTGAGACGAGCGCCATGACCGCCCGCGAGTCGTCGCCGAGTTCCGCGACGAACACGAGCGACTTCACGATGGCCCCGAGCTCGCAGCCGATCGCTGCCGCCGCGTCTGCCGCGGTGCGCGTGCCCTCCGGAAATCGCGACACCGCCACGTCGACGCCCGCCGCGGCCGCCGCGGCGAGGAATCGGTCGATCGCAGGGGTCGTCATCGTGGCGGCCTCATTGCTTCGCAGCAAGGAGGTTGAGCGCCGAGCCGGCCTTGAACCAGTCGATGTGTTCGTCGCTCATCGTGTGATTGCACCGAATGGGTTCCGTCGTTCCGTCGGTGTGGCGCAGCACGACCGTCACCTGCGATCCAGGTGCGAGTTCCGCGAGCCCCGTGATGTCGACGGTGTCGTCGTAGCGAACCTTGTCGTAGTCGGCCGGGTCGGCAAAGGTGAGCGGGAGCACACCCTGCTTCTTCAGGTTCGCCTCGTGGATTCGGGCGAACGAACGGACGATGATCGCTTTGCCGCCCATGTAGCGCGGCTCCATCGCGGCGTGTTCGCGCGACGATCCCTCCCCCCAGTTCTCGTCACCGAACGCGACCCAGTCGATCCCCGCCGCCTTGTACTCGCGAGCAAGTTCGGGAATCGGCTTCAGCGAGCCATCTCGTGCGTCCTTCCCCTGTCCGGGTTCGTTGTTGCCGTCGGCGATCGCGAACGCGTTGTTCGCGCCGAGGAACATGTTGCCCGAAATGTTCGTGAGATGGCCGCGATAGGTGAGCCACGGTCCGGCCGGCGAGATGTGATCGGTCGTGCACTTGCCTTTGGCCTTCAGCAGCACGCGCAGGCCGGAGTAATCGTTTCCATCCCAGGCTGCGAAGGGGGTGAGCAGTTCGAGGCGGTCACTCGTCGGATCGACCGCGACCGAAACCGAGCTCGGATCGTCGGCGGGTGCGACGAAGCCGGATTCGCCAGGGTCGAACCCACGACTCGGAAGGTCGTCGGCGGTCGGCGCTTCGAGCAACAACGTGGAGCCGTCGGGGGCGTCGATCGGCTGCTTCGTGAAGTCGTGGTCGAGTCGACCAGCCAACGCCAAGGCCACGACGGTGTCGGGCGAACCAATGAAACTCAACGTGTCCTTGTTGCCATCGTTGCGAGCCGGGAAGTTGCGGTTGAACGACGACACGATGGTGTTGCGCTCCCCCTTTTCGATGTCGTCTCGTTGCCACTGTCCGATGCACGGACCGCAGGCGTTGGCGAGCACCGTCGCACCGATCGCTTCGAGATCCGTGAGCAAGCCGTCGCGTTCGATCGTGGCCCGTACTTGCTCCGAGCCTGGCGTGATGAGCAACGGCGCCTTGACTCGAATGCCTTTGGCCGCGGCCTGACGCGCGATGTGGGCCGCGCGCCCGATGTCTTCGTACGAGGAGTTCGTGCACGATCCGACGAGCGCCGAGCTGATCTCGACCGGGTAACCCTCCGACTGCACTGCCGCGGCCATGTCGGCGATCGGGCGAGTGAAGTCAGGGGTGTGGGGTCCGACGAGCCGCGGCCCCAGCGTTGAAAGATCGATCTCGATCACCTGGTCGTAATAGCTCGCCGGGTCCGAGTCGACTTCGGGGTCGTTGCGCAAGTAGTCCGCGTAGCGGTCGGCCAGATCGGCGATCGCCTCGCGGCCGGTTGCCTTCAGGTAACGGGCCGTGTGCGCGTCGTACGAGAACAACGAACAGGTCGCTCCGATCTCGGCTCCCATGTTGCACACGGTGGCCTTGCCGGTCGCGCTGATGCTCTCCGCCCCGGGCCCGAAGTACTCGACGATCGCACCCGTACCGCCCTTGACGGTGAGGATCCCGGCGACCTCGAGGATGATGTCCTTCGCCGAGGCCCAACCGCTGAGGGTTCCGGTGAGGCGAACGCCGATGAGCTTCGGGATGCGGGTGTTGTAGGGCCAACCCGCCATCACGTCGACCGCGTCTGCCCCACCGACTCCGATCGCGACCATTCCGAGTCCGCCGGCATTCGGCGTGTGGCTGTCGGTGCCGATCATCATGCCGCCGGGAAACGCATAGTTCTCCAGTACGACCTGGTGGATGATGCCGCTCCCCGGCTTCCAGAATCCGATGCCGTGTTTGGAGCTGACCGTTCGGAGGAATTCGTAGACCTCGCGATTGACGTCGAGCGCGACGCTCATGTCGGCGTCGGCTCCGACGCGAGCTTGGATCAGGTGATCGCAGTGGACCGTGCTCGGGACGGCGACCTCGGGTAGCCCCGCGAGCATGAACTGCAACAACGCCATTTGCGCGGTGGCGTCTTGCATCGCGACTCGGTCGGGTCGGTAGTCGCCGTAGTCCTTGCCGCGGCCGAGACCGATCGCGGCCGGATCATCCGCGTGCGCGAACAGGATCTTCTCGCCGAAGGTGACGGGCCGACCGAGTCGTTCGCGCGCGATCGCAGTGCGTTCGGGGAACTTGGCGTAGAGCGCTTCGACGAGCGCTACCGGCGTATTGGCCTCAACCTTGGGCATGGCGAATCCTGTCTCTGGGAGTTGTTTCGAAGGCTAGTGATGGGAGTTCGATCTCGAGCGATGTCCGAGATCCGGGATAGCGATGCAGCGAGAACAAGACGGGACGGTGGTCGACGGTGTACGTGACGCGACGCGCCGTCAGGATGGCGGCGGAGCGATCGACGTCGAGGTGACGAACGTCGTCGGGAGTCGGGCGATCGGCACCGATCTGCTGGACGGCGCGTCCAAGCGCAACGCCTCGAAGTGGGAGCAGGTCGTAGAACGTCGCGACCTCGACCTCGGCCCGGCTGATCTCCGCGCCGAACTCACCGGGCAGCCACACGGTCACCAGCGCGAACGGGTGTCCATCGGCCAGATTGAGTCGTTTCACTCGCAGCACGTCGTCGCCCCGCCGGAGCTCGAGCGTTCGGGCGACCTCGACCGACGCAGGCTCGAATCCGAACTCGAGCACTTTGCGCGCCGGGACCGATCCCGCCGCTTCGAGCGCGGCCTCGACCGTCGTGACCCGCCCGAGCGCTTGACGCACCGGGTCGGAGGCGACGTACCAGCCACTCCCCCGTCGGCTCGTGACCAGACCCTCCGACCGCAACACCTCGAGGGCACGTCGAACCGTGACCCGACTGGCCGCGAACTCCCGACCGAGATCCGACTCGCTCGGCAGCGCGCCGCCCGAGCCGAAATCGCCAAGCGCGAGCCGAGCCCGAAGCTGATCGGCAACGTCCAGATACCGCACAACTTGTATGGTACTTGTCTTTTCTGATGAAGTCAACTCTGGACTGCCAGCGGTGGTACCATATGTGGCGTGGCAGTCCGCAAGACCACCGTCTACCTCACCGATGAACTGAAGAACGGTGTCGAGCGAGAGGCGCAACGGCGCGGCTGTTCCGAGGCCGAAGTGATCCGTGCCGCTATCGCGCAAGCAGTTCGTCACGCACCGCCGCGGGCCGCGATTCTCGACGGAGAACCGATCGCCGAGCGCGTCGATGAGCTGCTCGAAGGATTCGGAACCCGTTGATCATCGCCGATACGAGCGGGCTGCTGGCGTTCTTCAACCATCGTGAACCGGCTCACGAACGAGCTCGCGAGGTCGTCGAGGCAACAACCGACCCGCTTGTTGTGTCGCCGTTCGTGCTCGCCGAACTCGACTATCTCGTCGCAACGCGATTCGGCGTCACCGCAGAGCTGACGGTGCTGAGCGAACTCAGTTCCGGCGGCTACTCGCTCGCGAATTTCGACACTGCCGATCTCGAACGCGCTCACGATGTCATCGAGAGATACCGCGACCAAGAACTCGGCCTGTGTGACGCATCCCTCGTCGTCCTCGCCGACCGTTGGTCGACCCGCCAGATCCTGACGCTCGATCACCGCCACTTCGACGTCGTACGTCCGCTCGACGGCGGACGATTCAAAGTCCTGCTGTAGCACGTCACGCTATCGGGATTCTCCCGGGCGAGACAACGGTGCGCCGATTCGGGCAGACTCGCACCATGCGCATCGGGATCAACGGTTCATCGCTCATCGCACTCGGCCGACCGACATCGGAAATCGTCGAACACGCCACGACGGCGGAGGCTGACGGCTTTTCGACGTACTGGGTCGCACAACTCGCGATCCCCGACGCACTCACGGTGCTGGGCGTCGTCGGGCAGGCAACGTCGCGCATCGAACTCGGCACGGCCGTGATTCCCATCTGGCCGCGCCACCCGCTGATGCTCGGGGCGCAGGCACTCACGACGAGCGAGATCGCCGGAGGACGCGTGATCCTCGGCATCGGGTTGGCGCACAAGCCTTCGGTCGAGGAGTCGCTCGGCATTCCGTTCGATCGACCGGCAACAACGATGCGGCAGTACCTCGACGTGTTGCTCCCCGCAATGCGCGATCGGCGCGTCGATGTGACTGGAGAGCTGTACTCGGGACACGTCGACAATGTCGGCGGCCCCGCCGACGTCCCCACACCGTCCGTCATGCTTGCGGCAATGGGCCCACGCATGCTCGAACTCGCGGGTGCGCGGACCGACGGCACGATCCTGTGGTTGAGCGGTCCGAAGACGATCGACTCGACCATTCGTCCCGCGGTCGAGGCCAACGCGACACGGGCGGGGCGCGACAACCCGCGCATCGTCGCGAGCGTTCCGGTGTGCGTCACCGACAACGCGGACTCGGTGCGCGGCGCGATCGCGGCCGTGCTCGACGGGTACAACGACCTGCCGTCGTACCGCGGCGTCATGGACGCGGAAGGTGCCGGCGGACCCGCCGACGTCTCGATCGTCGGTGACGAAGCGCACGTCCGCGCGGGACTCGCCCGCTTCGCCGACGCGGGTACGACCGACTTCTCAGCACTCGAATTCGCGCTCGACCCAAACGACGCGGCGAGAACTCGCGCGCTCCTGCGGGAACTGATCCCGACCAACTGAGTTCTCTCGCGCGCGAGGCGCGGCCCAGCGTGAAATGATTCCGACGATGTCTGGTGTCGGCAATCGTCGCTTATCCAATGCCTGGCAGGGAGCGCTCGCGGGCGGCGGTGACCCTGCGAGTTCGCCGCTCTATGTGTTCGGCCCGTTCCTTGCGCTGTTGATCGCCGAAGGGACCACCGCCGAGAGCTACGGCCCTGCGATCTGGCTCGCGGTCGTCACGATGCTCGTCGTATCGCTGCTGTACCGACTCGTGATGCGTTGGATCACCGACGGCAGCGGCGGGACCGGTCTGAGCGAAGACGAATTGGGTCCATGGGCGGCCAAGACGAGCGCAGCCATCACGTGTATCGAATACACGCTGACGTTTCTGGTCTCGATCGCAGCGCTCGTGACGTTCGTCGTCGATCGAGCCGGGCTCCACGATCGCTGGTTCGGCATCGAGCCCCGCCTCGTGCTCGCGACGGCCACGGCACTCGTGTGCGGCGTGCTCGTGAATCGAGGTCCTCGCCTGGTGACGATCGTGTTCGGGCCCGCAACGGCAGGCGTCCTCGCGCTCCTGTGGATCATGATGATCGCGACCATCGCGAAGCGCGGTCTGCACCTCGCGCCGTTCACACTCGACGGCTTTCGCGGTGAAGCCTTGAGAACAACATTCGGCGGATTCGTGCGAATTCTGGCCGTGATGACCGGCGTCGAGGTGTTCGCGAATCTCGTCGCCTCGTACGTCGGTTCGGCAGCCGAGCGGAGCCGCCTCGCATTCCGGAGCCTCATGATCATCATGGGAAGTACGTCGCTCACGATGGTCGTCGTCGGCCCCGCGATCGTCGCCCTGACCGACCCGAATGATCGGGACGTTTCGGTCTTCACGCAGGCAATGGACGCGATCCTCCCCGATCCACTGGCGTACGCGGGAAGCGTCGTGAGCGTGCTCGTACTGCTCTCGGCCGCCGCCGCGAGCGCGATCGGAATCCAGAACCTCTTCGCCGGCCTCGCGATGCGCCGATATGCGCCCGCGATGTTCGGCCGAACCAACCGAGTTGGCGTGCCGGTCTGGCCCGTACGCGCCGAGGTCGGGGTTGTCGTCGTTGCCTTCGTCGTCCTCGGAACCAACGAGGGCACGTACCTCGCGGTGTACGCCGCGGGCGTGTTCGTCCTGTTGTCGATGACGAGTTGGGCCGCGACAATGCGGATCGTGCGGCGGCGCGCGGCGCACGAGTTCCCGGTCGCGACGTTCGCCGCGGTCATTGCGGCCGCGGGTTTCACAACGACCGCGACCGTCGTGATCTTCGTCGAACGATTCGGTGACGGAGTTTGGATCTACTTCGCCCTCGTTCCGCTGCTCGCGGGGACATTCGGAATCGTCCGGCGGCTGCGCGGCGATCCCACCGCGCTGACCGAGCGCATGGGACGGCTCGCTTCGGGCTGGTCGACCAGCGACACCATGCTCGATCCCGACGCCGAGTCCCCGCCCGAGTTGCACGCCGAGCTGCATGCGGTCCCGGGCTGGGCGCCGGGTGATCGATGGCGGGTCAGTGTGCCGCTCGACGGTTCGGAGTTCGCGGAGTATGCGCTATGGCACGCGATGGCGCTGGCGCGCGATCGCGAACTCGAGGTCTTGCTGCTGCACGTCGCCGACGAAGTGACCGAACCAAGTGCCGAGGTCTACCTCGCGCGCGTCGCGGACCAGATCGAAGCGAGCGTCGACGCGGTGACGACGTTCGTCGCTGCCGGTGCCGTTGCTCCGACCATTGTCGCTCACGCGGAGGAACACGGGGTCACGGCGGTGGTCATGGGCGCGCACGGCCATACGGGCTGGCGCGCCGCGGTTATCGGTAGCGTGACCCGAGACGTCATCGCGACCGGCCGGGTCACTGTGTTGAGTGTCGACGCTCCTTCGTCGTAACGAACGCTCGAACCACGAGACAACATGGTCATGAAACGAAACTGGATTCGGATACTCCTCGCAGTTGTACTGGCGGCGGGGATCGGCAGCGCAGCGCTCTGGTTCCAGCCGTGGAAGCTCTGGGTCGACGATCGCGTCGACGAAGCTGCACCCGAAGGCGCGACCCCGGTCACGGTGCTGCCGACGTCGGCCCCTCCCGACCCGACGTCGACACCCGATGCGCCGACCACGACACCCGATTCCGAGCCGCCCGCGCAGACGACGACGCCACCGTCCGAGCCGCCGGACTCGACGACCACCGAGTTCGTGTCACTCGATCACGGCACGTCCGGCCGCCTACTGGTGCTTGAGGACGAAGCGGGAGTCCGGTTCATCCGCTTCGAGGACTTCGCGACCGACAACGGGCCGGACCTGTTCGTGTATCTGTCGACGAACTCTGTCGACGGTGACGAGGGAGCGTTCGACGACAACATCGTGAACCTGGGTCGCCTCGACGGGAACATCGGAGATCAGAACTACGAAATCCCCGCCGACGTCGACCTCTCGCAGTATTCGAGTGTCGTCATCTGGTGCGACCGCTTCAACTCCGCGTTCGGCGCCGCACCAATCGTCTGAGGTCGCGATCGTCGCAGCCCTCAGACGAAGTCGACGGCGTCGGTCTCGACCGTGCCTGCCCTCCGGCCTGGTGCCGACTGGTAGTTCCAGTACATGTTGGTGTGGGCGATCACCTTGTCGGGCGAGGGCATCCCGTACTGGGAATAGTCGTCGGTGGTGTGCGCGTCGGCGACCAAGATCGCGTCGTAACCGCGCACGAACGCGCCATGGAGGGTCGAGCGAATACACGCATCGGTCTGCGCGCCACACACGATCAATGAACCAACGCGACACTCGGCGAGCACGGCGTCGAGTTCGGTGTCCTCGAACGAGTCGCCGTAGTGCTTGTGGATCAGCGGTTCGCCCTCGCTTCGGCTGAGCTCCGGTACGTACGCCCAACCGTTGGTTCCTTCGACGAGTTGATCGTCGGCGTGTTGCACCCAGATCCCGGGCGCGCCGGCTGCGCGCGCCCGATCGACCAAGGTGTTGATGTTCGCGATCACTTCGTCGCGCCGATGCGCGTTCGCGACGACGTCGTTCTGCACATCGATGACGATGAGCGCGGTCTTGTCGCGCCCTTCGAGCTTCGTCATGCTGAGATCTCCGTTTCTGAGCGGCCGAGGCAGCCTTGTCGCGACCAGGACTCCGACCCCGCATCCGTTGTCCCGGAATATTCGCGCACGCTCCCAACGCTGGAGGGACCCGATGGGCCAAGCCGACATCCGACCGCGACGCCGGGGTCGACGACGCCGATACGTCGGTCCGCACGACCCCGGGCCACAGCCGTGGTCGCCGTTCGTCAGCCGTCGGGTCGACCACCTCGATTCCCCATTCGCGTGGTTCGCGCTGCTGCCGCCCTCGCTCCAGGCTCGCTATCTCCGATACGCGCTCGGATTCTTCGCGACCCTGTGGATTGCGGGCACTGCGGGGCTGCTCGGAGACTGACCGATCGCGCTCGCGCGACCCATGGCGTCCGCGTCGCTCGCCGGACACGATTCCGCGGCATCGCCCTTGGTGTGGTGTCGGCTGTCGGCGTTCGCGTTGGCGAGGCTCACTGTCCTCGAGCGCACCGGGGTGTTTGGTTGCTCGGCGATTCCGCGGCATCGTTTTCGGTGACGTGAGGTGGTTGCAGTGTCACCCGTCGTGGTTGTCGTAGCAGTAGGTGATGATGTGCTGGTGACGGACGTGATGGATGGAGTTGCTGGCGTCGACCGTGACGCGGACGTGCGGAGCGTCGCGACCGACTCGGGTCGAGTGTCTCGGGAGCTCGAGTTCGTGGGGGTGGCGACGGAGCGGTTGGAGGCGGAGGCGTGTGGGTTGGCGTCGGCGGTGGCGGCGGTGACGTGTCGGTGGTTGTTGGTGGTGGGGGAGTTGGATCGGCGTGAGGTGTGGCGTTCGTGGGGTTGTCGGGGGATGGCGCATTGGCTTTCGTGGAAGTGTGGGACGTCGTTGGTGACGGCACGGCAGCATCTCGAGGTTGCTCGTCGTCTGCCGGAGTTGCCGGTGGTGTGTGAGCGGTTCGCGGCGGGGACGTTGTCGTTTTCGAAGGTGCGGGCGTTGTGTCGGTACGCGACACCGTTGAACGAGGCGGAGTTGGTGGTGGTCGCGGATTCTGCGACGGCGGCGGGGCTGGAACGGATCTTGGGGGCGATCGATCGGGTGCTCGCGGACCGCAGTCTCGATCCGGCCGAGCGCGGGTATCGCCGTCGGGGTGTGGTGTTCGGGCGGGCCGGCGCCGATGGGACGGTTCCGGTGCGGATCATCGCGACGAAAGAGATGGCGGCGGGGTTGCGGGCGCGGCTCGACGAATACGAGGCGCAGGTCCCGGATGAGTGTGTGGAGAGCGCGGATGACCAGGCGGCGGCGCGTCGTCATGACGCGTTGCAGCGGCTGGTGGAAGGCCCCGAGCCGGCGCAACTGGTCGTGAACCTGCACGCCAACCTCGCCGACATCGACACGATCAACGCGATCGACGATGCCGCGCCATCGCCGCGACCGCCCGAAGACGATGCCGCGGAATCGCCGCGACCGCCCGAACGCGATGCCGCGGAATCGCCGCGCCCGCCAGAGGACGATGCCGCGGAATCGTCTCGTGGCGGGTCGGTCGGGTCGTGGTCGCTGGACCGGTTCGGGACTATGCCAATCCCGGCCGACGTGCTCGCTGCGACACGGATCTCGGAGCCGATCTCGAGCGCGATGGCCGTGCTCATACGTCGGATCGGTTGCGATGCCCGGGCCCGGTTCGTCATCGACGATCACGGCGCCAGCATCGATCTGGGCCGTACCAGTCGCGACCCGTCGCGGCCGTTACGCCGCTACGTCCTACAACGCGACCAGTATCAGTGTCGGGTGCCGGGCTGTCACCACAAGGCCGAGCATGTGCATCACATCCGGGCCTGGACCGATGGTGGCCCGACCGACCGCGCGAACCTCGTCGGCGTGTGTCGCTACCACCATCGGCTCTTGCATCACGACGGGTTCTGGCTGAGCGGCGATCCCGAACGTCCCGACGGGCTCGAACTCCACCACGGCGAACGCGGCCGGCTCGCCGGCGAACGACCGCCCGTTCTCGAACCCAACCAGATCGACCCGCGCACCTTCGTCGACGACCCGACCGGCCACGGTGTCGACACCCGCCACTACCACGGCCCCATGGACCTCCACCACGTCGTCAGCGTCCTCCTCCAACTCATCCCCGACCCGAAACCCGAAACCGCACTCGCCGCATAACGTCCGCGC
>SXGT01855105.1_pt1 | contig 22683 bp, 18 predicted proteins | sample 3176221 | NCBI WGS metagenome assembly SXGT01 (sample SAMN11356862, study PRJNA531348) | freshwater metagenome | isolation source: freshwater sample F1-120 | place: China: Fuxian Lake, Yuxi | collected 2017-12-25
AAGGCGTCAGCGGTGAGCATCACCACGGTGCTCGGGATACCCGCGCGCTTCTCGGGCACCGAGCCCGGGATCTGCGTGAGCGGGTAGGCGGCACGCGTGTTCTCGGTGATGGAGTCGTCGTCCAGGTCGAGCACCCGGGTGTCGGGGTTCATCACCGCGTTCTCCACCACCGTGCCGAAGTGCGTGGTGGTGGAGAAGATCTCCGGCTCGGCCTCGGCCGAGAGGTTGATTATCTTGGCGTAGCAGCCGTTCTCGATGTTGAACACACCGTCGTCGGCCCAGCCGTGCTCGTCGTCACCGATGAGCTGACGCTCGGGGTCGGTGCTGAGCGTGGTCTTGCCGGTGCCAGACAGGCCGAAGAACACCGCCACGCGGCCGTCGTCGGCCACGTTTGCCGAGCAGTGCATGCTGAGCACGCCGGTCTCGGGCAGGCGGTCGTTCATGAGGGTGAAGATCGACTTCTTGATCTCACCGCCGTACTTGGTGCCGCCGATGAGGATCTCGAGCTTGGTCAGGTCGAGCGTGACGAAGCCGGACGAGTCGGTGCCGTGCGTTGCCGGGTCGGCATCGAATGTCGGCGCGTGCAGGATGACGGCCTTGGGATCGTGCACCCTGATCTCGTCGGGCGTTGCCGGGATGAACATGGTGCGGGCAAACAGCACATGCCATGCGCTCTCGCTGACCAGACGCAGCGGCAGGCGGTGCTCGGGGTGGGCGCCGGCGAAGGCGTCCAGCACAAACAGCTCGCGGCCGTCGCTGAGGTGGGCTGCCAGGTCGCCACGCAATACGTCGTTGTGCGCGGGCTCGATGGGCTGGTTGGGGCCCCACCACACGCGGCCCTCAGAGCCGGGCTCCTTCACCGTGAACTTGTCCTTGGGCGAACGACCCGTGTTGGGTGCCGTGTTCACCAGCAGTGGACCACCGTCGGAGATCACGCCTTCATCACGACGGAGTGCGTGCTCGTAGAGCTCTTCGGTTGTGGGGTTCCAGTGGATGGTTCCCGACGTCGTAACACGGTGTGAATTCAGTCCGACCGGCCCGTTGCCGTTGCTCATCCAATCCCTCCGGTGGGGTTTCTCGTCCGCGAGGGGCGCGACCCGATTCGCGATCCGTGAAACGTACCCGTTTCCTCGGCGGGAATCACCAAGGAGCAGTGGGCCATTCGTCCCGCTGATAGCGTCGCCGCAATGCGTCGCGACGAGCTGCAATCCACTGGTACTCAGGTTCCCGTGCTGGCCACAGTGGCCCTCGGCCCCCTGCCGCAACCTGGCAACTGGGCCAGGCGGCTTGAACTGCTGGGGATGGACGTCATCACCACCGGCGCTGCCGTGGACGATTCCGAACTGATCCGCGCAGCCGTGGCCGCCGTGCCGCACCGGCCGGTGCTTGCCCGGGCGGGAGATCCCGAGGCGCTCGTGGCGGCAGGAGCGGGCATCGTGATGATGGATGGAGTGGCTCCCCATGGGGCCTACGCATTTCGCTCCGACGAGTTGCTGGTGATTCCCGTGGCCGCTGACGCGCCGGCCGAGAACGCCAACGACGTGGCGCGTGATGTGCTCATGGCGGCACGCCGGGGGTCGCCGTCGGCTCTGTGGGTGGCGGCTCCAGACCTGTCGGATATGCCTGAGGGTGTGGTGGAGGCCAAGTTGCGGGCCATGGCTGAGGGAGCTCGCATGGCCCGCATGTGGCTGGCGAAAGAGCAATTCGATACTGATTGAGATCGGGAACGTGCGGGAAACTCCCACCCGGCGTCTAACCTGATGAAGTAATGGTGACCCCCGTACGACGCGCCCGTGTGGCGCTGCAGAGGTCTCTGCCCACGACTATCGGGCTGGTTGTCGTCGCAATCGCGGTGGCCAATCTTGCTGATGTCGTGTGGTCGGGCATGGCCGAGCACTTTGAGGTGCTCGCGGGACTGGTGCCCCAGCGTGCCGCTCCGTGGGCCCATGCCCTGGCCGCACCCGTCGCCGCGCTCATGCTCGGGCTGGGCTGGGCGCTTACCCAGCGTCGCCGCGCCGCACTTGCAATCGCCGTGTCGCTGCTGGGCGTGATGGCCGTCACCATGGTGGGAGAGCGACGCCCGGCCGACGGCATCGCCTGTGGTGTGCTGGCCGTGCTTCTGTACCTCGCACGCGGCGCCTTCCCGGTGATGCCGGCACCCGCCGCTATCCGGCAGTCGGTTCGTCGTATCCCGTTTGTGGCGGTGGGATCACTCGTCATTGGTGTGCTTGCCATCGTGGTGGCACGCGGCGACGCCGTGCCCGACATCAGCGGTGGAGACGTGCTGCGCGAGGCATTTGCTCTGCTCACCTGGCGCGCCGGCCCGGCCGACTTCCCGGCCACCTTCCACTGGCTGCCGGAGGCCCTGGCCCTGGTGAGCATCATCGCCCTGGTGATGGTGCTGGCACCGCTCATGCGGCGCCCGCCATTCACCCCCGACCCGCAGACGGCGGCCTCGCGCCGTCGCGTTGGTGATCTGGTGAGCCGTCACGACAGCGGCAGCCTGTCATCGTTCCTGCTGCGAGCCGATCACCACTGGATGTTCTCGGACGATCGTGACGCGGTGCTGTCGTACCGGGTGGAGTCGGGTGTGTTTCTGGTGGCCGCCGACCCAGTGGGGCATCCCGACGCGCTGCCCGGGCTGGCACAGAAGGCTGCCGATACCGCCGAGCGTCATGGCTTGCTGTTTGGCGTGATGGCCGCGTCCGACACCATGCGACCCCTCTGGCGACACGTGGGTCTTCGCGCGTTCTATCTGGGTGACGAGGCCACGGTGGAGGCCAGCACCTTCTCGCTGGAGGGTCGCGCCATCCGCAAGGTCCGTCAGTCGGTGGCCCGTCTCGAGCGCGAGGGGTTCACTGCCGACCTGGTGCGTGTGCGCGATCTGGGCACCACCGACCGGGCCGCGGTTGCGAACTTCCATCGCGCATGCCGTGGTGGCCAGGCTGAGCGCGGGTTCTCAATGGCATACGACCGCGTGGAAGACCCGGGTGGCCAGCCCTCGTGGGTGGCGATCGCTCGCGGCCCCGATGGCGCACTCGCGGGAGTCATCCACTTCATTCCCGGGTACCGTGGCCGCACCCAGTCGCTGGCGATGCAGTTGCGTGCACCCGAGACCCCCAACGGGCTCATGGAGTTTCTCACGGTGCGGGCGATTACCCGGTTCCGCGACGAGGGTGTTGAGGATGTATCACTTAACTTCGTGACCGGCGGCCGGTACTTCCGGGAGCAGGACACCTCAACGCAGCGGGCGCTTAACCACACATTGCGCTTTGTCGACCGCTGGTTTCAGGTGAAACGGCTGGAGAAATTCACCGAGAAGTTCTTTCCCCGGTGGGATGCCCGGTACGTGATGTATCCCGGCCTGGTGATGGGGTTTCTGCGGGTGGGCATGGCCGCGATGTGGGCCGAGGGGCAACTTGCGCGCCCCGGCGACCTCCTCAGGCGCCCGGTGCCGCATCAGCCGGAGATGGTTGATCAGCCGGAGTTTGCGAAGGCGCCTCGGCCATGAACGTTCGGATGGCCATCTCGGCCTGACGCCATAGCGGGTGCAGATCGACCACATGCCTCGCTTCCCCCAAGATCATTGCCCGTGCCAGTGGCACGCGACCAACGAGGCCGAGTGAGCGGCTCGCGCGCAATGCGCTGCGACTCACGGATGAGCAAGCGCATGGTTGGGAACCCTGTCTCCACAAATGCGCGGTCCGCACCATGTCCGGCCGCGCATCCCGGGACGGGGCATCAGCCGGTGGGGGCGTCCTCAGGCAGGCGGTTGCGGCGGCGGGCCGAGAAGTACGTGGCCTGCGGGTGATGCATGATGATGGCCGCGGTGCTCTGTTCCGGGGTCAGTTGGAATGCGCTGGTGAGGTCCATGCCCATCTCGTGGGGGAACGGCGCGAGCAGGCGCAGCACGTCGGCGTGCTGCTCGACGTCGGGACAGGCCGGGTAGCCCCACGAATAGCGGCGCCCCTGATCGGAGCCCAGGCCCAATTCACGCTTGATACGCGCGTGCACCAGATCGGCCATTCCCTCGGCGGCCTCAACAGCAAGGCCATGGGCGAAGTAGGCCTCGGTGTACTCCTCCTCCGCCTGAAGGCGGTCGAGGTACTCGGTGGCCTCCTGCCCAACGGTGACCGCCTGCAGGGCGATGACGTCACGTACGCCGCTCTCGATGGGTCGCAGGTAGTCGGCCAGACACAGCAGGCGGCCCTCGTCCTGACGGGGGAAGTCAAAGCGCGCGGTCTCCTCGCCCGTGTCGGGGTCAAACACCACCACGTCGTTGCCGTCGCGGTTGGCCGGGAAGTAGCCATAGGTGCCGCGAGGCACGATCCAACCGTCGGCGATGGACGACTTCTCCATGGCCGTCCGGCGCGGCAGGAACTCATCGCGCACGATGCGCTCGTACTCGGCGTCGTCCTGCCCCCGGCCACCCCACGACATCTTGTAGAGCGAGCGCTCGTCCATGCGGGCGAACATCTCGTCGAGGTCGAAGTCCCCCACGCGCCGGGGACCCCAGAACGGGGGCTCGGGTACCGGAGCCTCGTCAATGACGACCGGCTCGGCAGTGGGGCGCGGGCGCGACGCCACTTCGGTGGCCTTTGTCGCCGCGTCACGGGCCTGATCCAGGCGCTCCTGCACGAACACCGGGCGGTCGTCCGGGTTTTGCAGGCGGTCAACCGCGTCCAGCCCGTCGAAGGCGTCCTTGCAATAGAACACGCCCGGGCCGTAGGGGTCGCCACTCTCAAGCATGAGCGTGCGCCAGCCAAACTGCTTGTTGATTGCTGCGCCACCGATAAGCACCGGGTAATCCCGGCCGCGAGCCGCCAGCTCCTGCACCAAGAGCGGCATCTGCTTGCTGGTGCTCACCAGCAGTGCGGAGACGCCGATCACGTCGGCGTTGTGCTCTTCGGCGGCGTCGATGATGGCCGTGACCGGCACCTGACGGCCCAGATCGTGCACGGTGTAGCCGTTGTTCTTAAGGATGGTGCCCACAAGGTTCTTGCCGATGTCGTGTACGTCGCCGTACACGGTGGCCAGCACCACGGTGCCCTTGGTGTAGCCCTCCACCTGGTCGAGGAACTGCTCCAAGTAGGCCACGCTTTTCTTCATCACCTCGGCACTCTGCAGCACGTACGGCAGGATGAGCTCGCCGCGGCCAAAGCGGTCGCCAACCTCCTTCATGGCGGGCAGCAGCACCGTGTTGAGCAACTCAATCGCCGGGTCGTTGGTGCGCCCGCCGCGCTGGTCAAGGGATGCGTCGATGTCGGTCTGAACGCCTTCGGGCACCCGGTGAAGGATGCGCTCAAAGATCACCTCGTCGGGCGGCATGTCCTTAAAGCGTGCGGTGGGGTCGGGGGCCTCCTGGGCCTCCACACCCTCGTACCGCTCGATGAGCCGGGGCAGGGCATCCTCGCGGCGCCCGAAGATGAGGTCGTCGGCCATCTCCACTTCGTCGGCCGGGATCTCGCCCATGGGCCGGATGTGGGTGGGGTTGATCATGGCGAGATCGAGGCCGGCATTAACGGCACGGGTAAGAAACACGCTGTTGAGCGTGGCGCGCGCGGCGGACCCCAGACCAAACGACACGTTGCTTACCCCGAGGCTGGTGAACACGCCCGGAAGGTGCTGCTTGATGAGGCGGATGCCCTCAATGGTGGCGGCGCCCGAGAAGCGGTACTCCTCCTCACCGGTGGCCAGCGTAAAGGTGAGGGCGTCGAAGATGAGACTGCCCGGGTCGAGGCCGTACTCACCGCACACGATGTCGTGGATCTTGGTGGCGATGCCCAGCTTCTCTTCGCCGGTCTTGGCCATGCCGATCACGTCGTCAATGGTCAGGGCGACGACGGCTGCGCCGTGCTTCTTGATGATGGGCACTACCTGGTCGATCTTCACCCGACCGTTCTCCATGTTGATGGAGTTGACGATGGCGCGGCCGGGATAGGCGGCAAGGGCGGCCTCAACGGCGTCGGCCTCGGTGCTGTCGATCATGAGCGGGGCCTCAACGCCCATCGCCAGCTTCTTGGTGAGGATCGCGATCTGATCGGCCTCGTCAACGCGCTCGGTAAGGGCCACGCATACATCAAGCACGTGGGCGCCAAACTCCACCTGCTCGCGGGCGACCGCAAGCGCGCCCGTGTAGTCGTCGGCGAGGATCATCTCTTTGATCTTGCGGCTGCCCTGCGTGTTGACCCGCTCGCCCACGATGGTGGGGCGGGGCTCCTGCCCAAGATCGACGGTGCGCATGGCGCTGGCGATACGCGGCGTGTTGGGCACGACCGGGCGCTTGTGCGGGACCACATCCTTCAGCGCATCGACGATGGCGCGGATGTGGTCGGGGGTGCTTCCGCAGCAGCCACCCACCACGTTGGGGCCGAAGTCGGCAACCATGGCGGCAATCTGCTTGGCCATGCCGTCGGGGTCGAGATCGTAGTGCGCCACGCCGCCCACGTTGCGGGGCAGGCCGGCGTTTGGCACCACCGAGATGGGCTTGGTGGAGTGCGTGCACATGTAGGCGATCGGCTCGCGAAGGTGCTCAGGGCCAACGGAGCAGTTGGTGCCGATCACGTCCACGCCCATCCCCTCGAGGATGGTCACCACGGCGCCGACGTCGGTTCCCAGCAGCATTCGGCCGGTCTGGTCGAGGGCGACCTGCGCCTGAATGGGTACCGAGGTGCCCATGTCCTCAAAGGCCAGGCGGATGCCGTAGATGGCGGCGCGGGTCTCCAGGATGTCCTGCTGGGTTTCGATGAGCAGCACGTCGGCGCCGCCCGTCATCAGGCCCTTGGCCTGGGTGCGGATCTGCTCGGCCAGCTCATCGAAGGTGATGCCCGACAGCTTCGGGTCATCAGTGCCCGGCAGCATGCCGGTGGGACCGATAGAGCCGATGACAAAGCGGGGGATGCCGTCTGCGGCCTCGTAGTCGTCGCATGCGCGGCGGGCGTTTGCGGCTGCGGCCACGTTGATGTCGGTGACGAACTCGGCCAAATTGCCGCCATCGGGTCGCCGCCACTCCTCAAGGCGCATGGCGGTGGCCTGGAATGAGTTGGTCTCAACTGCCTGTGCGCCGGCGTTGAGGTACGAGCGGTGAATCTCCTCGATCACATCCGGGCGGGTGAGCGACAGGTAATCAACGGCACCCTCAAGCGCCCCCCCGCCGTAGTCATCGGCGGTGAGGTCCCGTGCTTGGATCTGCGTGCCCATCCCGCCGTCGAATACGACGACACCCTGCTGGAGGGCCGGGAGATAGAAATCGGCGTTCCTCACGAGGCAGAAGCCTAGTGGTGTGGGCGCCTACTCGGTGCGAGCAGCGATGGCGTTGGTGACGACCTTCCCCGGGCCCATAGCGGCCTGCCCACGGGCGACCACGGGGTTGGCGCCCGCCTCGCGTGCCGCGTCGATCAGGTCCTCACGCGTGTGGCCGGCGAATGCGGCAAGCGGGATGTCGCGGGTGGAGTCGTCGGTGCAGAGGCGCTCAATGAGTGCGATGGCGTCGTCACCGGCCTCGAGGTCGATGAGCAGGCAGGCAGGCGTCTCCTCCGCCAGCGCCTCGGCCAGGCGCACGGGGCCGCCAACCACTCGCAGGCGGTACCCGGCGATGTCGAGCCCGCTCTCGATGCGCGAGCGCATCATCAGGTCGGGGCACAGGGCAATGACGAGCGGCTTATCGGGCACTGTTTGACGGTAGCAACGGCATCCCGCTCACAGCCCCCGTTGCAGACGTACCCCCCGAAACCACAATGGGGTCAGACCCCGCCCGGGGTCAGTCCCCGTGTCATACGCTGCGCAAATGGTCACAGGAGTTCGCGCATTCATCGCAACGTCACAGGACGGCTTCATCGCCGGCCCCGATGACGACCTCTCATGGCTCCCAGATGGCCACGCGGGTGAGGACTACGGATACGACGCCTTTATGGCGCAGACGGCTGCGATCATCATGGGGCGTCGCACCTACGACGTCGTGTGCGGCTTCGGCATCGACTGGCCCTACAGCGACACCCCGGTGTTCGTGGCAACCTCACGCCCGCTCGAGCCAGACGAGCCCACGGTGCAGCCGGTGTCTGGAACTCCTGAAGCGATCCTTGCCCGGGTTCGTGAGGCCACTGACGGCGGGGTGTACGTGGACGGGGGTGACGTCATCCGTCAATTCCTGGATGCCGGCCTGATCGACGAGGCCATCATCACGGTGATCCCAGTGGACATCGGCGAGGGCGTGGCGCTCTTCACCGATATGGCCCAGCGTGCCCGCCTCGGCGAGTCGACCTCAACCAGGTTCCCGTCGGGCGTGGTCCAGCAGCGGTACGCCCTTCAGCCGTAGGCCAAGGCGCCAGAGGGCCGGGCCTCCCTACGCGGCGATGAACTCCGCGTCGTGACAGGGCTCGGGAATCCCGATGTCCGACTCCTGAAGGAACTCAATGTGCGCGGCCAGGGCCTCGCGCATCAACGCCGCGGTCTCCTCGCGGGTATCGGCGCCGGCGAACACGGGGAGGTCGGGGCAGTATGCGCCCCACGTGCCGTCCTCACCCTGCTCGTAGATCACGAGGTACTTTCTCATCGCAGATCCTCCAATCCGGTCTGGCGCCGGATCGCCGTCAGGGTCCAGAGAACTGTAGTGGAGTCTTTGCCGGCAACGGTTGCGCTGGATCCTCCATCCGGGCTGACCCAGATCTCATGTGAGCCGCGCTGTCGGGCGCGTATCCATCCCGCAGCACGCAGGGTCCGGCGCACATCGCGGTAGGTCGGTGGCATCGGTATGACCGTATGGCGACCAGCACCTCACGGCTGTCACAAGCTGGGCCAAACGCCGCGCGCGTTCGTGCCAGAGGCCGCGTGCCGGGCGGCACACTTCCGTAACAGGGTGGGAGGGCCGGTACGCTCGCGCACATGACACAGCCCCGCCTCATTCCGCTGTCGGAGTTCTTCGACAACCCCGAATGCGCCCTTGCAAAGCCGTCTCCCGACGGCACCATGCTCTCGTGGGTGGCACCGCTTGACGGCCGCCTCAACGTATGGGTGCGCCCAATTGGGGGTGTGGACAAGGTGCCTGTCACCAGGGATACCGATCGTGGGGTTATGGGGTACTCGTGGACTCGCGACTCCAAGCACATTCTGTATTCCAAGGATCAGGGTGGGGATGAGAACCACCACGTGATGATGGTCGACGTTCCCGGCGATGGCACGGCTCGTGACCTCACTCCCTTTGATGGTGTGCGGGCCAGCATTGTGTCGGTGCCGCGGGCGACGCCGGGGCAGATCATCGTGAGCACCAATCGTCGTGATCAGAGCATGTTTGATGCCGCGCGGCTCGACCTTGAGACCGGCGAGCTGACCACCATCGCCGAGAACCCCGGCAACTACATCGGCTGGGTGGCCGATCACCACGGGGTCGTGCGGGGTGCGTATGCGCAGACCCCCGAGGGCGACTACGAGATCCTGGTGCGCGATACCGAAGCGGATGAGTTCCGGCTGCTGGCCTCGTTCGATAACGAGGACAACGGCACGCCATTCGGGTTCGACGCCGACGGCACCACGTTGTGGGTGGGGAGCGCGAGGGACAACGACCTGTCGCGGCTGGTGGCCATCGACGTTGCCACGGGGACGGAGACCGTGCTTGACGAGGACGAGGTTGCCGACCTCGGCGCGCCCATCATCAGCGACAAGGACCGCAGGCTGCTGGGTGCGGCCTACTTGCGCGACCGTCTTGTGGTGCATGCCTTCGACGACGAGTTCGCCGCCGACATGGAGACGGTGCGCGCAATCTCCGACGGCGACCCGCGCATCATGGGCTCGAGCGCCGACGAACGCATCTGGACCATCGCATTTGACAGCGACACCGAGCCGGGCGCCACATACCTGTTCAACCGTGACACGGGGGAGAGTGAGTTCCTGTTTCGCCCCCGGCCCTGGCTGGCACCTGAGGACCTCTCGCCCATGACTCCGGTGCAGATCCACTCGCGCGATGCCCACACGCTGTACTCGTACCTCACTGTTCCGAAGGGGGTCGAGCCCGCCGACCTGCCGCTGGTGCTGGTGGTGCACGGGGGGCCGTGGAGCCGTGACTCGTGGGGCTATGACGCCGAGGCGCAGTTTCTGGCCAACCGCGGCTACGCGGTACTGCAGGTGAACTATCGCGGCTCCACGGGCTTTGGCAAGCACTTCATGCACGCGGCTGAGCGCGAGTTCGCCGGCAAAATGCACGACGACCTGATCGACGCGGCCAACTGGGCGGTGACCGAAGGCATCGCCGACCCCGATCGCTTGGCCATCTATGGCGGCTCGTACGGCGGCTACGCCACGCTGGTGGGAGTCACGTTTACGCCCGACGTATTCAAGGCCGCCATCTCATATGTGGGGCCGTCGAGCCTGGTCACGCTCATCCGCTCGTTTCCCGCCTACTGGCGGCCGTTTCTGCAGAGCACCTGGTACCGATTTGTGGGCGACCCTGAGGTGCAGGAGGAGCACGACGATATGTGGCAGCGCTCGCCGCTTCGTCTGGTTGACGAGATCACCACGCCACTCATGGTCATTCAGGGTGCCAACGACCCGCGCGTGACCAAGCAGGAGAGCGACCAGATCGTGGCAGCGCTGAAGGATCGTGGCGTTGAGGTGGAGTACATCGTGGCCGACGACGAGGGCCATGGCTTCGTGAAGCCCGAAAACCGCATGCGCGCCTACCGGGCTATCGAACTGTTCCTCGCCGATCATCTTGGCGGTCGCAGGGAAGACTGACCGCCTGGGCTCAGACCGGAACGACCGCCTCGAGCCCCTCGGCACGCGCGGCGTGTGCCTGGCGCTGATCGCCGGTGATGAACAGCAGGGGTGCGTCGCCCGCGACCATCGCAGCCTCAGTGAGCGCCGCCGCGATATGCAGCGCATCAAGGGCCCGCACCATCTGGCGCCCCGCGATGTCGGCCGCCAGGGGAACGATGGTGGCGGGATTTCCGGGCAGCAGCATCACCCTCGGCCCGCTCACAAACACCCAGTCGGTCACATTGGCCGCGTCAACCACACACCCCTGCGACTCCGCAGCACGCAGCGCGCTCGCCAGTTCTACGCGCGTACCGCACCAGGTGACCAAGCGATCGCGCGCTGCCACCAGCCCGTCGCGCGTTGCGTCGTGATGCATCTCGTCCGCGAGTACCGCCCGGGCGATGACGCTGCTGTCGAGGTAGGCGAGTGCGCCGGCGCGAATCATGGCGCGCCGTCGTGTCGCTCCGCGAGCAGTGCTGCCACCACGGCGTCGCCAGCCCCCGCCGGCTGCCGGGCCGTCCAACGCGCATGCGCGGCATCCACACCCCCGGGTGAGTGGGCGAGCGGGGGTGTGGATGAGAGCAGTCCATGCGCGGCGGCGCGAGCACGAAATGGTGCGGCACCGTCGTGTCCTGTCGCGATGGCGTGCTCGATGGCGTTCGTGACGAACTCGCTGAGCGACACCCCACGGGCCGCGGCCTCGGCCCGTGCCAGCGTATGCAGTGCATCGGGCACCCGGGTAAGGATCTGCTTCATGGCACGATGAGAGCGGTATGTGCTGTCAGTCGGCACATCGCGGAGATCGGTCGCTCGCATGGCCCTCAGCGTAGGTGCGCCAGCGTCACGCGGATTGCGCGCAATGTGCCGTCTCGCGGTCGGCGGTGTGCCGGGTTAGATCAGGTTGCGCGGGTTGTCGGGGTCGTCGGGCGGGACGTCCTGATCAAAGGGTGCCTTGCGGTCGCGTGGCCCCAGTACGCCGGGCATGCGGTTGACGGCCTTCCACAGCAGTACGGCGAGCAGCCCCGCCGCCACCAGCGCGGTCACCCCGATTACCAGCAACCCGCCCCGTGCCCTCGGCTCGCCGGCCAGCGCCACATGTGCCGTGCGGAGGGCATCGACCCGCTGTATCTCATAGCCCGCAAGGCCATGCGACGGGTCACTGGCCAGCGTCCGGCGAAAGTCGGCCTTGGCCCCGTCCAGATCAAATCGCTGTACCCGTGCGAGCGCTGCGCGGTATGCCGTCTGCGTGCGGCCCTCCCATGGGCGTACTCCGGCACCGTCCAGCAACCGCAGGATCTCGTCGGTGGGGGCCATGGCACCACCACCAGCCTTCCGCTTGATGAGCACCACACCGCGTGCGTGGCCATTGGCATCTACCACCGGCCCGCCGGAGTCACCCATCTGGATGGGATTAGTGATGAGCGTGAGGTACCGGGTGGGTTGCTTGTCGGGGTGGCCGGTCTCACCGATGACTCCGGTTCGCACCGACGGCACCAGCGCGCCGTGCTGCGGTGCTGCGAATGGGTCGGTGCTGCCAAATCCCAGGCTGGCAACAGGCGTGCCCACGTCGACGCCGCGGTCCAAACCGATTGACGGTGCGTCAGCCACGCCCGGCACGCGGATGACGGCGATGTCGCGTGTGCGGTCGGTAGCCACCAGGCGCACCGATGCCCCGTTGTTGCGGGCTGCACCGGGCCCGGCTGCAGCCGGGCGCACCACGCGCTCCAAGTGCATGAGCCCCACTGGGGTCACGCCATTGCGCTTCACCCAGTCAGCCGCGATCTGCTCCGAGTGCGGCTGCCCCTGCAGGGCGAGTTTCTCCAGATATGCGGTGGCGGCGATCTCCGACGTGCTGGGGGAGATCACATGGTGGGCGCTCACCAGATAGCCGTCGGGGGTCACGGCAAAGGCGGTCCCCTCCTTCCGCACCTCCCGCGCCTCGGGGGGCAGCGAGATCACGGTGCCACTGCGCAACCGCAGCCCGGTGAGATGCGCGGTCACCTGCACGTTCCACACGGCGGGCATGGCGATGAGTGCTCCACGCACAACGGGGTCGGGCGAGAGGGCGTCGGGCACCCCGGCCGGGATGTCTCCGATCGCCGGTGAGGCCATAGCGAACGCGGCCAGTACGGCGGCGGTGATGATGCGTGGGCGGATCACGGCCTTGAGGCTAGACCGTGGTCATCGCCAGCCACCACCCTTCGGTCCCCGCAGTGCGGAGTCGAGCGTCATCGCCCCATACAGCAGGCCGCTCACGGGGAGCGCAAGGCGCCAGACACCCGACAGGCCGAACTCCCGGGTGACGGGCGTGGCTACCACCACCATTGCGATCCACCCGGCGGCGCCAAGGCCCAGCGCCCACAACGCGGCCGCACCCCCGCCGCTTGCCACGCCCACGATTCCGGCGATGAGGGCCACCACCGACCCGGCGAACATGATGGTGAGCACCACCAGCACGGCGATGAGCAGGGGCCACGATCGACGCAGTTGGGTGAATGCGCTGCGACGCACCATGTGCCACACCGACCCGAGGTCGTCGTAGGCCCGCGCACTGGTTACCCGCTCCCGGCTGAGCGCCAGGCGGGTTGGCAAGCCTGCCTGGCGCTTGATTATGCGCGCCACCGACAGGTCGTCGATGAGCGCCCCGCGCACGGTGTTCATGCCGCCAGCAGCAGCCAGCGCATCGGCCCGCACCAAGATGCATCCCCCGGCCGCCGATGCCGTGCGCGAGCCCGCGCGGTTGGCCCATCGCAGGGGGTAAAGCAGAAAAAAGAAGAGCACGAAGGACGGAATAAGCAGTCGTTCGGCCAGAGACGCGCAGCGAAGTCGCGCCATGCGGCTGTTCAGGGCCACACCGCGTGCAAGGGCGTCGGCCACCAGCATGCGTACCGAGTCATGCGAATGGTGGATGTCGGCATCGGTGAGCAGTAGCCACTCCGGGGCCGTCGTCTCGCGGTGCACGCGAATGCCCTGATCCATGCCCCACACCTTGCCCACCCAGCCATCGGGCAGCGGTGCGCCGTCGATCACCTCAATGCCATGCCGCGTCACCCTTGCCATCTCACGTGCCACGTCGGCGGTGGCATCAGTTGACCGCTCACTCACCACCACCACCGACATCTCACCGGGGTAGTCCTGCTGGTCGAGCGCGCCCAGCGTGGGGCCGATCAAATCGGCCTCGTTACGCGCGGGTATCACCACGCCAACCGACGGCCACAGATCCGGGTCGGGCACTGGAGGGTCGTCCACGTCAACTGGTCGCAGGTCCCACGGGCGCGCGGGGTGCAGCAGCACCCCCGCCCAGCAGGCAAGGGCGAGGATCCCGATGACGACGAACCAGATCAGTGCCTGAAGTGCCTGCGCCCGGTCGTGACCATCGCGGCTCCAAGGGCGTCCACGGCCGCGATGACTTCTTCGTCACGCATTGACCCACCGGGGTGGGCGATGGCGGTGGCACCACCGGCGATGGCCATCTCTGGTGCATCGGGGAAGGGGAAGAACGCGTCACTGGCCATGGCGCTGCCCTGAATGGGTAGGCCGTTCTCAGCGGCCTTCGATGTGGCGATGCGCACGCTGTCGACCCGACTCATCTGACCAGCGCCGATGCCCACTGTGGCGCCGTCCTTGGCAAACACAATGGCGTTGCTCTTCACGTGCTTCGACACCTTCCACGCGAATATCAGGTCAACCCACTCCTGGTCGGTGGGCTCGCGCTGGGTAACGCACTGCATGGTGTCGCGGCCCTCGTGCCCCTCATCCGGGTCCTGTACCAACATGCCACCCATCACGCGCCGGTACACGGGCTCAGCCGGGTTGCCGGGGCGTACGCGCTCCCCCGTCTCAAGCAGGCGCACGTTGGGCTTGCGGGTGAGCACCTCGAGGGCATCCTCGTCGTATGACGGCGCCCACAGCACCTCAACGAACATCTCAGCCAGGTGCTCAGCCAGCGCCAGGTCCACCGTGCGGTTTACCGCGTACACACCGCCAAAGGCCGACACCGGGTCACATGCCTTGGCGCGCAGGTAGGCGCTTGCCAGATCGTCGCCCAGCGACACCCCGCATGGGTTATTGTGCTTCACGATCACCACAGCTGGATCGTCGAACTCGGCCACCAGCCCTCGGCCGGCGTCGACGTCGAGCAGGTTGTTGTACGAGAGCGGCTTGCCGTGCAGCACCTTCACGCCGCCCAGCAGGTGCTGGGGCGCGCCGATCTGGCGGTAGTAGGCCCCCCGCTGATGCGGGTTCTCGCCGTAGCTGCACTCAAGTTCCTTCGCGAAGCCAACGGTAAAGCGGTCGGGGAAGTCCTTGGGGCCATCACCCTCCGATGCCATCCATGCGGCGATGGCGTCGTCGTAGGCAGCGGTCTTGCGAAAGGCGGCGGCGGCCAGCGCCCGCCGGGTGGCGTCACTCACGGCCCCGCTGCCCTTCATCTCGGCCAGTACGTTGTCGTACTGCGACGGGTCGGTCATGATGGCCACGCGGTCGTGGTTCTTGGCCGATGCCCGCACCATTGCGGGGCCGCCGATGTCGATCTCCTCCACCACGTCTGCGCGCGTGAGGCCATCCTTGGCCGCCGCCTGCTCAAACGGGTACAGGTTGACCACCACGATCTCGATGGCCTCGATGCCGTTGGCGGCCATGTCGGCGGCATCGCCCTCGTGGTCCCTACGGCCAAGAATACCCCCGTGCACCTTGGGATGCAGCGTCTTCACGCGGCCCCCCATGATCTCTGGGTGGCCAGTGACCTCGCTCACGTCGGTCACGGTAAGTCCGGCATCGCGCAGGGCCTTGGCGGTGCCGCCCGTGGAGATGAGCTCCACGCCCGCCTCCGACAGGCCTCGTGCCAGGTCAACGAGACCGGTCTTGTCGGATACCGACAGCAGGGCGCGTCGTGCGGCCACCTCAGGAACCTCCCTCATCATTGATGATCATGTGGCGGGGGTCGGCGGGATCACGCCGGACACGCCCCTCGGAATACAGAACGACCGCACGCGTCAGCACGCGATGTTCCGCGTCGTGCACGCGGGCGCTCAGGGTGTCAACCGTATCGTCGCCCCGCACCGGCACCGGCTCCTGCAGCACTGGGGGGCCGCCATCCACGGCCTCTTCGGCGATGTGCACGGTCACGCCAGTCAGGCGCACGCCCCACTCAAGCGCCTGCTCAATGGCGCGGAGCCCGGGGAATGAGGGCAGCAGGGAGGGGTGCAGGTTGATCACCATGTCCGGGAATCGGTTGAGGAACACCCCGGTGACGATGCTCATCCAGCCCGCCATCACGATGAGGTCGGGCTCCATGCGGCTGATCACGCCGTTCAGCCGCGCATCGCGGTCCTCGCGCCGTGAGGGATCATCGAGGGTCACCACCACCGTTGGGATGCCGGCCTCCTCGGCCCGCTGCAGCGCCCGGGCGCCGTCCTTGGAGCACACCACCAAGGCAATCTCAGCATCCACCTTGGGGTTGCGGTGCACGTTGTCGATAAGCGCCTGCAGGTTGCTGCCGCTGCCCGACACCATCACCACGACGCGCAGCATCAGACTTCCCAGGCGAGTCCGGGTGAACCGGGCTCCACGCGACCCACCACGTGGGCACCGGCGATCATGCCCACGGCACGATCAACTGCGACCTCGGGCATCATCAGACACATTCCAAGGCCCATGTTGAAGGTGTTCCGGGCGGAGTCGTCGTCCACAGTGCCACCGGCCAGAAGGGCGGCGATTGCAGGGGCCTCGGGCCATGAGCCCTTGCGCAACACCGGGCGCAGGCCATCGGGAAAGACACGGGGCAGGTTTTCGGGCAGCCCACCACCGGTGATGTGCGCAGCCGCGTGCAGTTCCACGCCGCTCGACTGCAGGGCGTGAATATCGGCGGGGTAGAGGCGGGTGGGTGCGAGCAGCAGGTCGGCATCGGGGGCCACGGCACCGTCGTCCACGAGTTTGCGCACCAGCGAGTAGCCGTTGCTGTGCACACCGCTGCTCTCAATGCCCACGATCACGTCACCAGCCTGTACCCGCTCGGGTCCCAGCATCTCGCTGCGCTCCACGGCACCCACGGCAACCCCGGCCATGTCGAAGTGGCCGACTGCGTAGAGGCCCGGCATCTCGGCAGTCTCGCCACCAAGCAGAATGCAGCCGCTGGCACTGCAGGCATCGCGAATCGACTTGACGATCACTGTCGCCTCGTCGGGGTCGAGCTTGCCCACGGCCAGGTAGTCGAGGAAGAACAGGGGCTTCGCGCCGGTGCACACCAGGTCGTTGACGCTCATCGCCACAAGGTCCTGCCCCAGCCCATCGATGCGCCCGAGCTGGCGGGCAAGCAAGACCTTTGTGCCCACGCCATCGGTGCAGGCCACCAGCACGCCGTCACGCATGGGCGGCATGGGCAGCGTGCCCGCGAAGCCCGTCGTGCCGCCATGCACGAGGTCGCGGATGCCCTCGGTCATTGCGCGCGCGGCGTCGAGGTTGACGCCCGCGTCTTCGTAGGAGATTCCCCGGTCGCTCACGCCCGCGAGGCTACCGGCTGGGGGCGGCGCCCGCGGATGCCTCGAACCGCTCCTTGCCCGCGGCGTCGGGCACTGGGATGGGGTACTTGCCCGTGAAGCAGGCACGGCAGTACACGCTGGCGGGGCGCCCCATGGCGCGCTGTAGGCCATCCAGGCTCAGGAAGGCGAGGCTCGTGGCACCCACCGATGCCGCCACTTCCTCCACCGACATGTTGGCGGCGATCAGGTCGCTGCGGTCGGCCATGTCAATTCCGTAGAAGCAGGGCCACATGATGGGTGGCGATGAGATTCGCAGGTGCACCTCGGTGGCCCCCGCGTCGCGCAGCATCTGCACGGTCTTGCGGGTGGTGGTGCCGCGCACGATGGAGTCGTCAACCACCACCAGACGCTTGCCGGCGATGATGGCGCCCAGCGGGTTGAACTTGAGCTTGACGCCCAGCTGGCGCATCTCTTGGCTGGGCTGGATAAAGGAGCGGCCCACGTAGCGGTTTCGCACCACGGCCTCGCTGTACGGAATACCGCTCTCCTGCGCGAAGCCGATTGCGGCCGGCGTGCCGGAGTCGGGCAGGCCCACCACGATGTCAGCTACGGCGGGCGACTCAACGGCCAGCACAATGCCCATGTCGCGGCGGTTCTCCCACACGGTCTGGCCATCGAGGATGGAGTCGGGTCGCGCAAAGTAGATGGCCTCAAAGATGCACAGCGCCCGGCGCACGGACGGCAGGGCCTGGCGGCTCTCCACGCCGTCGCGGGTGATGCGCACTGCCTCACCGGCCATCACCTCGCGGTCAAACTCGGCACCCACCTGGTCAAGCGCGCAGGTCTCAGATGCCACCACAAAGCCACCGTCAAGGCGGCCGATCACGAGCGGGCGCACCCCATTGGGGTCTCGGAAGGCCACCAGTTCGTGCTCGCTGAGAACAACGATCGAGTACGCGCCCTGAAGCAGTGGCATTACGTTGCACACCGCGTCCAGCAGGCTGCCGGGCTCGTAGCTGAGAAGCGCGGTGATGAGCTCACTATCGGAGGTCGCCTGCAGTTCGTGCCCCAGCGCCACAACCCGGCGCCTGAGGGCGTCACTGTTGGTGAGGTTGCCGTTGTGACCCAGCGCCACAAGGCCATCGCCGCGGGGCATCGCCACCGGCTGCGCATTGTCCCACTTGTTCGTACCCGTGGTGGAGTACCGCACGTGGCCGATCGCCATGTCGCCGGTCATCGAGCGCATCGACGGCTCGTCGAACACCGACGACACCAGGCCCATCTCGCGCTGCACGATGATGTGCGTGCCATCGCTCACCGCGATGCCGGCGCTCTCCTGGCCGCGGTGCTGAAGCGCATGCAGGCCAAAGAAGGCAATGCGCGCGACGTCCTGCGATGGGGCGACGACGCCAAATACCCCGCACTCCTCCTTGGGGTGGTCGCGTTCGTCGGTCAAGTCGGGCACTACGCCTCCAGAGCCTGTGGGATTGCACCCTCCCACACCCGGGCCAGATCAGCCACAGCAACCTGCGTTGTGGAACCCGCGATGGTGATCATCACATCGTCGCCGGCTACTTCGCCGATGACCTGCACAGTGATGCTACTGCCCGCCAGCCCCTGGACGGCGGCGGCGTCATTGGGGCGGCACGACGCGATGACGCGCGCCGATCCCTCACCGAACATCGCCTCGTCGGCACGGCGACCCTTCGGGATGGTCACGTCGGCCCCAACGCCACCGTTGATACACGACTCTGCGAGTGCCACGGCGAACCCGCCCTCCGACACATCGTGGGCACTTGCCAGCAGGCCCTTGTCGGCCGCGCTCACCAGCAGGGCGATGAGCGCGGCCTCCCGGGTCAGATCGGGCGTGGGCGGCAGGCCCTCGCACCGACCCAGATACCGCGAGGCATCAATACGCGGCTCTCCATATCCGATCAGCAGTATCTGGTCGCCGTGGCGGTGGAATGCCGACCCCACGCTCTTTGATGGATCCTCCAGCAGCCCGACGATGCCCACCACCGGGGTGGGGAAGATTGGCCCGCGCGGCGATTCGTTGTAGAGCGACACGTTGCCCGACACGATGGGCGTATCGATTGCCGTGAGGGCCTCGGCCATACCGGCGATGCTCTGCGCCAGGCGCCAGCCAGTGTGGCCCTTCTCGGGATTCGCGAAGTTGAGGCAGTCGGTGGCGGCGATTGGAAGTGCGCCGGTGCAGGCGACATTGCGCGCGGCCTCACACACCGAGGCCTGCCCACCGGCCCGCGGGTCGAGCTCGCAGTGCCATTCGGCGCAGTCGAGCGTGACGGCAATGGCGCGATCGGTGCCGGGAATGCGCACCACGCCGGCATCTCCTCCGGGGCGGCGGATTGTGCCCGCGCCCACAAGCTGGTCGTACTGCTCAAAGATCCATCGCTTGCTGGCCACGTTGGGATCACCGATGAGGGAGAGCCATGTGGCGGCCAGATCATCTGGTTCGGCGACGTCGTCCAGATCAACAGGCGTGGGCGCCGCCGCCGGATTCTGTGGCACGTCAGCGAATGGCACGTCGTCGGTGAGGTAGAGCGACGGAATGCGCACCACCTCTTCGCCACGCCACAGGGCTTCGAGCTCGCCCGTGTCGGTCACTTCACCGATGTCGGTGGCGTCCAGTTCGTAGCGCGCGGCCATCTCCACCACCGCGGCCAGGGTGCCCGGCTCCACGATGGCCAGCATGCGCTCCTGACTCTCACTCACCAGCACCTCGCCCGGGGCAAGACCCTCTTCGCGAAGTGGCACGCGGTCGAGATCAATTGCAAGACCCACACCGCCGCGGCTGGCCATCTCGCTGGCAGCCGATGTAAGGCCTGCGGCGCCCAGATCCTGAAGCGCCACAAGCAGGCCGGCCTCGCTCATGGCAAGGCACAGGTCGATGAGCTTGCGCTCGGTAAATGGGTCGCCCACCTGCACACTCGGACGCTTGTCGGCATCGTCGTCGCCCATCTCGGCCGATGCCAGCACGCTTGCCCCACCGATGCCGTCGCGACCGGTGCGGTTGCCGATGAGCACTAGGCGGTTTCCGATTCCCTGAGCTGCGCACGACAGGATGCGATCGTGTCGCACGATCCCCACGCACATGGCATTGACTAGGCAGGCATCCTCGTAGCGGTCGTCAAACTGCACCTCACCGCCCACGTTGGGGATGCCGATGCAGTTTCCGTAGTGGCTAATTCCATTGACCGCGCGGCGAAACAGAAATCGCGAACGCTGACTGGTGAGGGGTCCGAACCGCAGGGAGTCGAGCAGCGCGACGGGCTTGGCGCCCACGGCGATGATGTCGCGCACGATCCCGCCCCCGCCGGTGGCGGCGCCCTCAAAGGGCTCCACGGCGCTCGGGTGGTTGTGGCTCTCAACCTTGAACACAATTGCCAGGCCGTCGCCAACGTCAACCGCGCCGGCGTTCTCGCCTGGGCCCATCACCACACGCTTGCCGGTGGTGGGGAACCCCTTGAGCAGCGGCTTGGAGTGCTTGTACGAGCAGTGCTCACTCCACATGAGCGAGAACATCACCAACTCGGGGTCGGTGGGCGTGCGGCCCATCAGGCTGACCACGCGCTCATATTCAGCCTCGAGCAGCCCAAGCTCCTGGTACAGCGGCGTGCCCGACTCTCCCAGGGTCACACTCATGCGAGCAGTGCCGCGAAGAGCGCACGGCCGTCAACCGACCCGAGCAGTGGATCGCAGGCTTCCTCCGGATGCGGCATGAGCCCCATCACGTTGCCGGCCAGATTGCTGATACCGGCGATCTTGTCGACGCTGCCATTGGGGTTCTCGCCCCGGTAGCGCAGCACCACACGGCTCTCCCCGGGATCCCCAAACCAAGCGCCATCGTGATGCTTAAACGGCACCGACAGGCGCTCGCCCACCACGCGGCCACCGGTCCACGGGGTGCCGGCATCGGCCACTTCGAGGTCGCCCTGCCGGCAGATGAACGACAGCGACGCATTGGGTCGAAGTACCCCGGGAAGCATCGCGCTCTCACACAGGATCTGAAAGCCGTTGCAGATACCCAGCACCCGGCCGCCCTCGGTGGCATGGCGCTTGACGGCATTCATGATGGGCGTACGGCTGGCCAGGGCACCCGGGCGCAGGTGGTCGCCATACGAGAAGCCTCCGGGGATGACCACCGCATGGGTGTCACCAGGCAGTTCGGTGTCGGTGTGATGTGTGAAGAACGGGTCGCCACCAACGGCGCGAACGGCCGTGGCCGCACTCTCGTGGTCGAGCGTTCCAGGGAACCGCAGCACCGCGACGCGCGTCGCGCTCACCCGGGTACCTCCACTGAGTAGTCCTCAATGAGTGCGTTCGCCAGCAACTCGTCGCACATCCTGGCGGCCTGCCCGGCGGGATCGGGCCCGCCTATTTCCAGTTCGATGCGCTTGCCCACGCGCACATCGGCAACATCGCAAAAGCCCATGTGCGAAAGGGCACCCTGCACGGCCTGGCCCTGGGGGTCGAGGACCCCCCGCTTTGGCATGACGGTGACGACGACGAGAGTCATTGTGCGGCCTCCTTGAGCCACTCGGTGAACGGGCGCCCTGTGATGCGCTCGTAGGCCTCCACATACCGCTCACGGGTGCCGGTCACGACATCCGCGGGCAACTCGGGTGCGGGCGGGGAGTGATCCCAACCCGACTGGTCGAGCCAATCGCGAAGGTACTGCTTGTCGAAGCTCGTCGGGCTGGTACCCGGAGCCCAGGTGTCGGTGGGCCAGAAGCGAGAAGAGTCGGGAGTACACACTTCGTCCCCAAGGATCAGCCCCGAAAGGGTCTGATCCTTGCGTTGACTGTCAAGGTTTCCGAGACTGCCACCAGAGGCCCCAGCCGGCCAGAGAGGTTGACTGTCACTGTTCTCGTGACTGTCAACTGGTGTACCGGTCAGATGGAAGGTTTCAACCAAAGCCCCAGCCCCATCAGCCCCACCCCCAACAGCCCCTCGCAGGACCCCCATCTCAAACTTGGTGTCAGCAAGGATGATCCCGGCCGAGAGGCAGTCCGCAGCCGCCCGCTCGTACACCGCAAGCGACACCCGCTCGGCCTCTGCCGCCAGGCCCGGCCCCACCGCAGCCACCACATCAGCCATGGTGATGTTCTCGTCGTGCTCCCCCACGGCAGCTTTACCGGCGGGAGTGAAGATGGGCTCCGGCAGACACCCGGCCTGCTGCAGCCCCTCGGGCAGGGCGACCCCGCTGGTGGCGCCCGTCGCCTGGTAGTCGCGCCAGCCGCTCCCGATGAGGTACCCACGCACCACGCACTCCACGGGCAGCATGTCGAGCGCCCTCACCAGCATCACGCGCCCCGCGAGATCCTTACGACGCCAGCCATCCGGCATCTCCGACAGCCGCCAGCCCAGCAGGTGGTTGGGTACCAGATCGGCCATGCGGGCAAACCAGTGCACGCTGAGGCCGGTGAGCACCTGCCCC
>SXGT01300137.1_pt1 | contig 22682 bp, 15 predicted proteins | sample 3176221 | NCBI WGS metagenome assembly SXGT01 (sample SAMN11356862, study PRJNA531348) | freshwater metagenome | isolation source: freshwater sample F1-120 | place: China: Fuxian Lake, Yuxi | collected 2017-12-25
GACTCATGTTGGCCAGGAAGTCGCTCTTGGCTCGATTCGCCGATTCCGCCGCTTCCTTCGCTTCGCGAAGCGCCGCCTCGGCCGCCTTGCGTTTGGTGATGTCATGAATGAACGCGGCGAAGACAACGCTGTCTCTCGATTGTTGGCTTCGGTCAAGCGGCGTATTTTCTTGCCGGCCGTCGAGCGATCGGCCTCCGTTTTCCAGCCGCCGATCATCCAAATGCAGAGCGGAGATGGTGATCTCCACGGGAAACTCATGGCCGTCCCGATGCAACGCGGTCAATTCCAAACGCTGCCCCAAAATATGGGCCTGCCGGGTGTGCAGATACCGCTCCAAGCCCGCTTTGTGGGCCGCCTGGAATTGTGGCGGGATGATGACATCAACCAGCGGCCTGCCCAACACATCTCGCTCCGCCCAGCCAAATGTTGCTTCGGCCTGAGCGTTCCAGTCGATGATCGCCCCCTCGTGGTCCATCGCAATGAACGCATCCAGCGCCGTCTCGACGATCATCCGCGTTCGGAATTCGGAGTCTCGCAGTGCTTGTAGCGCTTGTTTTTGCTCGGTGATGTCGTGCGAGATCCCGAACGTCCCAATGACGCGCCCTTGCTGGTCGCGCAACGGCAACTTGCTGGTCGTCACCCAACTGGTACTGCCGTCGGGCCAGACATGCTTTTCCTCCTTGCCCATCAACGGAATGCCTGTGCGCAGGATTTCTTGCTCGTCGGCAAAGGAAACTTGAGCATCTTCCCGTTTGAAGAAATCAAAGTCGGACTTCCCAACCGCTTCCACGGCATCCTTGAGGCCGGAGCGCAGAGCTTTCGATTTGCTGACCCGTACAAATCGGCTGTCGGCATCTTTGAAGTAGATGCTGTCCGGCAGATTTTCCATGAGGGCTCGGAGCAAGTCTCGCTCATGTCCAAGAGCGGCCCACAGTTCGTTCTGTTGCAGCGCGTACCGAATCGCGTGTTCCAAGTGAGCGATGTCGCGGACGTCGCGAACCAGATAATCCGCCGCTCCCGCGTGCAAGGCCGCGACGTCGAGGTCATGGTTCTCCTGCTCCGAGGTCACAATCATCGGTGCTTGACATTCCGCCGCGACGGCCCTGACCAACTCCACTCCGCGTTGCCCATCGATGCGATGATCGACCAGGTACACGTCATGCCGAGCTTCCCGGATCGCCGCCAGACCGGCCTCAAACGAACCGGCCCAATTGAACACGAACCGGCCGGGATACCGTTCCTCGAACAATTCGCGCGTGAGGTCGAACGTCGACGAATCGTCATCGATCATCAACACTCGGACTGTCAACTTGGCCATCTCGCTCGCTCCTGCGGAAGAGGAGTCGGATTGTAGCCCTGTGACACCGCAAACGTCGCGTCTCAGCGTTTTTGCCAATTTCCGACAGCCTTTGTGCGATTCGCTCGACGATCAAAGTGCTCGACCTGCGGACCTTCGCGCTCCCAGTAGGGGCGGTCGCCGAAGACGCTCGAGCCGGGTAAGGCTGACTCCGACGCGAAAATCGGTGTCAAGAAAACGGAACCCAAGCCGGACTCGACGCTCGAACCCAAACCCCCCAAGAAAACAACCGGCAAGAAAACGAATCCGAACGACGATGAGCCAACTCACGCCAAACGCGTGACCGATACTCCCAAGCTCTTCACGTCCGGCAAGCTGACGATGTCCGGCAAGACCTATGGCCAACCTGGTCGCCTACGAAGTCAAAGTCTTCGACGAGAAACGGACCGCCCTGTTCTTCAGCAAGAAGCTGATCTCGACAAGCTCAAGGCCGAGTTGACAAAAGATGGCACCGATAGCGGGATCTTTGAAATCCAACACAGACCATGGCATCCGCTTCGTGTCCCTGTCCAAACACCGCTCGCGGCTGAACCCAATTGAAACGGTCTTCGGCGTGATCTATCGCAAGGTGATTTGTCGTGGCCATTTCACCTCGGTCATTGACCTGGAGAAAAATCGGTCACGGTTCATCGACGACGACAGCCAAACCATGGCCCACCCCTTCGACTGGACCGGCACCGGCAAACCACTGAGCCCGCGCCAGCGAACCGAGTTCTGTCCACCCCATCGCCGCCACCAACTCTCAAAAGTCCAACAAGCCAAACTCGCACTCGGACGCCACACCATTTCGGAGCTGTCGGACTGTACCTCGCGCGGGGATTCATGAGTGATTCGGCGAGCGACAGGGCGTCCGCCCTCCGAGTCAACACGGATGGAATCACTCGGAGGGCTGACGCCCTGCCGCTCGCCAAAAACATCTCATTCGAGACCGCGTGGGGTATATCGCGTTCCGGCTCAAAAGCGACATTTATGTCTGCCTCAAAAACATTCCGAGCCGGCACACCGACTGCTCTTGCTGTCGCTTGCCGAGTTGCGATTCGCGGCTGAGACGCCAAGACATCGAGAACTCAGCCAATTCGCGACGAACGAGCGATTCCCAGGCGGAGCCTGTCTGGAATCGGTTTGTAATTCTGTCCGCGCGCGTTGTCGGAATTACAAGTCGCACGCGATTCGAAGGCAAGGAGGCCTGACATGCACGTCGTTGCGTTGTGCCTGATGGCTGCGGCCGTGACCGCCGCAGATCCCGAAGCGGTTGTTCTGGAATTCACCGCTCCCGACCGTTGCTATCCCTGCCAGCAGATTGCTCCGCTGGTCCATCGTCTACAACGCGAAGGCTATCCGCTGCAGATCATCAACGCTGATGAAAACCCGTCTCTCTGCCGAGACAAGTATGGTCTCCGTGGAATTCCGGCATTCATCCTGATCATCGCCGGCCGCGAAGTGGATCGCATCGAGGGCGTACCGCCGGAACCGGAAAGCGAACTCCGCCGCATGTGTGAACGTGCTCGGCTGGCGAATACGAACGCCGCTCCGATCGCCGAGAGCAGCCCTCCCAAATCGGAAATCTCAAATTTGAAATCTGAGATTTCTCACACCAAACCCGACGCACCGATCATTCGCGCGAAACAGGTCGATGCTGTGAACTCGCCGACGTCGAAGAGCACCGATCCGCTTCAGGCGTGCCTGCGGATTCGTGTGAAGGATTCGCAAGGCATCAACTTCGGGACTGGCACGATCATCGACAGTCGCGAAGGACGCACCACGATTCTGACCTGCGGCCACATCTTTCGAAAAATCGACGACAAGCCGCTGATCGAAGTCGACATCTTCAATGGCACCAAACACGAAACGACCATTGCTCATGTGATGCGCTACGACCTCGAACGGGATGTCGGACTGATCTGGATTCCGACCGCGCGGCCGTTGCCCGTCGCTCCGATCGCCGGCTTGTCGAACGCAACGACCGTCGGCCAACACGTCTTCAGCATCGGCTGCAGCGCCGGTGATCCGCCGACCAAATTGCAGCATCGAGTCACCCTCCTGAACCGTTACAACGGTCCCGACAACATCGAATGCACCGGAGTCCCCGTTCAAGGCCGCTCCGGCGGAGGCTTGTTCGACACCGCCGGCCGACTGATCGGAGTCTGCATTGCTGCGGACCAACGCGATCAGCGTGGACTGTATTCCGGACTGCAACCGATTCATGACTTGCTCGACGAAGTGAAGTTGTCGCACTTGTACCCGCAAGGCGAGCCGAGACCACAAGCCGATGCACTGGCCTCTCGTGCGGCGGCACCCGCGCCGACTCACACCGAGGAACCGATGTTTGACGACGAGAAATCTGAGTCCGCCACCGATGAACTTGCTGGCCCATTCGCATCGTCCAAAGGTCATTCCGAACCGGAAGACTCGCAGGATCGACCGAAACTGGCGGCGGCGGCGCTCGGCATTCCGGTTACTCCGGCGATGAATGACTCCGACTCGGCGAGCGAGGTCGATCCAAAATCGGAATCCGAAGTTGTCTGCATCATCCGTCCGCTGAACAATCCGCGCGGTGCCAGCCGAGTCGTCATCATCAACCGCGCCAGCACCAAGTTTTTGTCGCAACTTTCCGGTGAACTCGCACAACAGGCGAAGCCGACCTCTGCGATCGTCCGCGAGGCGAAGTACGCCACAACCAGTTCCGTCACCGCGACGCCGCGTCCCTTCCGACGCATAAGTTATACCCCTCGGGGCCTCGAATGAGATGTTTATGGCGAGCGGCAGGGCGTCAGCCCTCCGAGTGATTCCATGCGTTTTGACTCGGAGGGCTGACGCCCTGCCGCTCGCCGAATCTCTCATGAATCCCCGCGCGTCGTGCTGACTGGCGCGTCGTGCTGACTCGAAACGGCCAACGAAGAAATCTCGCCGGCTCGGCCACGCCACAAATGTCTTGACCGATTTTTCCTGCGCGGCGTATTGTCCGCGCGTTCGTGGAACGAACTCTCGACAGCGAAAGGAATCGCTCATGTCCGACCAGAATCTCTCCGCTCATGCTCCGCACGAGCCGGTTCCGTTTATCTCGCTGATCGCTCAGCATCAGACGCTTGCTCACGAAGTCACCGCCGCCGTTGGCCGTGTGCTCGCCGAGCAGAAATTCATTCTCGGCGAGGAAGTCAGCGGACTCGAAGCCGAGATCGCGAAGTATTGCGATTCACGCTCAGCGATCGGCTGCGCATCGGGGACTGATGCCCTGATTCTGGCGTTGATGGCACTCGGTGTCGGCCCCGGTGACGAGGTCATCACCAGCCCGTTCACGTTCTTCGCGACCGCCAGTTCGATCTGCAGACTCGGCGCGAAGCCGGTGTTTGTGGACATCGACCCGGTGACGTTCAACATTGATCCCGAAGCAGTCGAGGCCGCGATCACACCACACACGAAAGCGATCATGCCGGTCCATCTCTTTGGCCTATGTGCCGACATGGAGCGGCTGTGGCGGATCGCGGTGAGCCACGGTGTTTCGATCGTCGAAGACGCCTGCCAAGCGATCGGAGCCGAGTATCGCGGCCGCCGTGCAGGAGTGCTCGGCACGATCGGCTGTTTCAGTTTCTTTCCGACCAAGAATCTCGGTGGCGCGGGTGACGGTGGCATGTTGACCACCGATGACGCAGACCTCAGCAAGCAACTGCGCTGCCTGCGAGTCCACGGCGACACTGGCAACTACCATCACACCGAGATCGGACTCAATAGCCGGCTCGACGCGCTGCAAGCCGCGATCCTGCGGATCAAGCTCAAGCACCTCGACCAGTGGACCGAAGCTCGTCGCCGAAACGCGCAGACGTACCGCGAGTTGTTTGCCGCTTACAGCCTCAACGACGAAATCGCACTGCCGGTGGAACCTCGCGAGTACAAGCACGTTTACAACCAATTCACCGTTCGCATTCCCGGTGGCCGGCGTGACGGCGTGCAGCAACGACTGCGAGCCAACCACGTCGGCGCGATGGTTTACTATCCGATCCCGCTGCATGTGCAGCCCTGCTTTGAGCATCTCGGCCACCGCGTCGGCGAGTTTCCGCAGGCGGAAGCCGCGTCGCGCGAAGTTTTGTCGCTGCCTGTGTACCCAGAGTTGCCGGCTCATCACCCAGAGCTTGTCGTGCGACAACTCAAAGCGGCCTTCGGACAGATACGCTCGCAAGTCGAAACTCGCCGGGCGGCGTGACCATTCGACCTCGCTCCAACCGTAGTTCGGACGCCTACGTCCGAACAAACAACAGACCGGACGTGGGCGTCCGGTCTACGAAGACACGCTCAATTCCATTCGGGATGATCGGTCGCGGTGGGCAGCAGTTGGTGAGCCTTCTGGAACGTCCGCATCAGCGTGTCCCAGACTTCGTAGGGGTCTTTGTGAAAGACGAACTCCGGCGAGGCTTCATACAGCAGCCAGTCGCCGCGATTGATTTCCCCTTCCAACTGCTTCGGTGACCAACCTGCGCAACCGGAGAAGACTCGGAAGCGAGCTTCTTCGTCTCCTTCCGAGACCGCTCGCACAACCGACTCGAAGACATCTTGCGTGAAACCCACGAAGACTCCTTCGAGCGGCGGCGACTCGGAGAAATCGAGATCGTCCGCATTGTGCAGGATGAAGAGGTTTCCCGGCTCGACCGGCCCCCCCATGAAGACCACTTCGCCGGTCTCTGGCAACTCGAAGTGCTCGGACAGCACTTGTGAGACGGTCACCGAGGAAGGCCGATTGACGACCAGCCCCATCGCTCCGTGCTGGTTGTGCTCCAGCAGCAATACGACCGTCTTAAAGAAGTTGGCGTCACGCAAATGTTTGGCCGAGATCAAAAACTGGCCACGAAAAGATTCAGGCATGATGTGCTTTGAAACCTGTCACGAGTCACGAATTCCTGCGGCAGTATAGGCACGACTCCCAGTGCCGCCCAGCGGCGACTTTTGATACGCTGCCGCGCCTCGCGACCAGTGCGCGTCGAGAATCAATGTCCGCAGGAGGCCGACATGGCGATCAAGCAACTGACCGAAGAGCAAATCCGAGAATGGTCCCTCGAACAGAAGGATCGCTGGTGGCTGGAGAATGTTTATCGCGGTGACATGCCACAGCTCACCTTCCGAGCAGGCCTGACCGGCTTCATCCTCGGCGGATTTCTTTCGGCGACGAATCTCTACATCGGAGCGAGAACAGGTTGGTCGCTGGGGGTCGGCATCACTTCGGTCATCATGGCGTTTGCCTTCTTCAAGGTTCTCCAACAATTCGGCGCGCGTGAATTCACGCTCCTCGAAAACAACGCCATGCAGTCGATCGCGACGTCGGCCGGCTACATGACGATGCCGCTGACGTCATCGCTGGTGGCGTACATGATCGCTAACCAAGTTCTGCTGCCGTGGTGGCAGATCATTGCGTGGAATTCGGCGATCTCGATTCTCGGAGTCCTGTTTGCGTTCCCGATGAAGCGGCGATTTATCAACGACGAACAGCATCCGTTTCCCGAAGGGCAGGCCGCCGGAGTCGTGATGGACATGTTGCATTCGTCGGATGCCGCCGTCGGAATGTTCAAAGCCAAAGTGCTGGCCTACTCTGCGGGTCTGGCGGCATTCATCAAGTTCATTCAAGGAGAAAAACTGCAAGAGTTGCTGCAAGTCAAAATCCTGCGAGCCAAGGCGGTGATTTGGCACTTGCCGGAGGATTTGTTCGACTTCCTCGAACGCTGGAAGTTGAAGGTTCCGACGATGAATGGGATCGACACACGGCAACTTGGAATCTCGCCGGGGTTAGACGTGATGATGATGGGGGCCGGCGGCTTGATGGGGATTCGAGCCGCTTCGTCGATGATGCTGGGAGCCTGCATCAATCACTTGGTGCTGGCTCCCTGGATGCTCAGCCTGGGTGAGATCAAGCCGAATGCCAAGGGGCTGATCAACGACAAGCAGATTCTGTTGTGGTCGCTGTGGCCAGGAGTCGCGGCGATGGTGGTCATCTCGTTTGTGGCCTTGTTCTCGAAGCCGGAAGTTTTCACGAACCTCTTCCATCGCGGAAAAAAGTCTCAGCCGAGTGACGATGTGTTGAAAGACATCGAGTTCCCGCTGTGGATTTCCGTCGTCGGCATTCCGCTGATGAGCTGTGTGACAGCGGGACTGGCGACGGCATTCTTTGGGATTCCCTTTTGGGTGTCGCTGGTCGGCCTGCCGCTGACGTATGTCTTGTCGTTGGTGGCCGCCAGTTCGACGGCACTGACCAGCACGACTCCCGTCGGAGCCACCAGCAAGATTACGCAACTGTTTTACGGCATGGTCCAGCCGAGAGACATCAAGGCCAACCTCGCGACCGCCGGCATCACGGCCGAGGTCGTCGGCAACTCGTCCAACCTGCTGATGGACATCAAGCCCGGCTACATGCTGGGAGCCAAGCCGCGACAGCAGGCCGTCGGCCACATCATCGGCATCTTCAGCGGAGCGATCGCCAGCACGTTCTTGTTCTTCGCGCTCTTCACAAAGGACGTCGATCCAAACGACGTCGAGACGATCAAGAACATTCAGTCGTCGGAATTCAAAATGCCCGCAGCCACCGTTTGGATCGGCGTGGCGAAACTGCTGACCGAGGGGCTGCATAACCTCTCCCCGTCGATCATCAAGGCGGTCATCGTGGCTGCCTTGGCAGGATTGATTCTGGAAATCCTCCGCATCACCTCGAAGAACAAACTACCGCTGTCGCCGATGGCGATCGGGTTGGCGTTTGTGTTGGACTTCAAGTCCGCGTTCTGCATGTTCGCCGGAGCGTTTCTGTTCTGGCTGCTCGGAGTCGGTCGCATCAAGGAAGAAAACGCTCACGGAAACCTGTGGGTCGAAAACCACGAACCGATCTGCGCCGGCCTCATCGCGGGGGGAAGCCTGATGGGGATTCTCGAAATCTTGGTAGGAGTGTTTGTGCTGTGATCCACATTCCGGGAGCGACGCTATCCGCCCAGGATGTCGGGCAAGGCTCGCCGATTTTGTTTGTGCATGGCTTTCCGCTCGACCACACGATGTGGCGAGAACAGGTCGCTGACTTGTCGCGCGATTATCGCTGCGTCGTGCCTGACCTGCGCGGGTTCGGGCAGAGCACTGTGACCGAGGGCAAGGTCACGATGGAGCAATTCGCCGACGACCTCGCCGCATTGCTGGATGCGTTGCAGATCACGGAGCCGGTCGTGCTGTGTGGCTTGTCGATGGGAGGCTACATCGCGTGGCAGTTCGTGCGTCGGCATGCGTCCCGATTGAAGGCGCTCATTCTGTGCGACACGCGAGCCGTTCCCGATTCCTCCGAGGCTGCGGCGAGTCGGCTCAAGCTTGCGGACGACGTTGTTCCTTTGGGGCCAGAGATCGTCGTGAAAGCGATGCTGCCGAAGTTGATCGCTCCAGGATTCAAGGTGCGTGAGCCATCGTGGATCGAAGAGATTCGGCAAGTGATGCTCGCGACAAACTCGCACGGCATCGCCGCCGCCTCGCGCGGGATGGCGGAACGAGCGGACGCTCGGCCGTGGTTACCGACGATCGAGTGCCCGTCTCTGGTGCTCGTCGGCGAACAGGATGTGATTTCGACTCCCACCGAGATGTCCGAGATCGCTTCCGCCTTGCCGCACGCGACGTTCCGAGTGATTCCGGATTCAGGGCATCTTGCGCCGCTGGAAAATCCACTGCCGGTGAACGAGGCGATTCGAGCGTTCCTTGCAACAACTTGAAATGACAACTGCCACACGAGAAGGCCGTACGATGAGCGACGAAAAATCCTCCGTCGAAGAAATCCGCCAGCGGTTCGATGCCGAAGTCGCCGTCTACTCGAATCTCGAAACCGGGCAGGTGGCGACGGTCGATGCGACGCTGTCCATGAGCCTCGTGGCAGAAGCCGCAGCGGTAACGACTCCGCATGCGAAAGAGTTGCTCGATGTTGGATGCGGCGGCGGGAACTACACCCTGAAGCTGTTGCAGAGTCTCCCGAATCTGAACGTCACGCTGGTCGATCTGAGCCAACAGATGCTCGATTGCGCCGTCAGCCGCATTCGTCCGCAAACATCGGGGACCGTGACCGCAATCCATTCCGACATGCGCGAACTGCAACTCGGTGAGCAGCGATTCGACGTGATCGTCGCCGCCGCCACGCTGCACCATTTGCGAACGGACGACGAGTGGCGCTCCGTCTTCCAAAAGTTTCACGCTGCCCTGAAGCCGAGCGGTTCCATTTGGATTTTCGACCTGATCGAAAGCCCGATTCCGAAAATTCAAGCGATCCATTGGCGTCGTTATGGCGAGTACCTGACCTCCGTCGGCGGTGAGGCGTATCGGGACGAATTGTTCACACGCATCATCCGCGAGGACACGCCCCGCTCGATCGTGTTTCAGTTGGACTTGCTCCGCGAGGTTGGCTTTCGCGAAGTCGAAATCCTCCACAAGAATTCGTGCTACGCCGCGTTTGGAGCAGTCAAAGGCTGAAGTCGCGGCTGAAGACAACAGCATTGTGAGGCATCGTGAAACGGACTCGAATTCTCGATCACCGTTCAAGATCATTGGATTTGTCGTGCTCGGAAACATCGAAACCGCGCTCTTCGGGAGAAAGCACCTTGAATCAACACCTGACCACAAAACTGCTCGCAGCACTGACGTTGTCTTTCGTGTTCCTGCCGGCCGCACACCCCGCAGACGCTGACTCGCCGAAAGTTGGCATCGAAAAGCGAACGGCGTGGACCACGTCACGCATCACTGGGTCGCCTGAAGTGCCGTTTCCTTATGTGACCGAACGTGTGTTTCCGGAACTCAAATTCAACAATTGCCTCGATCTCACCAAAGCACCGGGCAGCAACCGGCTATTCGTTGTTGAGCAGGCCGGCAAGATCTTTTCATTTCCGAACAAGCCCGACGTCAAAAAGGCCGACCTGGTGGTTGACCTCGCGAAAGAGATTTCGGGAGTCCAGGCCGTCTACGCGATCGAGTTTCATCCTGACTTTCAGAAAAATCGGTACTGTTATGTGTGCTACATCAAGGGGGAGAACCTCGATGATGGCTCGCACATCGCGCGGTTTCGCGTGTCGGACACCGACCCGCCGACGATCGATGCGGCCAGCGAAACGACGATCATCACTTGGCTCTCCGGCGGCCATAACGGCTGCTGTTTGAAGTTTGGACTCGACGGCTGCTTGTACATTTCCACGGGCGACGGCTCCGGGCCGAACCCGCCGGACTCGCGGCGCGCCGGCCAGGACGTCAGCAACTTGCTGTCGTGCATCCTGCGGATCGACGTCGATCACGCTGACGACGGAAAGAACTACCGAATTCCGGCCGACAATCCGTTCGTCGATTTGAAAGGGGCGCGGGGCGAGATTTGGGCATACGGATTTCGCAACCCGTGGAGGATGAGCTTCGATCGCAAGACCGGTGATCTGTGGGTCGGCGATGTCGGCTGGGAATTGTGGGAGATGCTGGATCGCGTCGAGCGCGGCGGCAACTACGGCTGGAGCGTCATGGAAGGCCGGCAGTCAACGAACCCGGAATGGCCTCGCGGACCGACACCGATCTTGCCGCCGACGATCGATGTGCCGCACTCCGAGTCCTCGTCCATCACCGACGGGCTGACGTATTACGGCTCGCGGCTCAAGCAGCTTCACGGACATCACCTCTACGGCGACTACGACACCGGCAAGATTTGGGGATTTCGATACGCCGATGGAAAAGTTGTCGATCACCGCGAACTTGCCGACACCACGCACCGCATCGTCGGATTCGGCGACGACAACGACGGCGAGTTTTATCTGCTCGACCACACCGCCGGGTCGATTCACCGCATGATCCCGAACCCGCAGCCCGATCAGAGCGCCACGTTCCCGCGCAAGCTCAGCGAGACCGGGCTGTTCGCATCGGTCACCGCTCAGTCACCGGCTCCGGGTGTCATCCCCTACTCGATCAACGCGGAACCGTGGGCCGACCATGCCGTGGCCGAGCGTGTGGTCGCCATTCCCGGCGAACTTTCGATTCCCAACTTCTTCCCGATCAAAGCCGTCGGCGCGTCAGCGACATTTCCGAAAGACACCGTGTTCGCCAAGACTCTGTCGCTGGACATGCAACAAGGCCAGCCGGCCAGCCGTCGCCGAATCGAAACACAAGTCCTGCACTTCGACGGCATCGACTGGCAGACCTACAGCTATCAATGGAACGACGAGCAATCCGATGCGGTGCTGCTTGCCGCCGCCGGTGCGGAACGGACGTTCGACATCGTCGACGCCAACGCTCCCGGTGGAAAACGCCAACAAACGTGGCGGTTCTCCGGCCGAGCCGAATGTCAGCGCTGCCACAACAAGTGGTCTGGTTCGGCGCTGGGCTTCATCCCGGCTCAGTTGAACAAAGACCACGGCTACGGTGACACGGTCGCTTCGCAACTCGACACATTGGCGCACATCAAACTCATCGAACCTGCCCCGCCGACCGACAAGCGGCCGCGACTCGCCAACCCGCACGATTCGTTCGCTGACCTGGACGGCAAAGCCCGCGCGTATTTGCACGCGAATTGCTCGGCCTGTCACCGCCAACATGCCGGCGGTGCGGTCCTGTCGATGATGCACTACGACTTGCCGTTGGAGAAAACCAACATGATCGGCGTGCGACCGACGCAAGGCACGTTCGGCATCCATGGCGCGCAAGTCGTCGCGCCAGGCGATCCGTTCCGCTCGGTGCTGCTGTATCGCATGTCAAAACTCGGTGGCGGCCGCATGCCGCACATCGGCTCGACCGAAATCGACCGCACCGGCGTCGCTCTGATCGACCACTGGATTCGGCAGATTTCCACGGAGACCGCCAAAGACATGACCGGTAACGAAGCAGCTGCCAAGCTCCGGCAAGACGAGTTGGCTACCCTTGAACGGCTACGTGCTGCGAAGAGTGCGAACAACCAAGCCGAACTTGTGCGCCGCCTCCTGTCGTCAACAAGCGGTGCATTACTGCTGTTGCAAGACGTCGACGACCGCACGCTACCGAAACCGGCGATCGCTCTCGCGATCGATCAAGCCACGCAGCACAGCGACGTCAGTATCCGCGATCTGTTCGAGCGATTCCTTCCGCCGGACCAACGCATCAAACGACTCGGCAGCGTCGTTCAGCCGCAACAGATTCTCGCGCTCTCCGGCGATCAGGAGCGAGGTAAGCGAGTCTTCTTCGAAACCTCCGGCGTCTCCTGCAAGAACTGTCACCGCATCCAAAAAGAAGGGAAGGAAGTCGGCCCCGAATTAACGCTGATCGGCAAAAAACTCACGCGAGCCCAACTTCTGGAGAGCATCCTCGAACCTTCGAAGCTGATCGAACCCAAGTACGTCACCCATCTCGTGGAGATCGACGACGGCCGCACGATCACGGGCCTCCTGCTGAGCAAGGATGACAACGAAGTCGTTCTCAAAGATGCTCAAGACAAAGTGACCCGCATTCCCGTGAAACAGATCGAGCAACTCGTCCCGCAGCGGCAGTCCCTGATGCCCGACCTGCTGTTCCGAGACATGACCGCCCAGCAAGTCGCCGACCTGCTGGCGTATCTCGGTTCGTTGAAGTAATGCTGCGCGGTGATCCGCAAACGTAGGGTGGGTCGAGTCATCGAGACTCACCACAAACGCTTCATCGACCTCGCCAACCAGACAACCGTCGATTGGTGGGTTTCAATGACTCGACGCCACCCTCGGCGAGACGAATTCACGAGATCCTGCCAGCACCGGTCAGTCTTCGATGGCCAGCTTCATCTCGTCCGAATACGCCTGCATGAGCGTGCCCAATTATGGATTCGAGAGGGACTTCGGCGTGGGGAGCACTCCCATCCGCAGACTCGTCGGGTGTGCGGCGGAGCGGAAGACTCGGTGAGTCGCCTTCTTGAAATCTTCTGGCTTCGCGAAGTAAATGTTGTCGATGAACGTCTGCGGGTTGCGATCAACCAGCGGGAACCAGGTGCTCTGGATTTGCACCATCAGCCGGTGTCCCTTCTGGAAACGATGCAGTACATCGAGCAGTTCAAAGCGGACTCGCGTCGGTTCGCCCGGTTTGAACGGTTCGGGTTTGGCGTAGTCGTTGCGGAATCGGCCACGGATGACCTCGCTACGGATCAGCATTTGGTATCCGGCCAGCGGCGTCCCTTCGGGAGCATCCGGGCGGACGTCGATCAATTTGACGACCCAATCGGCGTCGGTGCCGGTGGTCGAGACCCACAGATCGGCTTCGATCGGGCCAGCGACGACGGTGTCCTCAATGAAAACGTCGGTCTGATACGTTAGCACGTCCGGCCGACGCGAGGCGAAACGTTGGTCATCGACCATGTATTCGATCGTCATCTTGGGAGTGATAATCTCGCAGTACGGGACCGGCTTGTTGGGGTCGCTGACGAACTCGTCGAAGCTCGCGTCCGTCGCTGCCTTGTCGGGCGGAGCGAACTGCAAGCTGCCGCCGTCTCGTAAGAACAACTGCTTCGGCTGAGCCTGCTTCGGTGGCCAATGGTCGAAGGTTCGCCAGACGTTGGAGCCGGTCTCGAAGACGGTCGCCTCGGCGGGCGCGGGGCGGTCTTTGTCCTTCAAATATTTCTCGAAGAACGGCAACTCAATGTGCTCGCGGTAGAACGCGCTGGTCTTCGAGCCGAACGTCACGTTGCCGAGCTTGTCCCCATCCACGCTGGCCCAGCCGCCGTGATGCCACGGGCCGACGACCAGCACGTTCTTGACCTTCGGGTTCTGCGCTTCGACAGACTGATACGTTTTGAACGAGCCGTAAAGATCCTCGGCGTCGTACCAGCCGGTGACGGTCATCACCGCCGGAGCGACGTTTTTCAAATGCGGGATCAGAGCACGCTTCTGCCAGAACTCGTCGCGGTTCGGGTGCAGCATCATGTCCTTCCAGAACGGGATCGTCCCCTTGAGGTACAGCTTGTCGATGTTCTCGACCGAGCCGGCCTCCAGAAACATCTTGTAGCCGTCGGGGGTCGGGTAGACGTAGGGCTTCGCCGGCTCGGTGGTCGGCTTTGGACGCTCGCGGTCGTTGCCCGTCAACCACTTAAACGCATGAGCCAAGAAAAACGACCCGTGATGTAGGAAGTCGTCGAAGTACCAATCGCCCACCGGAGCCTGCGGCGAAACCGCTTTCAGCGCCGGATGCGCATCGATCATCCCAGCCGCCGCGTAGAAGCCGGGGTACGAGATCCCCGCCATGCCGACTCGCCCGTTGTGATTTGGAATGTTCTTCAGGAGCCATTCGATCGTGTCGAACGTGTCCGAGCTTTCGTCGACGTCAGTCGGCTTCGATTTCTTCGGGATGTGTGGCGTGACTTGCGTGAATTCTCCCTCGGAGGCGAATCGGCCGCGCACGTCCTGATTGACGAAGATGTAGCCCGCCTTCACGAAATGTTCGCTGGGGCCGACCTTCGCCGGGTACTTGTCCTCGCCATACGGCCCGACGTTGTACGGCGTCCGCTTCATCATGATCGGGTACGTCTTCGTCGTGTCGCGCGGCACGAAGACCGACGTGAACAGCTTCACGCCGTCTCGCATGGGAATCATGTGCTCGGACTTGATGTAGTGCAGCCGAAGGTAGCTCTCCGGTTGCTGCAATTCTTGAGCGACGGCGCGAGGCGTGACTTCCGCAGCGAACATCCACAACGACACGACTAATGCGGCGCGAACGAGGTTTCTCATGGACGAAGTTCCTTCTGGTGTCTTGAGGATTCGGCTAAAGGGAGGGCGAGGCTTCCGCCGAGCCAGGTCGGGGATCACGCGTGATTCACACACCGGCTCGGCGGGAGCCTCGCCCTCCCGTTTCAGCCGATGTAGTCGATGCGGAAACTCTTGTTGGTGATGAACAGGACGGTGACGTCGCCATCGGCGCTGGCTCCGTGTTCCATCGCTTCTCCTTCGGGGAACCAGACGAACGTGCCGGGGCCGAACGAACCCTTGTGAGTCACCAGCGTCCCTTCGAGCACATACATGCCATGCCCGCACGGGTGCGTGTGCAGCGGGTTGATGATCCCGGCCGGATAGCGGACCAAGCGAATCTCGGCACCGGTTTCGGGATCGGTGTGCAGATTCTTGCGGAACAAAGCGCGGCCGATCTTCTCGTTGAACCGTTCTTCCCACGGCTGCTCGTGTGTGTTGATCGCGAAGAAAGTTTCGGAGGACATTGATTGTTCCTTGTCACTTCGTTTCAGGGGAAGGCTTCGGCAGCGCCAGTGCGAGTGCGGTCGTGGACCAGCCGGCGGCGGCGATCGAGATGAATTGGTCCTTGCCGTGCGGATAGCCGGACTCGAAGTAGGTTTGAATCGGTTTGCTGCGCGTGGTCACATGCCACGAGCCGTCGGCGTGCTGGGTCGAGATCAGATAGCTCAACCCTTTTTGGTACGCGGCGTCCTCGGTGGCGAGCCCACCGGCCTGATGCAGTGCGACCAGTGCGGAGCCGGTCGCGTAGGCGTCGCTCGACATTTCGGCCAGTTGAGCCCAGCCGCCGTCGTCGCGCTGGGTCCGCAGCAGGTCGGCGGTCGCGCGGCGAATCTCGTCGATCGAGGCACCTGCGACTTTCAGTGCTCGCAGACGGAAGACTCGGTCTTCGGTGTCTTGTGGTTCGGTCTTGAGCAGCCACTCGCGGACTTGCTCGGAACGTGCCGCCGCGCGGTCTCGCAGCGCGTCGGTGCCGAACGCTTTCAAACTTTGCAGCGAGACGAAGTTGGTCGTGAAAGGACTGTGCTCGGTGGGTGGGCGATGCGAGACCGGCTCCCAATGGTCGCGGTCTTTTTGGAAGAGCAGAAAATATTCGGCGACGGCGGCTGTCGTCTCGTCCGGTTTCCAGCCGCCAAGCTCCAGCGTCCAGAGGGCATAGCCGGCCATGTCGGCGGCTCCCCCTTGTCCTTTGCCTTCGAGGTAGCGGGTCATGTTCTTGGCGAGGAAATCGGCAGTCAGCTTGAGCTGGGCCTGGATGTGCTCTTCGTCGATCTCGAATCCGCGCGAACGAGCGGTCGTCAACGCCAGGATCGGCAGTCCTTGGTTGTGGCAGGTAAAACACTGCTTGCGCTCGGCCATCGAACCCTTGGCTCCCTTTTCCAACAGCGGCAGCGATTTCGCGACGGCCGCCCGGATCGTCGCCTGACTGAGTTCATCGCCGGCTTTGACCCAGGCTTCGTTGAAGGCGGCGTGCTTCATGCTTTTGCCTTGCTCGACGAAGTGGCTGTAGACGACGTGCAGCGTGCCGTCCTTCCCTTGCGTGATCGCCGGGTAATGGAACTGCCCCTGCGTTTGGTTTTCGAGATGCCGCGTCTTCGGCCAGGTGCGACCCTCATCGAACGACAACGACACGGCCAGACTTCGACGGCCAGAAGTCGTGTCGTTGTAGACCAGCGCCCAAGTTCCATTCGCCAGCCGCAGTCCGTCGAGTCCCGATCCCGGGTTCGGCAAATCGCTCGCGCCGACATGTCCCCACAACTCGCCGTCATCTTTCGATTCACAGACGCGGACGCGCTTCGAGTAACCGTTCTCACGCATATAGGCGACGAGCGTCCCGTCGTTGCGACGCAGCACGGCCGGCTGAATGTTTCCGAAACCGAACAGCGGTTGGCTGGCTCGCCACGTTTGGCCACGATCGTCGCTGATGGCCATGATCGAAATCGAAAACGTGTCGCTGTAGAGCGGCAGCAGCATCCGTCCGCTCGGCAGTTGTGTCGGCTTGCAGCGCGGTTGCCAGCCGAGTCGTTGAAACAGCTTGTCGCCGACCTTCACCCGAGCTTGATCGATCTCTTGCTTCTGCTTGTCGGTCAGTGGCTGCTTGAGCCGCTTCAATTCCTCATCGAGCCGTTGCCGACCTTGCTCACCAAAGTCGTCCGGCTTGAGCAGGATCAAGCCCTCGCGATCCCACTTGGGCGATCCCGGCCGAGCGAACTGCGACGAGACTTTGAAGTTCGTCAGACACGATTCCCACGAGTTCGCGAGGATCGTCGGATAGAACAGCCACAACCGCTGCTGATCGTCGAGGAACAACGCCGTGTTGCAATCCGGAAAGCCCGGCGTGTCGGCGAGCACAAACGGCTCGGTCCACTTCGACTCTCCTTTCGGCAGCCATGCTCCGTAGACCGCGACATCGTCCGCTCGGCGTTCGCCGGAGCCGCGATACCACGAAACAAACAAGTCACCGTTCGGGCACTCGACAATCCCCGGAGCGTGATTGTGCTGAGCGTTCAGCGGAAAGATCAGCTCACTCGTGATCCGAGGCGACTCGGCAGCAGCAGGGTCGGCACACAACAGCAATGACAGCAGCCAGATCATGGACGGTCCTCCGCGAAGGTGCGGCAGTGTAAACGTCGCCGCTCGCTTCAACAGCCGACCGGGGATACGGAGCAACCATTGGGTGCGACAAATGGTCCTGGCAGATTCAAAACGGCAGAGAAAGGGTACGACGAATTGAGGGAGACGACGAATCTGGTCACCGACAAATTCGTCGTACCCTTCCTCCCAGTGTTGCGTTGCTGGCAGACGTGGGACTGGCGACGACGGGTTAACGAGTGCCCCTCAATTTCAAAAAGTCTCTTGACGATTCAGGCGCTTATTGTATTATTGAGTTAATACAAGATTGAGAGCCGAATGCGGCTCGTTCGCACCGAGACAACGCCGTGCAAATTCACATTTCTCCCAACGATGGCGTGGCGATCTATCAGCAGATCGTGAATCAGATCAAGTATCTGGTCGCGTCCGGTCGGCTGTCGGCGGGTGAAGAACTGCCGCCGATTCGTGGGTTGGCCGAGCAACTGCTGATCAACCCGAATACGGTCGCGCGGGCGTATCGCGAGCTGGAGATGGCCGGCATCGTCGAGAAGCGGCGCACAGCGGGGACTTACGTTTCCGATCAAGGCTCGCCGCTGGCTCGGCGCGAGCGGCTGAAGATTCTGACGGATCGCATCGACCAGTTGCTGGCTGAGGCGATGCAACTGGGTGTCTCCTTGGAAGAGGTCAACAAACTCGTTCAGCAACGACATGCGGCGATGCAAGCCAATCGCACTGAAGTATAGAGAAATGAGGAATGATCATGCCCGAACCGTTTCCCTCGGCGGCTCCACCGATTGTTGAGGTTCATCGTGTCACTCGGCAGTTCGGCAACAAGACGGCACTGAATGATCTCTCGCTGAGCGTGCCGCGCGGCGGCGTGTTCGGTCTGATCGGCGGCAACGGTGCGGGCAAGACGACGCTCATCAAGCACCTCTTGGGGATGCTCAAAGCTCAATCGGGGACGGTGCGAGTCTTCGGTCTCGACCCAGTTGAGAATCCGGTCGGTACGCTGGGTCGCATCGGCTATCTGTCCGAGGAGCGCGACCTTCCCAACTGGATGCGGGTCGGCGAGCTGATGCGGTACACGCAGGCGTTCTTTCCGAACTGGGACGACAAGTATGCCGAGGAATTGCGCGAGGCGTTCGATCTCGATGGCAACGCGAAGGTGAAGAACCTGTCGCGCGGCCAACGAGCGCGAGCGGGACTGCTGATCGCGCTGGCTCATCGTCCGGAGTTGCTCGTCTTGGATGAGCCGTCGTCGGGCCTCGATCCGGTCGTGCGCCGCGACATTCTGGGAGCGATCATCCGCACGATCGCCGACGAAGGGCGAACGGTTTTTTTCTCGTCGCATCTGCTGGACGAGGTCGAACGAGTCGCGGACCGCGTGGCGATCATTCATCAGGGGCGGATCATGCTGACCGCGTCGATGGACGAGATCAAAGAATCGCACCGCCGCGTGACTCTGCGATTCGGCCAGCCGACCGATCGGCCACCGTCGTTGGTCGGGACGTTGTCGTTCGAGGGACAAGGTTCTGAGTGGAGCTACATCTGCAGCGGCGAAAGCAGCCAACTCCGTCGAGCGGCCGAAGCGATCGGAGCGACGGTCGTCGGCGACGACGCGCTGACGCTCGACGAGATTTTTGTGTCACGGATTTCGAGTTAGCAGCCCACAACATTTGGAGTGCGGCAACCTGAGTTGCCGCTTTTCAAAGCGGTTTGATCTTGCGGTCATCGTGAATTCCTCCTGAGCACTGCGTTTTGAAAAGCGACGACTTCGGTCGTCGCACTCCAAAGGGGCCATCATGCGATCCATTCCCGTGGCGATGACGTGGGAGATGCTGTCTCACGGACGCTGGGTTTTGCCTGCGTCGTTCCTGGGAGCCAATGTGTTGCCCGTCTTGATACTCGGTGCGTTGCGTTTGCATGGAGTGGCTGAGTTAGAAGATCCCAGCACGATCATCATGCACTTCATGTTTGTGCAAATCATCACGTTTTGCCTGGCAGCGGGAGTGATCGCGGCACAAGGAGCACCCGCGCGCTTGTTCGCTTGGCCGATTCGGACGGCAACGCTGGTGGCGTGTCAGTTGTGCTCGTCGATGTTTCTGGTGGGACTCGAAACTTTCGTCAGCGAAGCGGCATTGAATGCGTTGTTCGATTTGAACTGGCCGCTCTGGGGACCAGCGTTGTTTGCGGCAACGGCGGTCGGTGCAATTCAAGCCACGCTGTGGCTGACGGAGAAATCGCCCGCGTGGTTGCCTTGGGCGTTCGCACTCGTGGCGGGGTTGCTCGGATTCTGGTTGAAGTCGCGCTACGGCGAGGCATTCTCACAGCCGAATCGGTATTGGACTGAGGTCACGCCGACGGAGATTCTCACGATGCTGTCCGTCTCCGCGCTGTCGTTATACGTCGGTGTGGTCGGAGTCGCTCAGCAACGTCGCGGCGACGCGCTGCCGGCATTCGGAGTGGCTGCGTGGTTCGAGCGGACGTTCGATGCGGCTCCGGATGTCGGCCAACCGTTTCGGACTCCGGCACAAGCTCAGTTCTGGTACGAGTGGCGGCAAAAGGGCTGGCCGATGCCGGCCGCAGTCATTTTTGGGATGGTCGTGGGTTGTGGCATTTGGGCGATCTCAATTCGAGATGGAAAGGAATTGCTGCACGCCTTCTTTGCGGGTGGCGGACTGTTGTCGGTGTTGGCGATGGTCGGCGGGGTGATTGTGGGGAACACCGGGCAAAGCGATTCCAATTTTGGAATCGGACATTTTCTGGCGACTCGTCCGATGACCTCGGTGGAGATGTCGCGCACGATTTTGAAGGTCGCAGCCAAGAGCGTACTCGTCACCTGGAGCATTTGGGCTGCGACGTTCGCAGTCGTCTGGATGATTCTGTTGGCGTTCAAGGCCATCCCGCCGGAAGTCCCTGCGGAGTGGCGACAAATCGGCTTGTGGTACGTCCCAGCGACGCTGCTCGGTCCGTGGATCGTGGTTGGACTGATCGGCTCGGTGGGGCTGACGGGGAGTTCAAGCCTCGCGATGAAATTGTTCGCCGCTTTTTTTCTGCTGATCATCTCTCGGCCGTTGCTGGAGCATCACTTCCTTTCGTATCAAGCTCGGCAGCAAGTCGACCGAGCAATCCCCATGTGCTTGGGCGCGGTCTTCGTGTTGGTCACTGCTTGGGCCTTCGTCGCCGCGCGGCGACGCAACCTGATTGAGGCGCGAACCGTCTGGACGATCATCGGCGTGTGGACCATGCTGAGCGGGTTCATCGTGCTGGAATCGTGGCGGCATACCGAGTTCCCTGTGGCCGCCAGCGTCCTGGGAGTCGGTCTCCTGGCAACCGTGTTCGCTCCACTGGCAACCGCACCGCTCGCACTGACGTGGAATCGGAATCGCTAGCCGTCAGGCAAACGCGCGGCGAAGCAAGTCCAAGCTTTTCGGGATCGCGATGGCCGGGGCTTCCTTGCCTTCCATCTCCAGTGAAATGTAGCCGCGGTAGTTGGCTCGGCGGAGGATCTCGGCGACGCGGGCGTAGTCGATGTCGAGCGCGTACCACTCGCCGCCGCCGAAGTAGGTTTTGGCTTGCACGAGGACCGCGTGCGGCGCGAGCGTTTCCATTTGCTCGTACATGTTTTCGAGGAAGTTGCCGGTGTCGAGCGTCGCCCTCAACCAAGGCGACTTGAGCGTGTTGAGGACTCGGATCACGCCGGACGCTTCGCGGCCGAGGCCCCAATGGTTTTCGAGACCCATGACGACGCCGCACGCTTCGGCTTTGGGCAACAGCTTTTCGAAGCTGGCGTTGACCCACTCGAAGCCTTGATCGTCGGTGAAGCCGGGAAGTCGCGGCTCGATCCCTTTGTTGGCCATCAGCTCGTCAAAGTTCTTGCTGGTCCCCCAGCGGCCCGTGTTGACGCGAATCGTTGGGATGCCGAGTTCGTAGGCCATCTCCAGACAGCGCTCGGTATGCTCGATGTTCTTCTGCCGTTTGTCGGCGTCTGGCGTGACGAATCCCTGGTGCGTCGAGAAGCCCATCAGGTCCAAACCAAGCGAGAAAGCACGTTGCTTGATTCGCCGCAGCAGCGATTTGTCGACGGAACCGCCGCTGGCTTTCGCGGACTCTTCCATGTGGACGTGCAGAATCTCGACGCCGTCGAAGCCCATGTCGGCCGCTTGTTCGAGACACTTCTCGATCGGCACCGGCTCGCCGCGAAAGTGCCAGAAGGAATAGGTCGAGACACCGATGCGGTTCCGCACTCGCGGCGATGTCGGTTCCGCGCTTGCTGGAAAAGCCAGCATGCTCAGGCCGGCCGTCGCAGCCAATGTGGTCAGGAGTTCGCGTCGAGTCTGTATCATGAGTTCGTCCCTCGGTGAAATCGGTTGGCCGCCAATCTAACGGTTGCCGTGTGGTCCGACACGCCTCCGTCAGGAGATCGTAGGGTGTGGTCGAGTCATCGAGACCCACCATCAACGCCGATTTTTGATGGGTCTCGATGACTCGACCCATCCTACGAATTCAAGATCGCTGTTTGTCCGAAGGCTCGTTTCTGTTATTCCGCCGCCCCCAAAATTCGTGTTCCGTGGCCACAAGGACATTTCCAGAGGAGTCGGCGATGAGCCGTTCAATCGAGTTCAGATCATCGTCGCGATTCGTCACGGAGGAAGTGGCGAATCAATGGACTCACGGAGCTGGCTTCGTGCTCAGCGTGCCGGCGGGGTGGTGGCTGGTTCGTTCGACGCTCGACAAGCACAACGATTTGCTGACGCTGGGCTGTGTGATCTATGCGGTGACGTTGTCGTTGCTGTATGCCGCCTCGACGCTGTCACACAGCGTGCATCGCGGAGTTTGGCGGCATCGGTTTCGGACGGCCGATCAAATCTGCATCTTCCTGCTGATCGCGGGGAACTTCACCCCTTACGCGATGACATTTCTCACGGAAGGCTGGCGAGCAGCGGTGTTGCCGGCGATGTGGGTGTTCGCCGTGGCGGGGATCGTGGCGAAGTTGTTCCTCACGAAGCTGCACGCGGTGGCTCCGTCGTTTTATTTGCTGA